>Ga0307486_1000363_pt1 | contig 43589 bp, 42 predicted proteins | sample CBIW02metaG_FD_203663 | JGI IMG/M metagenome (GOLD analysis project Ga0307486, IMG submission 203663) | Sea-ice brine microbial communities from Beaufort Sea near Barrow, Alaska, United States - CBIW 0.2 | ecosystem: Environmental > Aquatic > Marine > Coastal | place: USA: Alaska | collected... | reverse complement strand
GAGACCGAAGACATGGCCCGGGCCGCGCTTCGTGACTTCCCCGACCTCAGCCCCGACGACCTGCGGTTCGTCATGGTGGAGATGCTCGACGGCATCTTGCCAGAGATGGGCGAGGGCATGGGCGACTACGCACTCGGCGAACTCCGTGGCCGCGGCATGGAGGTCTATCTGGGCACCAAGCTGGTCAGCTGCGTGGATGGTCACATCGAGCTGTCAGACGGGCAGAAATTCGAGGCAGACACCTTGGTGTGGACCGCTGGAGTCAAGCCTTCCCCCGTGCTGGCGGGTTCCGACCTCCCGTTGGGCCCCAAGGGGCACGTCAACACGCTCGCGACGCTCCAGGTTGCTACCGGGGATGGCGTTCCGCTTGCAGGCGTCTGGGCCGCGGGCGACTGCGCGCAGATCCCCGACCTCACCAAGGAGCAGCCCGCCTGGTGCGCGCCGACGGCCCAACACGCGGTGCGCCAGGCGCGACTGCTAGGCCGCAACCTGGCTCGCCATATCGATGGCGATGAACTAGTGCCGTACAAGCACAAGAACCTCGGCATGGTTGCCTCGCTCGGGCTGAACGAGGGCGTCGCCAACATTATGGGAGTGAAGTTACGCGGATGGCCGGCGTGGTTCGCCCACCGGACCTATCACATGTCCCAAATACCCACGGTGAACCGCAAGGCGCGGATCATTCTTGACTGGACCACGGCAGTGTTCTTCCGGCGCGACCTGGTATCGATGGGTCGCATCAGCGAACCCCGTCGCGCGTTCGAAGAGGCCGCGGACAGCTAGGCCAGGGACATGAAGACCTTCTCGAGGCGCGCCATATTGGCGGCCCGAGCCTCTTCGTCTCCCTCGGTCAGGCACTCCTGAATTCCGGCTGACATCACGGCGAAGCCCGCCCGGTCGAGTGCCTTCGAGACTGCGGCGAGTTGGATCACGATGTCTTCGCAATCCCCTCCCTCATCAACCCTACGAATCACTGCGGCAAGCTGGCCTTGAGCGCGCTTGAGACGGTTGCCTACCTTGCGCATCGCTTCTGCGTCGAGTTCCATCTGGATATTGTCCCAGTTCTTTGACGTGGGGGCGCACCGAGACGCGCCCACACTTTCGCTCATGAGCGACCGAAGATCCTCGACAGCATCGAGTCAGACTTTTCCGCCTCGTGACCCTGGCACTGCTGTGACTTAGGAACGCTTCGCATGACGGAGTCGACATGCTGACCGCAACCGGTCCAGGTGGTCTTTCCGCAACGCTTGCACTGAATGGGGCTACACATCATTTTCTCCTCTGTAGTGGTACTTCCGATGTGACAGACAATACCCCGGGGGGTATATTAATTGCAAGCAGAGAATCAACCCAATACGTGAGGAACGCACTATGAAGGTCATCATCGTTGGCGGAGTAGCCGCCGGAATGTCAGCAGCCACTCGGTTACGCCGCCTGGACGAAGACGCCCAAATCATCGTGGTCGAAGCCGGCGCGAACGTGTCATACGCAAACTGCGGGCTCCCGTACTACGCCGGTGGCGTGATCAGCGACCGCGACGCGTTGCTGCTGCAGACGCCTGAGTCGCTCCACGCACGCTTCCGCCTCGACGTTCGCACGCACCAGCGCGCCACCGCGGTAGACACCGAGGCGAAGCTCGTCACCATCACGACCACCGGTGGCGACACCTATACCGAGTCCTATGACTCGCTCGTGCTTAGCCCCGGCGCCACGCCCTTTGTCCCCCCTATCGACGGCATCGAGCGCGCGCACACCCTGCGTGACGTCAGCGATGTGGACGGCCTCGTCGCCTCCATGGCCGGCGCTCATAGCGCCGTCGTCATCGGCGCGGGCTTTGTGGGACTTGAGGTCGCGGAAAACCTCAGCCACCAGGGCATCGCCGTGACGGTGGTCGAGTTGGCGCCGCAGGTGCTCGCGCCCCTTGACTCAGAGATGGCCATCTACGTTCAGGATCGACTCGAGCTACACGGCGTCGCGGTGCTCACGTCCTCGCAGGTCACTGCGGTCCAGGCCAACACCGTGACCGTCTCTACCCCCACCGGCGACCGCGACATTGCCGCCGACGTCGTGGTGGCAGCCATCGGCGTGCGACCCGAGACCACTCTGGCTCGCCAGGCAGGCCTTGAAATCAGCCGCGAGGGCGGCATCCTGGTCGACTCTTACCTGCGCACCAGCGCCCCCGACGTGTACGCGGTGGGCGATGCCGCCTCCAAGCGCGACGCCCTCTCAGGCTCCGATTCAACCACCTTGATCCCCCTGGCGAACCTCGCCAACCGCCACGGCCGCCACGTCGCGGATGCGATCGCCGGCCACCCCTCCCCCATGCGTGCCTCAATCGGCACCGCGGTAGTAGGAATCTTTGGCCTCACCGCCGCGACCACCGGCCGCAACGAGCGTCGCCTGCGAGCCGAGGGACGCGACTTCCAGGTCATCCACTCCCACCCGGCGCAGCACGCCGGCTACTACCCGGGCGCAACCCCGATGGCGCTCAAACTCCTGGTCGACACCGCCACAGATGAGATCTTGGGTGCCCAGGGCGTGGGCGAAGACGGCGTGGACAAGCGCATCGACGTGATCGCGACGGCCATCATGGGTGGAATCCGCGCCTCAGAGCTGGCCGACCTTGAGCTCGCCTACGCTCCCGCCTATGGCTCCGCCAAGGACCCCGTCAACATGCTTGGCTATATTGCCGACAACCGCCGTTCCGGCACCACTCCCGCGGTGCAGTGGCACGAGCTCGACGCGCTCATGGCGGATGCCACAGACAACACGGTGCTGGTTGACGTCCGTACGGAAGCAGAGCACGCAGCCGGAACGGTCGAGATCGCGGGCATCCCGTCAGTCAACATCCCGCTCGACTCGCTGCGCGACCGCGCCAGCGAGATCCCTGCCGGCGCCAAGGTGATCGTCCACTGCCAGGTGGGCCAGCGCGGCCACACCGCTGCGCGACTTCTCCAGGAACTCGGCCACACCGCGGCCAACCTAGACGGCGGCTACCTCACGTGGCGTGACGGCGTGCGCTCGCTCGCGTCCACAGCAGTGACGGCTTAACCGGCTTCGCGATAGTCGTCGTGGGGCGTGAACCACGCGTGCCCACGACGACTATCGCCGCCAATCCAGCTCTTTAGGGCATCGGCCGCTACGCGATGGTGGCGGCGGGTGCCTCAGCGACAACTGGCCGCACGTCGCGGCCAAGGCAGCAGTCGGCGGGGCACACGTCTTGCCACGGGCCAAGGTCGCTCAGTGACTGGCGTGGCGCGCCCTCGGGGGCGGCATCGGTCGCGTGACGTTCCTCGACCAGGTCGATGAGACCGGCCACGAACTTCGGGTCGATGCCTACGGTGGGCACGCGCACCACGGCGAGGTCGCGCTCGGCACAGGTCTCGAGGGCCTCGGTGTCGAGGTCCCACTTGACCTCCATGTGGTCGGAGACGAAGCCGAGTGGCAAGATCACCAACCCGGTGACGGACTCGTCAAGCGCCACGATCGCATCGTTGACGTCGGGCTCGAGCCATGGCATCTGGGGCGATCCGGAGCGCGACTGGTAGACCAGCGACCACTGCGCATCGGGAAACTCCTGAGCGACTGCGGCCATGATCAGGCGCGCGACGGCGCGCTGCTGCTCGGCGTACCAACCGCCGGCCTCACCCGTGGCCACGGGAGTGCCATCGGGCAGACCCTCGCGGGGGCCCGAGGCATCGGACGCGCTGACTGGAATCGAGTGCGTCGCGAACATGACGTGCGGAGCCTCACCCTTGCCGGAGCCCGCGAGCTCGCGCAGACCACCCAGCACGGAGTCGATGTTGGGGTTCACAAATCCGGGGTGGTCAAAGTACTGACGCACCTTGTCGATCTCGATCTTTCCCTCGAGCCCAGCATCGGCGATGGCCTGAGCCAGGTCCTCGCGGTACTGACGGCAGCCCGAATAACTGCTGAACGATGCGGTCACCAGCGCGAGCAGGCGCGTGTGCCCGTTCGCGTGGGCCTCTTTGAGCACATCCGCCAGGTAGGGGTCCCAGTTACGGTTACCCCAATACACCGGCAGGCCCAGGCCGCGCTTGGCCACCTCGGCCTCGAGTGCCACCGAAAGATCACGGTTCTGCTGATTGATGGGGCTCACGCCGCCAAACGCACGGTAGTGGTGGGCGACCTCTTCAAGCCGCTCGTCGGGGATGCCGCGACCACGCGTGACGTTGCGCAGGTACGGAATCACGTCGTCCTGACCCTCGGGCCCGCCGAACCCGGTCAACAGAATCGCGTCGTACTGGCGCGCCGGGACAGTCCGCTCAGAGGCGGCTAGGGGCGCGCAGGGTTCTCCCGCCGCCAATGCAGGGGCTGAGTTCTCGCTCACGAGGCCAGGACCTCCACGGCCTCGGCGGTCTCCATGCGGCGACCCGTATAAAAGGGAAGCTCATCGCGCACGTGCATGCGGGCGTCGGTGTAGCGAAGCTCGCGCATCATGTCGACCAGGTCCAAAACGTTGTCCGCCTCCATGGGCAGCAGCCACTCGTAGTCGCCCAGCGCGAACGCGCTCACGGTGTTGGCCACGACGCCCTTGAACGCCGCGCCCTTCATCCCGTGCTCGCGCAGCATCCGCGAACGGTCCTCGTCCGGAAGCAGGTACCAGTCATACGAGCGCACAAACGGGTAGACCGTCAGCCAGTCGCGCGCGTGCTCGCCGCGCAGGAACCCGGGCACATGTGACTTGTTGAACTCGGCGGGGCGGTGAACGCCAGCCGCGGACCAGGTGAGTTCCGTGCCCGCGAGCAACTCGGTGGCGCGCAGTTCACGCAGCGCGAGCTGCAGGTCGGCCAGGTCGGGGCCGTGCAGCCACAGCATCACGGTGCCGTCCGCGCGCATGCCGGACACGTCGTAGATGCCTCGCAGCACCACGTCGTGATCGGCTAGCTCCTCGACGGCGGCGTCGAAGTGTTCGACCACCTCCGCGAGCGCCTCGTCGGGGGCGTCGAGCAGGCCGTCGAGGACGGAGAAAAGTGTAAAGCCATGCGGTTCGTCAGTCATAGTTCAAGTATCCCCCTGCCGGGCGTATGGGGGAAACTTTGCCAGCACCTTTTCCGCGTAGCGCAATGTGGAATGCGTTGGGGCGCCGACTCGGCGAAGTGCTCAGCGGTAGTCGGCCACGGCATCGGCCGCGACGATGGCGGCGATGCCGCTGAGCCCGGCCGCCGATCCCACCAGGTGAAGCCCGGGCGCGGGGTTGAGCGACCCCACCTTGGCGGGCGCGGCATCGTGCCACTGAACCTGGCTTGTCGCCACCACTTGCGCGGCCGCGATATTAACGCCGAGCAGCCGCGACGCGTCCTCAATCGCATGGCCGATGACGCTCTCGCCCGGCTCGATCGAGTACGACAGCCTCACCACGTGCCGGTGCGGGTGCTCGTCCGTCTGCACCTCGCTCGCCAGCCAGCCCCACTTGGCGGTCGCGTGGGTGAGCGCCTTGGCGCGGGTGACGTTGCCAGAGACGAGCACGCCAGAACCGCGCGGGGCATCGTCAAGTTCGGGGGCGTCCAGGACCAACGTAACGAGGGCCACGAACTTGTCGTCGTGGTCTGGCCGCCCAATGATGTCCGGCTGGAGTTCGTGCGCGGCGGCACCGGGGACGGCGATAGTGACACCGTCCGCCTTGATGGTGCGCTGCACGCCGATGCCCTTGGCCTCGATGTGGACGCGCCACCCCTTGGCGTAGGGAACCACCGCGGTGGCCGGGGCGTCCAGACGAATCTTGACGCCGAGCGTGCGCACCTCGTCCGCGAGCGCCTCCGTGACACGCGCCACTCCGCCGTGGATGCCCTGCACTGCACTCCCGGCGGCGCTCACTGCGCGCCGCGATCGAGCGGCCTTGATCAGGCTGCCGTGCTTCTGGACATCCGCGGGCAGTCCCGGCGCGATGGCAGCGAGCGGGAGATCTTCCAGCGCTCGCGAGTAGATGCCGGAAATCACCGGACGCATGAGCAGGTTCACCGCCTTGGAGCCTAGGCGCTCGCGCGCGAGCGCTCCGACGGTCACGTAGGGGTCGACCTCGCCGATGGGGCGGTAGACATCGCACGAGGCGCGCACCGCTCCGCGCCACCCCAGCACCGCGCGCACGTCGCGGCTCAGCGGCCGCAGCGGGATGCCGAGCCAGCCAGTTTTGGGCAGTGGGTACGACCGCCCGGGGGAAACCACCCACGCGGGCGCCACCTCGGGCGAGACCACAGCATCGGCAAGTCCCAATTCACCCAGCAGCGTCGCCACCGAACCGGCGCGCGTCGCAAAGGATTCGGCGCCGGCGTCCAGGTCGAATCCGCCCACCACGTGGCTCGAAACGCGGCCACCCAGCGAGTCCGACTCCTCCAGCAGGGTCACCTCTGCGCCGCATCGGGCGAGGTGACGCGCGGCGAGCAGGCCGGCGATCCCGCCGCCCACGACTACCCACTTCTTGCGGTCGAGCGGGCCGATAAAGCCGGTCGGAGCCGCGTACTCCGGCGCGGGCCCTTCCTTGTCTCCAGTGACGGGCATCAGCCGTTGTCGTGGACGTAATCCACGATGCGCTGGAGCGAGTCGGGGTTGGTGTGGGGCGGAACGCCGTGGCCGAGGTTAACCACGTGGCCGGGGGCCTCGGAGCCTCGTCGCAGCACGTCGGCTACGTGAGCCTCCAACACGTCGGCGGGCGCGGGTAGGCGCGCGGGGTTGATGTTGCCCTGCAACGGGAAGCGCCCGCCCAGCACCGTATTGGCCTCATCCAGTGGCGTGCGGTAGTCGACGCCCAGGACGGTGGCCCCGGCATCGGCCATCGCGGGAAGCAGGTGCCCGCCGCTGGCCGCGAAGTGCACACGCGGCACGGGCAGGTCGGCCACGTGGTTCAGCGCGAGCGCCGAGCCGGGCGCGCAGTGCGCCACGTAGTCCTCGACGGACAGCGAGCCCGCCCACGAATCGAACAGTTGCACAGCCGATGCGCCGGCCATGACCTGCGCGCGCAGGAACAGCCCGGCGGCGGTCGCCGTCCAGATGGTCAGGGCGTCCCATACGTCTGGCGCGGTGAACATCAGCTCTCGCGCGGCGAGGTGGTCGCGACTGGGCTTGCCCTCGACCATGTAGGCGGCCAGGGTGAAGGGCGCGCCCGCGAAGCCGATGAGCGGGGTCGTGCCGAGTTCCGCGACCGTCATCGCGACGGCCTGGCGGATCAGGTCGAGCCCTGAGTCGAACTCGCCCCGGTCCGCGGGGGCGCCCAGGTCCGGCAGGGCCTCGACGTCCGCCATCGAGCGGATGGGACGGTCAAAGACCGGTCCCACACCGGGCGCAATCTGAACGCCGACGCCGGCGATCTTCATGGGAACCACGATGTCGGAGAAGAAAATCGCAGCATCGACTCCGTAGCGGCGCACCGGCTGCAGCGTGATCTCCGAGGCCAGCTCGGGGGTGAGGCACGCATCGAGCATCGCGGTGCCCTCGCGCGCCACCAGGTATTCGGGCAGCGACCGCCCGGCCTGGCGCATGAACCATACGGGCTTGTGCGAGGGGGTTCGCCCCTCGTACGCGGCGATGAGCGGGGAATCTGAAGTGAGTCCCGCGGCCTTGGGGTGGGCGGCGGGCAGGGATCCTGCGAGAACTGTCATGCCCCAATTCTGCCTTGTCCGCAAGCCGTGTGAGAATAGTCGGGTGGTATTGATGTCATTAGTGGCCAGTCACCACAACCGCGACCTCGCTGTGCTGGAGCAATTGAGCGTCGGCTCCGACAGGCTTGGGGCAACGGTTGTGGCCAATGAGCCCTCCGTGCACGCTGCCGTGGTGCTCCCCACGTGCAATCGCTTCGAGGTGTACCTCGAGGCCGATGATCCCGTGGTGGCGCGCGCCGCCGTCACGCGTGCCCTGTGCGAGCTCACCGCGCTGGACGCCGGAACCGTTGACTCCGCGCTCGTGTCCTTCGTCTCTGACGATGCCGTGCAACACCTCTTCTCCGTCTCCACCGGACTCGAGTCCATGGTGGTGGGGGAACGAGAGATCTCTGGCCAGGTGCGCCGCGCTCACGCCGATGCCCAGGCCGGCGGCCACCTCACGCCCCGCCTCGATCGCCTCTTTCAGTCCGCGCTGCGCACGTCGCGCGTGGTCGCCTCCTCTACTGGCCTCGGCACGTCCGGCCGGTCCGTTGTCTCCGTGGCCTTCGACCTTGCCGATGCCACGGTGCGGTGGATGGGCGCGCGTGCCCTCATCATCGGTACCGGCGCTGTCGCCGAGTCCAGCGTGGGAGTGTTGCGCGGACGTGGCGCCGATGTCGCAGGCGTCTTCTCTCCCTCCGGCCGCGCCGATGCCTTTGGCGCCGCGCACGGGGTCGCCCCCGTCGCGCTCGAGGACTTGTCTACCGAGCTGGGCCGCGCGGACATCGTGCTGGCGTGCTCGGGTGGCGAGTCCATCGTGCTGACCCCGGCTCTGGTCGCCGCGGCTCGGGCAAGCTCCACCAAGCCGCTGACCATCATCGACCTCGCCCTGCACCGCGATGTAGCCCCCGGCGTCTCACAGTTGCGCAACGTCCACGTGGTGGACCTCACCACCGTCGGCGCTCACGCCCCCGAGGAGTCCTTGAACTCCGTCGAGGCCGCACGCTCGATCGTCGCTCACGCCGTGGCCCGCTTCGAGGCCGGCGAGGACGCGCGCGCACTGGACCCTGCCGTGGTCGCACTGCGCGAGCACGTGTTCGGTCTGCTGGAGCGCGAGGTCACGCGCATTCGCCCCGGCGCCGGAGCAGATGCCGAAGCAGTCGCTCACGCCGATGCCACCGAGGCGGCGCTGCGCCGTTTCGCACGCACCCTGCTTCACACCCCCACCGTCCGAGCCCGCCAGCACGCCGAGGCCGGCTCAGAGATGGCCTACGTGGACGCGATCCAGGCGCTCTACGGCATCGACGTGGCCGTCCCCAACGACGCGTGCCCCGCCGAGGGCATCGACGCGGAGTCGCCGCACCTCTAGTCGCTGGCGCCGCGCGGTGGTAGAGGTTCCACAGATTCTCGGGCGCCATCTGTGGCGCTCCTCCCTGCTGCCTCGTAGATTACAGGGGGAAACACAACAGCGTGTGACCTGGAACGCGAAGGCCGGAGCCATATGAATACGCCAACGACAGGCATGACGCGGAACACGAAGCTCCTCTGGCAAATGCCGCTGGCCGCGCTCGCCATGGCTGCCGTTGGAGTCATCTTTCAGTTCCTGCTCAGCTTAATTTTCACCACTCAGCCACGGTGGGACACATCGCTCGTAGTTCTGATGGCGGCCGTCGGGTTATTCGGGCGCTACTCAGACCACAGGCGCGAGCAACGCGCGGCGCGGCAAGCGCCCCAAACTCTCGTGGATCCGCCCCTTTAGGCATCGGAATGATTAACAGCACAAACTTGTTGCATTAATCATCGCGAATGGGTTAGGTTAGGCGTACCTCACTAGGCGTCAGCGAAGTGCGCCCCACCCATTCAGGAGTCCGATGCGTAAGCGCGCCCTCGTTGCGATCATCGCGGCCATCGTCCTTGTGGCGATGATCGGGCTCTCGCTTGCGGTCGGCTCTCGCGCGATCAACCCCGGCATGGTGTGGGACTCGCTCTGGGCGTTCGATCCCACCAATGCCGACCACCTGATCGTGCGCGAATTGCGCATGTCGCGCACCCTGATCGGAATCCTTGCGGGCGCCGCGCTCGCCGTCGCGGGCGCGCTCATGCAGGCCCTCACCCGCAACCCGTTCGCGGACCCAGGCCTGCTCGGCATCAACGCGGGCGCCGCCCTCGCCGTGGTCATCGGCATCGCGACCGGCACCGTCACCGGTTTCAGCGGTCAGGTCTGGCTCGCCTTCGCGGGCGCCGCAGTGTCCGCCGTGCTGGTCTACGCGATCGGCGCGCGCGGCAACTCGACCGGCACACCAGTGAGGCTGGCACTCGCGGGGGTAGCCATCACCGCGCTGCTGAGCTCCGTCACGTACGGGATCCTGACCGTGTCCCAGTCCACACTTAACGAGTTCCGCTTCTGGGTGGTCGGGTCACTGAGCGGCCGCCAGGGCAACGACATCACCTTCCTCATCGTGGTGGTCGCAGTGGGGCTCGTCGTGGGCTTCTTGGCCGCGCGCTCGCTTCAAGCCATCTCGCTAGGAGACGATGCCGCGGCTGCGCTGGGCGTGCGCCTCGGCCTCACGAGGTTCGTCATCATCGCCGTCGTCACGCTGCTGGCCGGGGCCGCCACCGCCGCCGCCGGCCCCATCGTCTTCGTGGGCCTCGCGGTTCCGCACGTGGTGCGCTCGCTGGTGGGTGCCTCGCTCCCCTGGCTGCTGCTGATCAGCGCGATGGGCGGCGCCATCTTGCTCTTGGCGTGCGACGTGATCGGTCGCGTCATCGCGCAGCCGTCGGAGATCCCCGTCGGCATCACCACGGCCGCCATCGGCGGGCTCATCTTCGCGGTGCTCTCGCGGCGCATGAGGGTGGTCGAGCTGTGAGGGTGGTCAGCATCGGTCCCCTCGGCGTCCTTACTCACACCCGCGTGCTGGTGGTGGGTTGGGCACTTCTTGGCGCCGCGGTGGTGCTCGCGGTGATGGCCCTGACCATCGGCCCCGCGGACGTGGGCTTCCTGGACTCGCTGCGCGCCGCCATCGGCATCCGCACCGGCGGCTCGGCCGACTTCATCGTGGGCCAACTGCGCGCCCCGCGCACCTATACGGCCGCACTCATGGGGGCCATGTTCGGGCTCGCCGGCGCACTACTGCAGTCCATCAGCCGCAACCCGCTCGCCTCGCCTGACTTCATCGGCATCAGCGCGGGGGCAGGGGCGGGGGCTGTCGCCGTCATCGCCTTCGTGGGCGCATCATCCACGCTGCTGCTCGCAGGCGGGGCCTCCGCCGGCGCCCTCCTGACCGCCGCCCTGATCACCGCGCTGTCGTGGAGGCGCGGCATCGTGCCGCTGCGCCTGATCCTGACGGGAATCGGCATCGGCTTCGTGGCATCGGCCGTCAGCCAGTCCTTCCTCACCATCGTGAACATCAACGTCGCGGACCAGGCCCTGACCTGGCTGGTGGGCTCGACCAACGCCCGCACCTGGACTCACGTCACCATCGCCGCCGTGGTGCTCGCGGTCCTCGCCCCCGTAGCGCTGCTGCAGGCGCGGGCGCTGCGGACCATCGAGATGGGCGACGACACCGCGAGCGCCCTGGGCATCAACGTCCAACGCTCCCGGCTGATCATCGCGCTGGTCGCGGTGCTGCTGACGGCCGGGGCCGTGGCCGTCGTGGGGCCCGTCGCCTTCATCGCGCTCGTGGCCCCCGCGCTGGCGCGCCGGCTCACCAGATCTGCCGGCGCCACCCTGATTCCCTCCGCGCTCATGGGCGCGACGCTTGCCCTGGCCGCGGACTTCGCGGCGCAGCACGCCACGGGCACCTTGCAACTTCCCATCGGTATCTACACTGCCGCCATCGGCGCTCCCTACCTGCTGTATCTGGTGTGGCGCGCATCGCGAGGAGAACAGTCATGAGCAGACTCGAAGCGCACAACCTGTCGTTGGCTTACGGCGCCAACGAGGTGGTTCACCAGGTCAGCGCGCAGATTCCCGATGCCAAGATCACGGCCATCATCGGGCCCAACGGTTGCGGCAAGTCCACGCTGTTGCGCGCCCTCGCGCGGCTCATGGCGCCCGCATCGGGAACCGTAGTGCTGGACGGCAAGTCCATCCACGACATCCCCACCCGCGAGGTGGCCACCCGCATCGGGCTGCTCCCCCAGGCCCCCATCTCGCCAGCCGGCATCACCGTCAAGGAACTGGTCGCACGTGGGCGCACCCCGCACCAGAAGATGCTGCGCCCATGGAGCGCCGAGGACGAGTCAGTGGTTTTCTCCGCGCTGTGCGCGACCGCCCTCGACGGCATCGGCGACTCGCTGGTGGACGAGCTCTCTGGGGGTCAGCGCCAGCGCGCGTGGATCGCCATGGCGCTGGCCCAGGACACGCCCCTGATGCTGCTCGACGAGCCCACCACGTACTTGGACATCGCGCACCAGTACGAGGTGCTCGACCTGCTGTACCGCCTGCACCAGCGCCAGCAACGCACCATCGTCATGGTGGTGCACGACCTGGACCAGGCCGCCCGGTACGCCGATCACGTGATCGCGATGTCACGCGGGCGCATTGCCGCATCGGGCAAGCCCGGCGACGTATTGACCACCGATCTGCTGCGCGACGTGTTCCGCCTCGACGCGCGCATCATCGACGATCCCGTCACGCACACGCCCATCATCGTGCCCGCCGCGGGCCCCGGCGGAGGGCCCGTCGACATGGGCCACCGCCACGACTAGCCGTTTCCCCCTCCCTACCAGTGTCACCAACAGAAAGGTAAGACCCATGCGAACCCCTCGCGCTCTCACTACGGCGGCAGTTGTCGCCGTCGCCGCCCTCACCCTGGCGGCTTGCTCGTCCTCGACCGACGATGCCCCGGACTCCTCCGCGACGGCCTCACCCGCGGCATCGGCCTCCGCCGACGCCAGCGCGGCGGCCTTCCCCGTGACTGTCACCGATATGTACGGCGACGTCACCATCGAGTCCGAGCCGCAGCGCGTCCTGACCATCGGCTCGCGCGAGCACGAGCTGCTCTATTCGCTGGGCGTCGCCCCCGTGGCCGTGCCGGAGAGCTGGCAGGGTTACCCGAACGGCACCGGCCCGTGGGCCGACGAGGCGCGCATTGCCGCAGGCGCCGAGCCGGAGACGTTCGCCACCGGCGAGCTCAACTACGAGGTCATCGCCTCGTTCCAGCCCGACCTGATCGTGGGCACCTACGCGGGCCTCACCGAGGACCAGTACGCGGCGCTGTCCGCCATCGCCCCCACGCTCGCGCAAACCGCCGACTACCCCGCCTACGGGATGCCCCTCGACGAGGAGCTTCACCTGATCGCCAAGGCCGTGGGCAAGACCGATGAGGCCGATGCGGTCATGGCAGACATCAACGCGCAGTTCGCCGACGTCCGCGCCGCCCACCCCGAATTCGAGGGCAAGACCGGCGTAGTCGCGTTCTACTACGACGGCAACCCGGGCGTGTATCACTCGACGGACAACCGCAACCAGTTCCTCGCAAACCTCGGCCTCAAGGTCGACGGCCTGGACGAGTACGTGAACGACCAGTTCTACATCACCGTGAGCGCCGAGCAGCTCGACCTGCTGAGCGACTACGACACCGTGCTGTGGCAGACCGCCACCACGCCCGAGGTCGAGGCCACCATCGAGTCGCTCCCGCTGTACCCGGGCCTGGGCGTCACCGAGAAGGGCGGCAATATCTGGATCACCGAGCCCGTACTCGAGGGGGCTTTCTTCGCGAACAGCCCGTCGTCGATTCAGTACAGCCTCGACGCGTTCGTGCCTCAACTGGCCGCGGCGCTCGATGGCGACCCCGCGACGGAGGTTCCCGCGTTCTCGGACGCAGCCTAGGCGCGACGGTGGCGCCGGTCCACATCCCATCCTCCGGCGCCACCCCCAGCTACCCACTGCCTCACCCGCATTAAATTCTTTGGAGACACCATGACGGACTCGTTCCTCGCCGAGGTGCTCGGCACCACGCAGATCACCCCGAACCTGCGCCGCGTCCACCTGGGCGGCGGCGACCTCGCCCGCTGGGAGGCCACCGGCAAGCCCGACGAGTACGTCCACGTCCACATTCCTGACGCCGATGCGGCGCCCGGCTGGGAGGACGACCACGACATCGCGCGCCACTACACGATCCGCCGGCACAGTATTGTCCGCGAGCACGGTGTTGTTCACGAGCACGGTGTTGTTCACGAGCACGGTGTTGTTCACGAGCACGGTGTTGTCCATGAACCTGGCGCCGTGGCAGTAACCATCGACCTCGACGTGGTCACCCACGGGCACGGGCGCGGCGCGACCTGGGCCAAGACCTGTCAGCCGGGCGACCACGTCGCCATCAGCACCGCGCGGGGCTTCTACGGCCCCCCGGAGGGCAGCACCAAGCGCCTCCTCATCGCCGATGCCACCGGACTTCCCGCCGTCGCGCGCATCCTCGAGGAAGCATCGGCCGACGAGGAGTTCGATGTGATCGTCGAGCTGCTCGACCTGGCAGACAAGATCACGTTCGCGAGCGCCGCGACCGTGCGCCCCGTGTGGCGGGTGAGCGGCAACGGTCGCTCCCCCAGCGCGCTAGAGGCGTGCATGAGCCGCGCGGAAGTCCCCTCCGAGGACACGTACGTGTGGATCGCGGGCGAAACCTCGGAGACGCGCCGCGCGCGCAAGTTCCTGCGCGCCAACTGGGGCCGTCACCACACCTCGTACCGCATCGTGGGCTATTGGCTCGCGAACCAGGAGGAGCTGATGGCGACTTACGAGGCGCTCACTGACGAGGAGCGCGAGCAGTACGAGGCCATCTGGGACGAGGAACGCTCGGACGAGGCCAACTGGGAAGAGCTCGAGCCGTTCCTGGTGTCGCACGGGCTATAACGACCCCTCCCTCTACGTCCGCACCGTAAATCGACGGTTCGGTTGGCGCGTCCCGCACGCGGGAAGCCGGCAACCAGCGATTTACGGTGCGGACGTAGAAGGGGGTTGGCTTGGAGCGTTGGACTAGAGGTCCAGGCGCTCCAGGATGTCCGTGACCAGCGCCGCAACCGCGGAACGCTCCGAGCGCTCCAGCGTCACGTGCGCGAACAGGTCGTGGCCCTTGAGCGCCTCGATCACGGCGGCGATGCCGTCGTGGCGACCCACCCGCAGGTTGTCCCGCTGGGCTACGTCGTGGGTCAGGATCACCCGCGAGTCCTGACCGATGCGGCTCAGCATGGTCAGCAGCACGTTGCGCTCGAGCGACTGCGCCTCGTCGACGATGACAAACGCGTCGTGAAGTGAGCGCCCACGGATGTGCGTGAGAGGCAGTACCTCGAGCATTCCCCTGGCCATGACCTCCTCGACCACCTCGGAGCTCACCATCGCTCCCAGGGTGTCGAACACGGCCTGGGCCCACGGGTTCATCTTCTCTGCTTCGCTGCCAGGCAGGTAGCCGAGTTCCTGGCCGCCCACCGCGTAGAGCGGTCGGAACACCATGATCTTCTTGTGTTCCCTGCGTTCGAGTACCGCCTCAAGTCCAGCGCACAGCGCGAGCGCGCTCTTGCCCGTACCTGCGCGGCCTCCCATCGACACGATCCCGATGGACTGGTCCATGAGGAGGTCGATTGCCACGCGTTGCTCGGCGCTGCGCCCGCGCACCCCAAACACCTCTTGGTCGCCGCGCACCAATTGCACCCTGCCATCGGCCGCCACTCGACCCAGCGCACTGCCGCGACCGGAGTGGATGACCAGCCCGGTGTGGATTGGCAAGGTGCGCGCGTCCTCGCCCGCCGTCTCCGGCCGAGGCGCCTCAATACTCTCGCTCTCCCACAGCGCCGCCATCTCGTCGTCCGTCAATTGGATCTCGCGCATGCCGGTCCAGCCGGAATCCACGGCCAACTCCGCCCTGTACTCCTCGGCCTCTATACCTAGCGCGGACGCCTTCACTCGCATGGGCAGGTCCTTAGAGACCACCGTGACGGCGAGTCCCTCGGCGCGCAGATTAGCGGCGACCGCCAGGATCCGGGTGTCGTTGTCCCCCAGGCGGAAGCCACTGGGGAGCACCGACTGGTCGGTGTGGTTGAGTTCCACGCGCAGCGTGCCGCCCACCTCGTTGACAACGACGGCGGCGTCTAGCTTGCGGTGAGTGACGCGTAGCTCGTCGAGCGACCTCAGCGCCGAGCGGGCAAAGTAACCCAGTTCAGGGTGGTGGCGTTTGGCCTCGAGTTCGGTGATGACAACCACCGGGAGCACCACAGCATGTTCAGCGAAACGCTTGATTGCGCGCGGATCGGACAGCAACACCGAGGTGTCGAGCACGAAGGTGCGAAAGCCGACTGCGGAATCGACGATCGATGAGGGGGCGGTGGCGGTGCTGATGGAGTTGTTCACAGGGTGCTCCAGGCGACTCGGGCCGCGGGGCATCGATCGCCCCTCGGCGATTGATTTAGGTCGACACCTTTGGTGTGCGACGTTTAGCGCTAACCACGGAACTGACGCTACGCCCGCGTAAAAAAGGCGCCACGCGACACGCCGCATGTCACGTGTTCGTCACACGTGTTCGTCACACGCGCTCGGGAGTGGTGCGCGGGGCTACTTGCCGAGGCGCCGCTCTCGCTGAGCGAAGGCTCGGAGCGCACGGAGAAAGTCGACGCGGCGAAACGCCGGCCAGTACGCGTCGCAGAAGTAGAACTCGGTGTGCGCGCTTTGCCACATGAGGAAGCCGCTCAGGCGCTGCTCGCCGGAGGTACGAATCACCAGATCCGGATCGGGCTGGCCCTTGGTATACAGGTGTTCGGCGATGTGCTCAACCGAGAAGGTGTTGGCGACCTCTTCGAGCGAGTGTCCCGCGTCCACTCCGGAGCGCAAGAACGCACGCACGGCATCCGCGATCTCGTGGCGCCCACCGTAACCGACGGCCACGTTGACGTGCAGTCCGGTCGCTGAGGCACTCCGCTCCGATGCGATACGGAGCCTCTCGGACGCCCCCGACGGGAGCAAGGAAGAGTCGCCCACGTGCTGCACTCGCCAGCGCCCATCATCGGCCAGATTCTCGGCTGTCGTGCAAATGATCTCCAGCAGGGCGTCGAGCTCTCGCTCGTCCCGGCCTAGGTTGTCGGTGGACAACATCCACAGCGTCACCACCTGCACCCCGGCGTCCATCGACCACTCGAGCACCTCGGTGATCTTGTCTGCGCCGCGCTGATGACCGTCCGCGGCGCTGGCCCCCACGTGCTTCGCCCAGCGGCGGTTTCCGTCCAGAATGACCCCGATGTGGCATGGGGTGTTTCCGTCCGCCTTGAGGGAGCGCGCGAGCTGACGTTCGTACGTGCTGAGCACGAGACTACGCAGAGCCATAGGCGTCCCTTTCTGAAGTAGATGACGGCGGCATTCGACGCCCGCCCAATTAAGCAAACGAAGCCAGGTGCGTCGCGTTTCCTACGGTACCGCTGACGAATAACCTACGGTATCGTAGGTTTATGGACGAGAACGTCAAGACATTACCTGAGAACCTCCCCATTCCCGAGAAGCCCCTCATGCGAGGCTGGCTCCATCTGGGTGCGGCACCCATCGCTTTTGTCGCGGGTCTGGCCATCGTGGCGTTCGCTCCCACCCTTGCGGGAAGAGTTTCGACCGCCATCTTTACCATTACCGCCGTGATGCTCTTTGGCACGTCCGCTGTGTATCACCGCGGCAACTGGTCACCTAGGGCCAAAGCAGTGCTGCGCCGCATGGATCACGCCAATATTTTCCTGATCATCGCCGGTACATACACGCCCCTTTGCGTGCTCATGCTGGAGAAGCAGACGGCGATCATCGTGCTGTCGCTGGTCTGGACCGGAGCAATCCTGGGACTGCTGGCCCGCGTCTTTTGGCTCAACGCGCCGCGCTGGCTCTACGTGCCGCTGTACCTGATCCTCGGCTGGGTAGCCGTGGGGTTCCTAGGCAAGTTCTACGAGGCCGGCGGCGCCGCCGTCGTCACGCTGATCGCGGTCGGTGGCTTCTGCTACACCGTAGGTGCGGTGATCTACGCCACCAAGTGGCCGCGCGGTTCCGAAAGGTACTTTGGCTTCCACGAGATCTTCCACGCGCTAACTATCGCGGGGTTCACCCTGATGTTCATTGCCTCGGCCATCGCCATCTTCAATGCCTGACGCATCGTCTCTCGTCATGACCTCGTCCTCGGCCCCAGCCTCGTGGTGCGACGTGCGTACCTTGCGCAGCTGCTTGTTGAGCGACCGCATCAGCACGAGCGTCACCAGCACCATCGAAAAGGTGGCGATGAACGCGGCAAAGCCCGGTCCGCCGGAAAATTCAGTCAACTTAAGTCTCCTCTTTCAGTACTATCCTGCCTCATGACGTCAGACTCAGGTTCCATTCCCAAGCCAGACCGCCGCAACGGCGGCACCGCTATGCCGACCATGAGCCGCAAGGGGCTCATCTGGTCCGGCGTCGGGCTGGCCATACTCATCGCCATCGCCGCGTGGTTTGGACTATCGCAAGCGAGCGACCCAGTGCGCTGGACTGATGTGGGGTTCACCGCGGCAACGCCTACGGAGGCAACTGCTACGTACAACGTCTATCTGTACAGTGACTCCTCGGCTGACTGCACGGTGCGCGCGCTCAACACCAACTTTGCGGAGGTCGGGGTCGCCGTGCAGCACATCGACCGGGCTGACGGCGTTGAACAGCAACTGACCACACCCATTGTGACTACCGAACAGGCCACCACGGCGACCGTAAATTTCTGCGTGCCTACTGACGAATAGCGGCCACGCCGCAGCGCACTAGCGTCCGATAGGTGACGGATGGGTAATCTGTTGGTATCCTTGCCGGTCACGCTTAGAAGGAGACACACGTGCCTGAGAAGACTGGAACCTGGCTTACCCAGGACGCATACGACCGCCTGCAAGATGAGTACGCCCAACTGACGGGCCCCGGGCGAGTTGCGATCGCGAATGAAATCGACGAGCGCCGCCAAGAGGGCGACCTCAAGGAGAACGGCGGATATCACGCCGCCCGCGAAGAGCAGGCAAAGCAAGAAGCCCGCATCGCCCGGCTGCGTGAGGTTCTGCGCGACGCCACCGTTGGCGAACCGCCCGCGGACGACGGGATTGTCGAGCCCGGCATGCTCGTTGTCGCGACCGTCGCCGGCCGTGAGATGAAGTTTCTGGTGGGCTCGCGAGAGTCCGCAGAGGGAACCAACTTTGATGTGTTCAGCACGCAGTCGCCGCTCGGCGCCGCTATTTTGGGCAAGAAGATCGGCGACGAGACCAGCTACGAAGCACCCAACGGCAAGGACATCGTTGTGAAGGTCATTGCCGCGGAGCCGTTCACCGGCTAGTCAGTTACCCACGCAAAAAGGAGGGCCCGCGACGGCAGCGTCGCTGGGCCCTCCTTTTTGCGTTGGCGTCACTCAGGCCATGCGGGGTGGCCGGGTAGTTCGTGCCCACCCGCAGCAAGACCTAGTTTTCTCCGTTGGTACCCGGATCGGAGTCGTGCGCTCGGTGCGCGCCCTTGGCGATTTCCTTGTTGTTCTTGCGCACCCGGATCTCAGTGGTGTGACTGATGGTCTCGCGGGCCTTGCGGAACGCGACACGAGACTTGCCCGCTATCACAGGGATGGTCGAACTGATGGGCGGATCCTCTGTCTCCGGGTTGAAGTCCTTGCGAAACCCGGTGACGAACGCCGTGGAGAACGCGAGAATCGGCACCGCGACCACCGCCCCCACCAATCCCAAAATCAACGTTCCCGCAGACACCGTCAGCAGAATCACGATGGGGTGAATCGACGCCGCCTTGCCGAACAGCCACGGGTACAACACGTTGCCCTCGAGCTGCTGAACGATCAGCACCATGAGCAGCATGATCAGCGCAGTCTTCCAGCCACCGTCGAACAGTGCGACTAGCACTGCGACCGCACCGGAGATGGTGGCGCCGAAGAGCGGGATGAAGGAGAAGAGAAAGACCAGGATTCCGATGGGCAACGCGAGCGGCACCCCGATGATCCAGGCAGAGACGCCGATGCCGACGGCGTCCACGAAGGCCACAAACGCGGAAGTCTTGGTGTAGCGCGCGAGCGTGTGCCAGGCGTTGAGCCCTGCACGGTCCACTCGGTCCTTGTCGTCCACAGGCATGATGCTCACTGCCCACATCCACATGGAACGTCCGTCACGCATAAAGAAGAAGAGCGCGAGCAGGGCGATAATGGTTCCAGCGAGCAGTCCGCCGATCGCGCTCGTCACGCCGACCGCGCTACTCGCGACTCCGAGCGCGTTGTCTTGCAACATGCCGCTGAGGTGCGTCACGGCCTCGTCGATTTGCGCGCTGCTGACGTGCAGCGGACCGTCGGACAGCCAGTCGATGAACGTATTGAAGCCGTTGATCGCGGCCTCGCGCAGGTCGTCAAAACCGGAGACGATCGAGGTGCCGGCGAGCGTGATGAGCGCGAGCACGATGACGACGCCAAACAGGATGGTCAGCGCTGAACCCAGCCCACGCGGAATGTGGGCGCGCTCCAACCGTGTCACAAACCGCTCGAGCGGTGCGGCAATGAGCAGCGCAACGATCAGTGGCACGAACAGCGAGGCTAGATTCAAGAACGCTGTGAAGAGCGCAATGCCCACGATCCCCACGACTACCAGGCGCCACGCCCACGCAGCACTGATCCTTAGCGGCAGTGGAACGTGGTGAGTAACGCCATCGTCATTGCGCTTGGCATGTGAGACTTGAGGGAGTTCTGACGTCTCCGTCATCGATGGTTCTGGCATAAGCGAAGCCTAACCGTCGCATCGGACATATTCATGCAGGCGAGCGGAACAGAAACTCGACCGCCCGCGTTCCACCACAGTAGAGAAGGGAGGGCTAATGTTTGGCCCTGACAAGAAAACAATGGTGACCAAGTCTGAAGCACTCGCGGGACGCGATGCAGCGATCACGGTTCCCGGCATGCACGTAGTCCTTGGTACCCCAATTTCCGGTCCCACACCTGCGGGGCATGAGGCGATCTACTTCGCGATGGGTTGCTTCTGGGGATCGGAACGGATCTTCTGGCAGACCACCGGCGTCTATACGACCGCCGCGGGTTACCTAGGCGGCTGGACCCCCAACCCCACGTATGAAGAGACCTGCACCTCGCGCACCGGACACACGGAGACCGTGAAGGTGGTCTTTGACCCCTCCAAGGTCACGATCGACGAGCTGCTTGCCGAGTTCTGGGACAACCACGACGCGACCACCCCCAACCGCCAGGGCGGGGATGTGGGCACGCAGTACCGTAGCGCCGTCTTTACCACCACTCCCGAGCAAAAGGCTGCGGTCATCGCCTCCCGGGACGCCTACCAGGCCCAGTTGAGCGACAAGGGCTATGGAACCATCTCCACCCAGATTGATGACGTGGCCGATGCCGGGGACGGTCAGTTCTACTACGCGGAGGACTACCACCAGGGTTACCTGCACAAGAATCCCGGCGGCTACTGCAACCACGGCTTCTGCCAGGTCGCGTACAACCCGAGCAAGGCCTAGTTTCGCGCAGGGTCAAAGCCCCTGCCCGCGCCACTAGACTGGCGCGGGCAGGGGCTTTGACCGAGGTCCCCGCAGTCGATAGAGCCGGAGGGCAACGCGGTGCGCACCAACTGGGAACGGCGAACGCGGCCGCGCGGCAAGGTCGACGTGGTCTACGCGCTACAGTTCTGGTCGACATTGTGGGTGCTCGTTCTAGGCCTGCTGCCAGTGCTCTTCGTGATGTCCATGGGTGCGGCTCAAGGCACCGCCACCAGAGGCTTGTTCTTTGCCGCCGGCAATTACCCCGCGTACACGACTTTCAGCGCTGGGCTACTACTCCCCGCGATAGGCCTGCTGGTCGCGTCGATCATGGCGATCCCACTCCCGCTTGAAGATGTGCGCGGAGCTAGGCGTAGCGACATGGCGTGGCTGTCAGTCTTCGCCATCGCCCTCACGCTCGTGTCGCTCGTCCTAGACGAGGGTCGCGCCGCGTGGCTACACCTCGCACCGTATGCCGCCATCGGCATGTTCGCGCTGGTCATCGTTGTGGTGGCGCTACGTGGCCTGCTGGGCGCCATGAAGCTGCTCCCCCGGTCCTGGCGCGGAACCTACCGCGCCAGCTACCCCAACTCCGACCCAAACTCAGACGCGGACGTGGAGTAGGCGCGGCGCCCGCGGCCCATCACGGGCAGGGCTTTACCCCTCAGAGCACGCGGTCCAGGAACTCCCGCTGCTTTTCCACCTGGCGCCAGTCGCCACCCTCGTGCCCATTGAACGGGTACACCTCCATCGCCTTACCCATCGTGTCGGCGCCCGCACGATCGCCGTACCAATTGAAGGCGGCGTACGTGGTGGACGGCGGGACGATGTTGTCCATGAGCGCCACGGACCAGAGGGACGTCGCGTTCGCACGCTTGGCAAAGTTGACCCCGTCAAAATAACTCAGCGTCGCCAGGACGTTGTCCACGCTGTCGCGGTGGATAGCCAGGTAGCCCCTGACCTCCGCGAACGGCTCATCGTCGGTGAGCGTGATGGCGCGCTCGAAGTGGCAAAGGAACGCCACGTCAGCGCACACTGCCTGCAGGTCGGGGACCAGGCCCGCCACGGCCAGGGCAATGCCGCCTCCCTGCGAGGCACCGTGAACCGCGACGCGCGCCGGATCGATGCCCGGCATCGTCCGCACCGCGTCGACCGCCCGCACCCCGTCGACAAAGACGCGGCGGTAATAGTACGTGTCGGGGTCCTCGATGCCACGGGTCATGAACCCGGGGAACGAGGGGCCGGAGCCCTCGGGGTCACCCGTGGCTCCCCCGTTGCCCCACCGGGAGCCCTGGCCGCGGGTGTCCATCACAAAGTAGGCGTAGCCCGCGCTGGGCCAGAACGTGTGTTCAAAGGCGAGAGTTCGCCCGCCGCCGTAGCCCGCGAAATGCACGATCACGGGAAGCGGCTCGGTCACGCCGGCGGGCCGCAACAGCCAGCCCTTGACGGGCTGGCCCATGAAGCCGGGAAAGGTCACATCGAAGATATCGACGTGCGGCAGGGTGCCCGGGATCAGGTCCATCACCACTTCGCCACCGGCGGCGCGCGTCAGGGAGAGGCTGCGCTCCCAGAACTCGTCGAAGTCCGCGGGCTCACGTACCACCGGCCGGAACACCTCGAGCTCGGATAGCGGCAGGTCGTAGTACGGCAACGGGGGTCCTTCCCTAGGGTTCACACGCAGAAAATCCGGGAGGCACTCGTCTGAGAGTGCCACCCGGATGACAGTACCGCGCCTGCTAGGGGAGCGAAAAGTTCTGCGAGTAAAGGTCGCTGCGCTAGCGGCGACCGAACAGGATCGCGATGATGCGCAGGAACTCGATGTAGAGCCACACGAGCGTGACGATGAGTCCGAACGCGGCCTTCCACTCGAACCAGTCGGGCAGCCCCCGCTTGACGCCGTTCTCGATGAAGTCGAAGTCTGCGATCAGCGACACGCAGGCGAGGATCACGGCAAACGCGCCAATGAGCACTCCGAGCGGAATGCCGAATATCTCTACGGAGGTACGCAGACCCCATGCGTTGTTGTCCGTCTGCGGGCCAAAGACCATCACGCCCACGTTGACGAGCGAGAACACCAGGTAGGCGATTCCACCGATCATCAGGAACTTCTGCAACTTGGGCGTGTAGCGCACCTTGCCGGACTTGTAGAGCGCGAGGCAGACGCTGAACGTGATGCCGGTCGCGAGCAGAGCCTGCAGTCCCGCTCCAGGGACCTCGTACTGCTGCTCGATGAAGATGGTGATCGCACCAAGGAAGTAGCCCTCAGCCACCGCGTAGACCGCAATCAACGCGGGCTTGGGTCGCTTCTGAATGGAGAGCACGATTCCGAGTACCAGGCCGATGATCGCGCCCGCGATCATGCCGACCATGTTGGGGAACATGTAACCGGGCACCGCAAACAGGAGCACCATAATGGCGATCCCAGCAGTCTTGGCGACAACGCCCTCGTAGGTCATGCGCCCGGTGTCAACGGAGGTGGCGGACGGCGAGTTGAACTGCGCGTTGAGGTTGGCGGTCTGCACGGCGACCGGCTGAGCCGAGGCGCCGTTAGCGGCGGCATTGTGAGCTTCCGCGCCGCTCATGGGCTGGAATTCTTTGCTACGTCCAAAGATCGGGCTGGCCACGTGTTCCTCCTGTTGTGCTTGCTCTCAAGGGGCAATGCGTCAGCCAAGCATACCCGTGTGGGGCGCAGTCCCCTAGGGCGTTCGCCGCGCGCGTAGAAAGGCGTTCCGCCGCTTCCAAAGCGGCGCGCCTTCCGCCAATAAGAGTGCCCCCGGCGGGACTTGAACCCGCACTGTGCCGATTTTAAGTCGGCTGCCTCTGCCTATTGGGCTACGGGGGCGTGAAGCCGATGCGAAGTATCTCGCGGCTCCGTGTCTCACAGTGTTCTCGGTGAAGGTTACTGGGCAGGGCCTCTCCAGCGCCAGCGACGACAGGGCCGAGACCCATGTGCTGCTCGCCGCTAAGCGCGAGCGGCGACCGAGAAGGCGATGCCGTCCAGGATGTCGTGCTCGCTCGTCACGGTGGTCAGGAGGTGGCCACCAGCAGCCTCCACCTGGTCGCGCACGCGCGTCATCACCGTGCGCCATACCAAAGCGCCCGCGCCAATCACGTCGATGCGGCCCGGGTGCATGAATGGCATGGCGGCACGCTCCTCACGGGTTGCGGCAAGCAGCGCGTCGCACGACGCGATCGCAGCGTCGATGGAAATCGAAGCGCCATTGATCGCGTCCCGGTCGTACTTCTCTAGCCCCAGTGCGTGAGCGGTCACCGTGGTGATAGTCCCCGCGAGCCCCACCAGTGACCGGGTCTGCGCTACCGGGACCTCAAGAACCGCCTCCGCGAACGCGGAGTCGATGTCCGCCGTCGCCGCAGCGATCTGCTCCGCCGTGGGCGGGTCACTCACCAGGTGCCGCTCGCTCATGCGCACGCAACCCACATTCATCGAATAGGCTCCGGCCGGCGAATGCTCGCCAATGACGAGTTCGGTGGAGCCACCGCCAAGGTCCACCACCAGATACGGCGCTGGGCGAGCGGAATCGATCACGCTGACCGCACCACGGAAACTCAGCGCGGCCTCTTCTGCGCCAGAAACCACCTCGGGGCTCACGCCCAGGCGGTCCTTGATGCCGGCAATGAACTCGTCACGGTTGCGCGCGTCGCGGGTGGCGGAGGTCGCAACAAAGCGGATCGCGCTCACGCCGTGCTCCCGGCACGCGGCGGCGTACTCGTCGGTCGCCGCGAACGTGCGCTCGAGCGCCTCGGCCGCGAATTCGCCGGTCTTGTCCACTCCCTGGCCAAGGCGCACCACGGTCATGGTGCGCACCACATCGGTCAGGGACGTTCCGTCTGCGCTCACGTCCGCGATCAGCAGGCGGATGGAATTGGTGCCACAGTCAATGGCAGCTACACGGTTCATGCGCCAGTCCCTTCGGTTGCCGCAGGCTCTGCGGAGGATTCGGTGGCGTCTTGCCCCACGACGTCTTCGCCCACCAAGGCGCAGGTGCACCGGTCGGGCCGCCACTGGGGTGCGATCAGGGCCAGCGCCTCGTCTCCCAGCGGGTTGACCCCGGGGCCGGCGGCCAGCGCGTGACCGGTGAGCACGTGCAGGCACTTGACGCGGCTAGGCATACCCCCGGCAGAGATCCCGTGGATCTCGGGCACGTCGCCAAGCGCGTAACGATCCGCGAGGTAGCTCTCGTGCGCGGCGCTGTACGCGTCGCCAAGATGTGCGTCCTCCGCGAGGCGCGCCTGCATCGTCTTCATCACGCCGTTTGCCTCAAGAGTCGATACCGCGCTCACCGCATCCGGGTGGGTGAGGTAGTACTGAGTGGGGAACGGCGTGCCGTCGGGAAGGCGTGGAGCGGTGTGCACCACCGTGGGGTTTCCGCACACGCAGCGCGCCGCGATCGCGACCAGTCCCCTGGGTTCGCGGCCTAGTTGAGCGCGCAGCACCTCGACGTCGGCTGCGGAGACAGGGGTGTCATTCACTCGGAGAAGTCTACGTTGCTCTCACCGGTGCTCACGGTAGACGGGTTGCCGTCCTGGGTGACCTGTGGCACGGGCGTCTGACCGTCGTCTGCGGCGCCCAACTCAGCGTCTGGCTGGTCGCTGTCGCCCGCGAGCAGCATCGATCCCCACAGCGTGTCGTACCAAGTGTTTCCCGCGGCTTGAACCGCTCCGTCCGCAGCCTGGGGCGCATCGTCGTCGTCGCTTTGGACCGTCTCCGGGTCCACGACCCGATACGGCGTCTCGCCGGGGAACACGTAAGCGAGCCGCTCGCGTGCCTGAGCGACGAGGAACGACGGGTCGTCCCACCGAGCCACCTCCCCGTGCAGGTCGTCGACCTCAGTTTGTGCGGTCGCGGCCTCCGTGCGAAGTTCCTGGAGTTGCTCCTGCTGCTCAAAGTAGACGCGCAACGACGGCATGATCAGCGCGAAGGCGAGCATCAAGACGCCGGCTATGACGGCGGTGCGCCATGACAGCATCGCGGTCCACGAGCCGCGGGCCTTGGCGGGGTTGAGGTGCGGCTTTACGGTGGACGTCGCGCGCCCGGGACCGCTGGGGCCACCTGGGCGCGCTTGAGACGCGCGGTTGCCATTCGTCCGCACGCTGCCGGTGGTGGGGGCGGTCGAGCGGCGGGAGCCGGGCCTGCTGCCAGAGCTGGCCGCAGGGCGCGCGGGGGCCCGGGAAGACGAACGCGGCGCGCCAGGACGGCTAGGGGCAGACATGCTCCTATTGTCCTGGCGCGCCGCGCCAGTTGACTGCTGCCGAGGCAGCGAGTCGCGTGATTCAGTTTTCTTCACGGCCTATTTCCGGTCAAAAGACCGGCGCCGCGTGATGCTTTTGGACTAGACCTCGTACGAGCGGGGGAATGCGGACTTGCCGGCGTAGGTCGCCGCGTCGTCCAGTTCCTCTTCGATACGCATCAGCTGGTTGTACTTTGCGATGCGCTCGCCGCGTGCCGGGGCACCCGTCTTGATCTGACCGGAGTTGTAAGCAACCGCGAGGTCCGCGATCGTCACGTCTTCGGTCTCACCGGAACGGTGCGACACCATGCACGTGAAGCCTGCACGCTGTGCCATCTGCACCGCGTCTGAGGTCTCGGTGAGGGTACCGATCTGGTTGAGCTTCACGAGAAGCGAGTTAGCGGCCTTCTCCTTGATGCCACGAGCCAGACGCACGGGGTTGGTGACGAACAGGTCGTCTCCAACAATCTGCACCTTGTCGCCGACGGAGGCGGTGAGGGCGGTCCAGCCGGCCCAGTCGTCCTCGTCCAGCGGGTCTTCGATGGACACGAGCGGGTAGTCCGCAACGAGGCCCTCGTAGTAGGCAATCATCTCGGCGGGGGTCTTCTGACCACCCTCCCAGTTGTAGTGACCGTCCTCGTAGAACTCCGAGGCAGCAACGTCGAGCGCCAGCGCGACGTCTTCGCCGGGCTTGTAGCCGGCCTTCTCGATAGCGACCAGGATCAGGTCCAGAGCTTCGCGGTTGGACTCGAGGTTAGGAGCGAATCCACCCTCGTCACCAAGACCGGTAGCCAGGCCGCGCTCCTTGAGCACTGCCTTAAGGGAGTGGTAGACCTCTGCGCCGACGCGGATGGCCTCGCGGAACGAGCTGGCACCCACTGGAGCGATCATGAACTCCTGGATGTCGACGTTCGAGTCTGCGTGCGATCCACCGTTGAGGATGTTCATCATGGGGACGGGCAGCGTGTGCGCGTTGGTTCCACCGATGTAACGGAACAGTGGAAGGTCTGCGCTCTCGGCTGCGGCCTTGGCCACGGCAAGGGAGACACCGAGGATCGCGTTAGCGCCCAGCTTGCCCTTGTTGTCGGTGCCGTCCAGCGCGATCATGGCCTGGTCAATCAGGCGCTGATCTGAGGCGTCGAGTCCGACGATCTCAGGTGCGATCTCGTCGATAACTGCGTCGACTGCCTGCTCGACGCCCTTACCCATGTAACGCGAGTCGTCGCCATCGCGGCGCTCAACTGCTTCGAATGCTCCGGTCGATGCGCCTGAGGGGACTGCTGCACGTGCGAACGTGCCGTCCTCAAGTGCTACCTCGACCTCAACGGTGGGATTTCCGCGCGAATCAAGAATTTCGCGGGCTCCAACAGCCTCAATGCTGGCCATGATGCTCCTTAGTTGCAGTGAATGATTTCAATTCAGTCTATCGGCGCGAAGTTGGGACCGCGCACCGACTTAGGTCCTACTTAGATGAATGTTCGGTAGCGGCCGATTCGGCCTCGCGAGCGGCCGCCTCATACGCCCGGGTCGCGTCCCGAAGCTCGCTCTCGGCGTCGACTCCCTCGGCCTGTGCCCGGGCCACCAGGGCAAGTAATTGTTGCCCGATGCCCACCCCGGCCTCAGCTCGTACCTCAAGTCCCGAGCGCGAGGCCCTGGACATGATCTTCTGGGCGCGAGCGAGCGCGGGCAGGGCAGCGGGCACGCCGTCCATCACGGACTCGCGGCCCTGGGTCTGAGCCTTGATCTGATCCCAATTGGCGCGCACGTCAGCGGAATTATTCACCACCACGTCACCAAAGACGTGGGGGTGACGCTCCACGAGTTTGTCCGCACACGTGTTGGCGACGTCGTCGAGGTCGAAGGGTTGGTCAGGGTGCTCTTGCGCGATCCGCGCGTGGAACACCACCTGCATCAGCACGTCGCCGAGTTCGTCGCGCATCTCTGCACGCGAACCGGACTCGACCGCGTCGGCAAATTCGTAGGTCTCTTCTATGGCGTGGCGCACGAGCGACTGGTGCGTCTGTTCGGCATCCCACGGACACCCGCCCGGAGAACGCAGGCGGTCCATGACCTCAGTGAGTCGGACGACCCCGTTAGCCACGGTCAATCCAGGACGCGTTGGCGTCGCTGAAGGCGCTCACGTGCTGGAAGGGCAGGTACGACTGCTGGCCGAGTTCCTCTTGCGTAGCCGTGGTCCGCGCGGCCTCGACCGAAGCGAGGAACGCGTCGACGTCGATCTCTCCTGAACGAGGACTCACGACGGCATTGTCTTTGGCAGAGTTGATGATCTTGGTGAGCGTGTCGTCCCCCTCGTCGAGGGCCAGCACCGTGAGCGCAAACTGCGACTCGAAGGTGCGCACAAACTCGTCGCTGGGGGTGCTCGTCAGTCCGAGTCCCTCGAACCACGCCTGCGCCAGGCGCGTGGCGTCGCTCGTGTGGATGGGAGTACCTCGCTCAATGCAGGCCGCCATCAGGTCGTCGTGCAGGAGTTCCATGGTGAGGACCTCGTCGCGACTCATCGACAACGCTCCGTCGGTGTCGTCGCTCCACGCTGAGAACGCGGCGTCAACCTGAGAGTTAGTGACAGTGGTGCCTTCGTAAACGGAGGCCGCGCCTGCAGGAGCATCCTGGCCGGGAACAGCGCAACCGGCGAGTGCGAGGGCACCGAGGGCCGCGACTACAAAACGTGAACGTACGTGACTCATGCGTCTCATCCTAGTGCCGGTCCCGTGGTCGATTTGATGACCTCGCGCACCCAGTCCAGTACCGCGGGTCCCTCGATGGGCTTGCCGCCGATGCGGGAGGTGGTGGGCGCGGGGATGAGCACCTGGCGCACGGCGGGCTTGATGAGAGTGCCCGGGTACAGCCGATTGATCCGCATGGCCGCGGAGTCGGGCAGTTCGAGGGGAGCAAACCGGATGTGCTTGCCCTGCGAAACCACGTCGGTGATCCCCAGGTCCCTCAATTCGAGGCGCAGACGGGCGATGGCGAACAGGTGCTGAACGGGCTCCGGCATGGCGCCGTAGCGGTCGTCGAGTTCCTCTTCGATCGACACCAGGGTCTGCTCATCGGCCGCATCGGCGATCTTGCGGTACGCCTCGAGCCGCAGGCGTTCGTGCTCGATGTACGTGGTGGGCAGGTGAGCGTCGATGGGAAGGTCGATCGTCATCGGCGCGCGTTCCTCTTCTCCCTCTCCACGGAAGCCGGCCACGGCATCGCCCACCATGCGGATGTAGAGGTCGAACCCCACGCCCTCGATGTGGCCGGACTGCTGCCCGCCCAGCAAGTTACCGGCGCCACGAATCTCCAGGTCCTTCATGGCGACGGCCATGCCGGACCCCAGGTCGGTGTGGGCGGCGATGGTCTGCAGCCTGTCGTGCGCGGTCTCCGTCAGAGTGCGGTCCTGCGGGTAAAGGAAGTACGCGTAGGCGCGCTCGCGAGCGCGCCCCACGCGGCCGCGGAGCTGGTGCAACTGGCTCAAGCCAAAGGTGTCCGCCCGCTCCACAATCAGCGTGTTGGCGTTAGAGATATCCAGGCCCGTTTCCACGATGGTGGTGCACACCAGCACGTCGTAGCGCTTCTCGTAGTAGTCCACGATCACCTGCTCGAGCGCCTTCTCCCCCATCTGCCCGTGCGCCACGGCGACGCGGGCCTCTGGGATGAGTTCAGCGATCTTGGATGCGGCGCGGTTGATGGTCTTGACCGAGTTGTGAATGTAGAAGACCTGGCCGTCACGCAGCAGCTCGCGGCGAATCGACGCGACAATCTGCGAGTCCTCTTGCGGCCCTACGTACGTCAGGATCGGGTGTCGCTCCTCGGGCGGGGTCGCGAGCGTGGACATCTCCCGGATTCCGGTCACCGCCATCTCGAGCGTGCGCGGGATGGGCGTCGCGGACATCGCGAGTACGTCGACGTTGGTCCGCAGCGCCTTGAGGGTCTCCTTGTGCTCCACGCCGAACCGCTGCTCCTCATCGATGATGATGAGCCCCAGGTCCTTGAAGCGCACGGAACCCGTGATGAGCCGGTGGGTTCCGATCACCAAGTCGATGGTGCCGTCGGCCAGCCCTGCGATGACTTCCTTGGCCTCTTTGTCCGTTTGGAATCGCGACAGCGACGCGACCTTCACGGGGAACTGCTGGAACCTCTCGGTGAACGTGTCGACGTGCTGCTTGACCAGCAGCGTCGTGGGGCACAGCACCGCGACCTGCGCGCCGTCCTGAATCGCCTTGAACGCCGCCCGCACGGCAATCTCCGTCTTACCGAAGCCCACGTCACCGCAAATCAGGCGGTCCATGGGCACTGCCTTCTCCATGTCTGCCTTGACCTCGTCGGTGACGCTCAGCTGGTCGGGGGTCTCCACGAACGCGAAACCCTCCTCGAGCTCCCGCTGCCACGGGGTGTCGGGGCCAAAGACGCGCCCGCTCGTGGCCATGCGCGCGCTGTACAACCGGATCAGCTCGGCGGCAATCTCCTTGACGGCCTTGCGCGCCCGGCCCTTGGTCTTGGCCCAGTCGGTGCCGCCCATCTTTGACACGGAGGGCGAGTCACCGCCTACGTATTTGGTGATTTGGTCGAGCTGATCGGTGGGCACCGACAGCCTGTCCCCTGCCTGGCCGCGCTTGGATGGCGCGTACTCGATCACCAGGTATTCGCGTTCGATGCCGCGCACGGTGCGCTTGGTGAGTTCGATGAACTTGCCCACGCCGTGCTGCTCGTGAACCACATAGTCACCGGTGCGCAGCTGCAGCGGGTCTACCGCATTGCGCCGGCGTGAGGGGATCTTGACCTTGGGGCCCGCGGTGGTGGTGCGGCGCCCCGTGAGGTCTGACTCGTGCAAAACCAGCAGCTTGGCATCGGCTACCTGGAAGCCCGCGCCCGTGATGTGGGGAATGACGGAGACCACGCCGTCCACCGGCTCGTACTCACTCTGCACGCGCGCCGGGATCTCGTACTGGCCACACTGCTCGGCGATGCGGCTGGCGCTACCCGCCCCGGCCGCGGTGATGACGACGGTCCAGCCCTCGCGGACGCGAGCGCGCACGGAGTCGAGCACCGCCGCGAGGCGACCGCGGAAGTCCTCGACCTCCGCGATTGAGGTGACGACCGCATCGGCCGCGCCGAACGGGGCGATTCCCCACCAGCCGATGCCGCGCTCGGCGGCACCTTCACGAACCTCGTCGAGCGTCAGGAACGAGCCCTCGCTCGCCTCGATGGGCGCGTTGGCTCCGGCGGTGGCCGCGACCCAGGCGGCGGAGAGAAACTCTTCGGCGGTGCGCAGCAGGTCCTCGGCGCGGCGGGCGATGCGCTCGGGCTCGATCACCACCATGCGGGAGTTGGCGGGCAGCACGTCCGTCAGCGGCACCAGGCGATCGACGAGCGCGGGGATGAGGCTCTCCATGCCCTCCACGGCGACTCCGGACGCAATGCGGCCCAGCATGTCTGCCGCCGCGGGGATGCGATCCTGAAGCTCGCTGGCCCGGCTACGGATGGCGTCGGTCAGCAGTAGTTCCCTGCACGGCGGTGCCCACAGGCGATCCACCTCGACCAGCGATCGCTGGTCTGCCACAGAGAACGAGCGGATCGAGTCCACCTCGTCACCAAAGAACTCGATGCGCACGGGGTGCGGGTCGGTGGGCGCGAACACGTCGACGATTCCGCCACGAACGGCAAACTCGCCGCGACGCTCCACCATGTCGACGCGCGTATAGGCAGCGTCACCCAGCGCCTTGGTGAACTCGGTGAGGTCAATCACCTCGCCCTTGCGCGCCTGCACGGGGATCAGGTCCGCCAGCCCCGGCACCATGGGCTGCAGCAGTGCGCGGATAGGCGCGACCACCACCCGGACGGGAGGCAAGCCGGTCTCTCGCTGGACGTCCTGGGGGTGCACCACGCGGCGCAGGGTGGACAGCCTGCGCGCCACCGTGTCCGAGCGCGGGCTGAGCCGCTCATGCGGCAGCGTCTCCCAGGACGGGAAGATCGCGACCGTAGCCGGGTCGATGTAGGCGCCCAGCGCCGCAGTGAAGGTCTCCGCGTCGCCGCCGGTAGCGGTCACGACGATGAGCGGCGCGGCATCCGCGCTGCCATGCGCGGCGTCTCCGTCACGTACCGCGAGTCCCACCACCGCGGGGGCGGCGGAGGTCGCCGCCTGAATGCGCGCCTCGTGCGCGAGCGAGTCGAGCGGCGGCAACGCGTTGGCCTCAGACAGGGAGACGAGCAGTTGCTCAAGCATGGGGGTGGTCACGAAGGTCCTCCAGGGCGCAGCGTCAATCCAAACGTGCTCACGGGCACGCCGAAAAACCGGCGAATGCCGGCACCCACCATCGTAAGTCCCCGCGGCAGCCCCGTTCCGCGCGCCCGTAGAATAAGGACCATGAACTTTGCCTCGCCAGATACCCCGCAGGACGAGGCCTCTCGCATCATCCGCCAGTTCGCGCGCGAGACGAATCTGCTGGTAGCCGGCCGGCCCCTCCAGGTCATCGGCGCCGATGCCCTGGCCCAGTCGGTGAGGGAAACCGCCCGCGCCCTCGGTGCCCAGGTGGTCGGCGACTATCGATGCAGGCCGCCGCTCGCCTCCGTACCAACAGAGGCACCGGCGCCGACCTCAACGGCCGACTCCACGTGCCCACCCTTCGCCGGGTCAGCAGCCGCGAATCGGCCGGACCTGCTTGAAATCGACGTCACCAGCACTCCCGCGCGACTGTCGCTGGGCGGCTCTCCCCTCGCTCCGCGAGGCACCGCAGCGGGCCGAGTCGACTTTGCTGGCGCCCACATGCCCGCCACGGGCGCGCTGGCCGCCGAGCTAGCTGCCGCCGGGACGGTAGCCGGCCTGCGCATCGGCGTGTGCCTGATGCTAGAACCCAAGACCGCACAGCTCGCGCTGTACCTGGCCAAGGCCGGAGCCTCGGTGGCCGTCTACGCGCACCCGGACGAGACCGATGCCGACGTGGCGCAGGTGCTGCGCGAGCGAGGCATCCGCGTGGACGCCGATGCGTCGCTCACCGGTGCCGCGGAACGCGAGGCAGCGCTGGGGTTCTTGAGGCAGGGCTTTGACGTGCTGGTAGATGACGGCTCGCACCTGATCCGCCTGGCGCACGAGGCCGCGCCCGAGGAGGTCGCTCGGTGGATGGGGGCGAGCGAAGAGACCACCTCCGGGCTGACCCCGCTGCGCGAGATGGAGTCCGCGGGCATTCTCGCGACCCCGATCATTGCCGCGAACGACGCGGCCACCAAGACGGGCTTTGACAACCGCTACGGCACCGGGCAGTCATGCGTGTTCGCGATCGCGGACCTGCTTGAGGGAGCCGGCGTGAGACTGCGCGACCAGCCGGCCCTCGTCATCGGCTACGGTCCGGTGGGCCAGGGCGTCGCCGCGCACCTGACCGCGCTTGGCGCGGAGGTGTGTGTGGCGGAAGTCAACCCGGTGCGGGCACTGCTCGCGCAGCATGACGGCTACCGCGTGGGCCACGCCGCTGACCTGGGGGTGGACGCCCTCGTGGTGTCCGCGACAGGAGTGGAAGGCACCGTGACCGCTGAGTTGCTGCGAGCGGCGCAGGCGGTAGCGGTGGCCGGCGGCGTCCCCGGCGAAATCGACCTCGACGGTGTCTTGGGCGACGCCGCGGCGCCCCTCGACACTCTTGAGCCCATCTCTCGCGCCGTGGAGCGGCTTGCCGTCGCGGGCACCCTGGTTCTGGATCGCGGCGGCTGCATCAACGTCACCGCCGCGGAGGGCAACCCCATCGAAATCATGGACCTATCTTTCGCTACCCAACTCGCCGCGATCCGTGAACTCGTGACCACCCGCCCCTGCATCGGCGTACTCCCCGTGTCCGATGCTGCGGTCGCCCACGTGGGAAGCGTGGCAGCCCGCCTGCGCGGAGTTGATGTTGACCTGCCTCACCGAGCTCGGATCCTTGGAGCCGACCACGGCGTGGGCGTCGCGTGGCAATCCCCCCGATTTAGCCGGTCTAGCCACCTCAACCCAGGCGGTTTGACTTCCCCCCATCAGGAGACCTCATGAGCTCGTTCCCCGTCACGATGTATTCGGCAGACATGGTGCTGCCCGTGACCGCTCCGCCCATCCTGGACGGAGCCATCGCGGTGCGCGGTGAGCACATCCTGCACGTGGGCGAGCGGGTGTGGGTGGAGCGCTCGCTGGCCGAACGCGGCATCGACGTCAAGCACGTGCACTGGCCCGGCGTGCTCATGCCCGGGCTGGTCAACGCGCACACGCACCTGCAGTACACCGGCATGTCAGGGGTGGGCCGCGGGCAGTATTCAGGTTTCGACGACTGGGCACAGGGGTTCAACTCGAGCTACGACGAGCCCCACGACTGGGCTGTCGACTCTGCCCTTGGGGCCCGCATGCTGATCGAGTCCGGCACCACCGCCGCGGCCGACGTGGTGACCGATCCGCTCGCCGCGCCCGCGCTTCACGATGCGGGCCTTCACGGCATCGCGTATTGGGAGGTCATCGATTGGACCAACGAGAAGTGGCTAGAGCGCGGGCGAACAGCAGTCGAGGCCGCGCTGGATTCGCTCCCCGCACGCCCCGGCACCGGGCTCTCCCCGCACGCGCCGTACTCGCTCGACATCGTGCCGCTGCTTGAAATACCGGACATCGTGCGCGAGCGCGGCAGCCGCATCCACATTCACCTGGGCGAGTCCGGAATTGAACGCGAGTTCGTTCACGAGCAGGCGCAGCCCTGGCAGACCGCGGGCATCTCAAGCCTGCGCGCACTGCGGCAGGCCGGGTTCGGCACCTCAGCCACCGACTACGTGGACCACCTGGGCGTACTCGGCCCCGACTGCCACGTCGCCCACGGCGTCTACATGTCCGAGCGCGACCGCGCCATCCTGAGGGCGCGCGGCACCACCGTGGCGCTGTGCCCCCGCTCGAACGCCGTCATCGGGCTTGATTCACCCCCGGTCGCCGCGTACCTACGCGAGGGCAGCCCCATCGCGGTCGGAACCGACTCCCTGTCCTCGTCCCCCTCCCTCGACTTAATGGCCGACGTGGCGGAGCTCATGCGAATCGCGCGCAACCAGGGGTACGGGAACCAAGACCTCGCGGAGCGGCTGCTGGCGGCCGCGACCCTTGGCGGTGCGCACGCCATGGGCCTGGACGATGCCGTGGAGCGGTCCGGGTACCTCGCGGTGGGCGCGAGTGCGAACCTCGCGTTCTTTGACACCCCCGTCACGTCCGTTCTGGAGACGGTCACTACGCTCGCAGAGTCCGGCGCGGGACGGGCAGCGGCCACCGTCATCGATGGTCGGGTGCGTTGGGCCACATCAGAGTTCACCGCGCAGACCGGAGTGAGCCGCTCATGACCAAGCGACCTGCCACGGCCGAGGTGTTTGACCTCGAGGCGCACCCCGAAGGCGGTTGGTTCCGCCGCATGTGGACCTCCAACCGAGCCGTCGACACCGACGGCGGAACGCGACCGGCTGCCACGTGCATCCACTATCTACTGGTCCCCGGCGAGCAAAGTGCCTGGCACGTGGTCACAAGCGACGAGATCTGGCTGTGGCATGGGCCGGGTTCGCTGATTTTGAGTTTGGGTGGCAACGGCGACGAACCCGCTGACCCCCAGGAATTTGTCCTGGGTCCCCGGCACGCGAACGGCGAGGTCGCACAGGTGCTCGTTCCGGCCGGCGTGTGGCAAGCGGCACGGCTCGGCGGCGACGCTGAGGCCCTCGTGAGTTGCGTGGTCTCGCCCGGCTTTGACTTCGCGGATTGGTCGCTGGCGGTCCCCCCGGTATCCTGACTATTGCGTAGGCAATGGCGCCCAGACGTAATTCCGTCCCCCTTACCAATTTCACAGGAGAACTCATGTCAGTCACGCCTACCCTCCGCAGCGCCATCGTTGCCACCACCGCCCTCGCGGCACTCGCCCTCGCGGGTTGCTCATCATCTACCGACGATGCCTCGGTGACCCCCTCCGCCACGGACGCCGCGACCTCGTCGGCCATCGCATCGGCGCCTGCAGACGCCACCTCGATGGATACCGTCACCGAGGGCAAGCTCACCATCGCGACCGGCGAGCCGGCGTACACGCCGTGGGTCATCGACAACGACCCCACTAACGGCCAGGGTTTCGAGTCCGCCGTCGCTTACGCCGTCGCAGATCAGCTCGGCTACGCTCCCGCAGACGTCGAGTGGGTTCGCGCTTCGTTCGAATCCTCGATCGCGCCCGGCCCCAAGGACTGGGACCTGAACTTGCAGCAGTTCTCCATCACGGAAGAGCGCGAGAACGCCGTCGACTTCTCCACTCCGTACTACACGACGTCACAGGCGATCGTCACTACTGAGGGATCACCTGCAGCGACGGCAACGTCGCTGGCGGACTTCGAGTACCTCAAGGTGGGCGTGCCGAGCGGCACCACCAGCTACACCGTGGCGGCAGAGGCCCTGGGCGCAGATAGCCTCGCTGTCTTCAACTCGGCCGAAGACACCGTACTCGCGCTGACCTCCGGCACGATCGACGCATTCGTCACCGACCTGCCCACCGCGTTCTACCTCGCGTCTGTCGAGTTCGACAACGGCGTGATCGTGGGCCAGTTCGGCTCGCACGAGGGTGGAGACGACTTTGGTTTTGTGCTCCCCAATGACTCGCCCAACACCGCGACCGTCTCCGTAGCAGTCGACGCACTGCGCGAAGATGGCACACTTGCCGCGCTCGAGACCGAGTGGTTGAGCTCCGCGATTGACGTTCCCGTCCTCAACTAACGCTTGCGTCTTCTGGCGCATGCGCTAGACCTAATGAATTGAGAACAATGTGACTGACGGAGTGCCCCGCGTGTCCTGGGCCCCGAGTGAACTCGAGGTGCACCGGCGCGAATACCGGCGCAGAGCCTCGGGGCGCTCCGTCATCATCGCGCTCTTCTCCACGCTGCTTTTTGTAGGCGTGATCGCTGTCGTGGTGGTCAACACTCCGGGCTGGGAGAGCGTCAAGACCACGTTCTTCAACACCGAGGTGGCTGCGGACAGTTTCCCCGCGGTGCTCAAGGGCCTGTGGCTCAACCTTCGCGTGCTGTTCTTCGCGAGCATCGGCGTCGCGGTCCTGGGAACCCTCCTGGCTGTGATGCGGTCGCTACGCGGCCCAGTCTTCTTCCCGCTACGAGCCATCGCCACCATCTATACGGACCTGTTCCGTGGTGTGCCAGTGTTGATCGTGCTGTTCTTGGTGGGGTTCGGAATCCCCGCACTCGAGATTTTTCCCCGCCTGCCCGCTGGCGTGTGGGGCACCATCGCCATCACGCTGTGCTACTCCGCGTATGTGGCGGAGGTGCTGCGTGCCGGCATGGAGGCCGTGCATCCCTCTCAGCGCATCGCCTCCCGCTCGCTTGGCCTCAGCCACAGCGAAACCCTGCGGATCGTGGTCATCCCCCAGGGCCTGCGCAAGGTCATCCCCGCGCTCATGAACGACTTTGTGTCCATGCAGAAGGACGTGGGTCTCATCTCCGTCTTGGGCGCCGTGGACGCCATCCGCGCCGCGCAGATCGAGGTCGCCGTCGCGTACAACTTCACTCCCTATGTGGTGGCAGCGCTGCTCTTCGTGGCGCTGTCCTTCCCCATGATTCGGCTCACTGACTATGTATCAGCCCGCATGGCTCGCCGCGAACAGTCCGGAGGCACCGTATGAGCGTGCTCAAGCTTGACAACATCTGGAAGCGCTTTGGCGATGTGGAGGTGCTGAAGGGCGTCGATCTCACGCTCGAGGAGCACGACGTGGTAGTCCTCATCGGCGCCTCGGGCTCGGGCAAGTCCACGCTCTTGCGCACTATCAACCTGATCGAGCAGGTGGACGATGGTCAGGTGATCCTGAGCGGCGACGACATCACCGATCCCCAAACTGACGTCGACAAAGCCCGCGCCCGCATCGGCGTGGTCTTTCAGCAGTTCAACCTCTTTCCCCACATGAAGGTCATCGACAACGTCACGCTGGCCGCTCGCCGCGTCCACAAGTGGCCCGCGGCCAAGGCCCGCGCCAAGGGCACCGCGCTCCTTGAGAAGTTTGGCCTAGGCGACAAGGTCAACGAGTACTCGGACCGGCTCTCCGGGGGCCAGCAGCAGCGCGTCGCCATCGTGCGCGCCATCATGACGGACCCCGAGCTGCTCTTGCTCGACGAGATCACCTCCGCGCTTGATCCGATGCTGGTGGGCGAGGTGCTCGACTTGGTGCGCGACCTCAAGGACGGCGGGTCGACCATGCTCATCGCGACTCACGAGATGTCGTTCGCCAAGTCAGTGGCGGACCGCATCGTGTTCATGCACGGCGGTCGCATCCTGGAGACCGGCACGCCGGAGCAGCTCTTCAACGACCCGCAGCGACCCGAGACCCGCGAGTTCTTGGCCCGTCTCACGCAACGCTAGCTAGGCCGAGCCACCTACTTGGTGTGGAAGCGCAACTGCGCCGCCTCGAGCCCCTCGGTGACGATCGCCTCAACGGCATCGGCGCCGTCGCTGATCAGCATCGGCAATTCCTTGCGCTCCGTAGTCCCGAACGGCCTGAGGACGTACGTCGCGGCGTCCATGCGTCCCGGCGGGCGGCCGATGCCCACGCGTACGCGCACGTAGTCCGGCGTGCCCAGCGCCTTGGTGATGTCTTTGAGCCCGTTGTGACCGCCTGATCCCCCGCCGCGCTTGAGCTTGATGGTGCCAAACGGGATGTCGAGCTCGTCGTGGACCACTACCACTGCGGTGGGTTCAACCGACAGGTACTTCGCGAGCGCGCTGACGGGTCCACCGGAAACGTTCATGTACGACGACGGCGTAGCGATGGTCGCGGACACCCCCGCGGGACCAATGCCGCCGATGCGCACCTGGGCTGCCCGGGCGTTCACCTTGCGGTTGGCAGACAACGAACTGCCGCCCCTGCGGGCCAGTTCGTCGATGACCATCTGCCCGATGTTGTGGCGGGTATCAGCGTATTCGGGGCCTGGGTTGCCCAAGCCAATCACTAGCGCACTCACGTGGGTATCCTCGCCTTTTGCTTTGACAAAGCGCAACGCCCGCCACCGAAGTGACGGGCGTTGCGGCATCAAGATGGGGTGACTACTGGTCAGCCGCAGCGGACTCGGCAGACTGTGCGGCAGCCTCGGCCGCAACAACTGCCTCTGCCTCGTCGTCCTCAGCGGAGGCACGCGGCGTCGTGATCTGCACCACGAGTAGGTCGGGCTCGGCTGCGAGCTCGCTGCCCTTGGGAAGCGTGACCTCGCCGGCGGTGATCTTGGCGCCATCTTCGAGGCCCTCGATCGAGACGGTGACCGACTCGGGCAGGCTCGTCGCGTCTGCAAGAATCGACAGCGTCGAGTTCTCGAGCACGTGGATGGTTCCGGGGTAAGACTCACCTTCGAGGTGAACCGCGACGTCAACCGTGATCTTCTCGCCCTTGCGGACTAGCTGGAGGTCGATGTGCTCGATGATCTGCAGAACCGGGTCGCGCTGGACGTCCTTCGCGATGGCCAACTGGGGCTCTTCGCCCTCAATATTGATGGTCAGCAGTGCGTTCTGGTGCTTGAGAGCCAGCATGGTCTCGTGGCCGGGAAGCAACACGTGCGCCGGGGCATTTCCGTGGCCGTAGAGGACTGCGGGGATCTTGCCGGCCGCGCGGGCACGACGGGCGAAGCCCTTACCGAACTGGGTGCGGATATCCGCGGCAAGCTTTAGCTTGTCAGACATTTGAATCTCCTGGTTGCGTCAGATGGTGGCCGCGGCGAGGACAGGGGCCACTTAAGCATCTGCCGCGTCGATAACGCCAGACCACTTGGGCCCAGCCTCGCCGAGGAACCTTGAAAGTATACCTGTAGCGCGGGGCCGTTTCCACCCGGGAATATTGGGGCCATCAGTTAATGTTGAGTCCATCATGACTCAATCTCACTCCTCGACCGCCCGTACAGGGAAGACCGGCGCAGCCTGGGAAAAGGCTGCCCGCGCCGGATACGCGGTATCCGGTGTCCTCCACCTCATTCTCGGTTTCATCGTCGCGAAGATCGGATTCGGTTCCGGCGGCGAGGCCGATCAAAGCAGCGCGCTGAGCAACATCGGCGAGGCCCCGTTGGGCAACGTGCTGCTGTGGGTTGCCGTGGTCGCGTTCGCCGCACTCGCTGCGTGGCAGGTGGCAGACGCTCTGCGCGGAGGCAACGACACCAAGGACCGCGTCAAGGCTGCGGGCAAAGCTGCGCTCTATGCCGCACTCGCTTTCACCACCGCATCGATCGCTCTTGGCTCTGGGGGCTCCAACGGCGACTCCAAGAGCCAAGGCTTCGCGACCTCGCTCATGTCCGCTCCCGCTGGCCGAATACTTGTAGGCGCCGTGGGCGTGGGGATTATCGTCGGTGCTGCGTATCACGTGCGCAAGGGGTGGACCAAGAAGTTCCTCGAGGACCTCAAGCCCACCCCCGGGCGTGAACTGTCCAAGGCGGTGCGTAGCGTCGGGTCTATTGGCTACGTGGCCAAAGGAGTCGCTTTGGGCGTGGTGGGAGTGCTGTTCACCTACGCAGCCGTCACCGCGGATCCGGATAAGGCCAAGGGTCTCGACGGCGCCGTGGAATCGCTGCTTGGTGCACCGGGAGGTGCCGTGATCGTCGTGCTCGTGGGTATCGGCTTTGCCGCCTACGGCCTGTACTCCTTCGCCCGCGCTCGCTACGCCCGGATGTAGCCGTGTACGGACAGGGCCCGGGCCATAGTGCTCCGACGGGGGCCACGACAGGCCGCAGCCTCCTGACGCGCGTCGTGCTCCCCAGCCTCTTGGTCTGGCTCGCCGTCACCGGCGTGGGCCTCCTGGTCACCGATGTGTTTGGCCTGGACGAAGGTGGGGCAAACCGAGCGTTCGTCGAGGTGCGCACCGACCGTTGGGACGCGATCACGTCATTTGTGTCATCGATGGGCAATACGCAGGTGCTCATGGCGACCTGCGCTGGCATAGTGCTGTTTCTGTGGTGGCGCTCGCGGCAATGGTGGTTCGCAGTGGTCCCTGCGCTGTCGCTGTCAATCCAGGTGAGCATCTTTCTGACCGCGTCAATGCTTGTTGCTCGTGAGCGCCCGGCCGTAGAACAGTTGGACCAGGCCGCGCCAACCTCAAGCTTTCCCAGTGGCCATACGGGCGCGACGACCAGCGTTTACCTGGCACTCGCACTGTGCGCGAGTCGGATCCAAGCGGCGTGGCTACGAGTGACAGTGCAGTTGCTCTGCGTCGCCGTAGCAGGGGGCGTGGCCTTGTCCCGCGTGTATCGCGGGATGCATCACCCGACCGATGTGCTCGCGGGACTGATGCTTGGCGCAGCATGCGCATTCATCGCATGGAACTGGCTACTGCGACGGACGCCAGCCTCTGACAGCGGGGTCCCCGAGGCCATTTCGCGCTAGACGTTGCCCTGGAAGAGACTGGTGACCGAACCATCGTCGAACACCTCGCGCACAGCGCGAGCGATGAGCGGGGCGATCGACAGCACGGTGAGCTTGTCGAAACGGTCGTCTTCATTGATCGGCAGGGTGTCAGTCACGATGACTTCAGAGATGCCCGAGTCACGCAGGCGGGCCACGGCGGGGCCGGAGAGCAACCCGTGGGTCGAAGCCACGATGACGTCCTTGGCGCCGTTCTCGAACAGCGCCTCGGCTGCCTGAACGATGGTTCCACCGGTGTCGATCATGTCGTCCACGAGGACGCAGGTACGGCCCTTGACCTCACCGACGAGTTCGTGCACCTTGACCTGGTTGGGAACGGACGGGTCGCGACGCTTGTGGATGATGGCAAGCGGTGCGCCTAGGTAGTCAGACCACTGGTCGGCGAGGCGCACGCGCCCGGCGTCAGGAGACACGATGGTGAGGTTGTCTGAGGCGACACGAGTGCGCACGTACTGCGCCAGCAACGGCATCGCCCAGAGGTGGTCCACGGGGCCGTCAAAGAAGCCCTGAATCTGTGAGGTGTGCAGGTCGACAGACATGATGCGGTCGGCACCAGCGGTCTTGAAGAGATCAGCCATGAGTCGCGCCGAGATGGGCTCGCGTCCCTTGTGCTTCTTGTCCTGGCGGGCGTAACCGTAGCAAGGCATGATCACAGTGATCGCCTTAGCGGAGGCACGCTTCATCGCGTCCACCATGATGAGCTGCTCCATGATCGATTCGTTGATCGGAGCTGCGTGGGACTGGAGCACGAAGCAATCCGCGCCGCGCACGCTCTCACCGAAACGTACGTACAGCTCGCCGTTGGCGAAGGTGTAGGCAGTCGTGGGAAGAAGGTCAATATCGAGGTGCTCCGCGACGGAGGTCGCGAGGTCGGGGTGCGCCCGGCCTCCCGCCAACACTAAGCGACGCTCACTCGGGTTTGAGATCGAGGCGGTCATTCTTCTCCCTTAGTACTCAATGCAGTGCACACAGCCACCACTCTAGCCGCCCGACGGGGTCGGGGTTTTCAGTTATTCCATTGGAGTCAGGCGCCGCAGTGCCGTGACGTGCCGCGGTTCAAGCTCCTCAAGACGCGCCACGCCCAGCAGTCGCATCGTCCGCTGAACCTCATCGCCGAGGATCTCGATGGCGCGGTCAACGCCGCTGCGGCCCCCCGCCATCAGCCCGTAAAGGTAGGCACGCCCCACCATGGTGAAACGGGCCCCGAGCGCGATACAGGCCACCACATCGGCCCCCGACATGATGCCTGTATCGACATGCACCTCAAGGTCCCGGCCCACCTCTTCCACCACCTGTGGCAACAGGTGGAACGGGACGGGCGCGCGGTCGAGCTGCCTACCGCCGTGGTTCGACAGGGTGATGCCGTCCACGCCCAGCGCGGCGAGCCGCTTCGCATCGTCTACCGTCTGGACACCCTTGACCACCAATTTGCCGGGCCACTGCTCCTTAATCCACGCGAGGTCGTCGTACGTGACCGTCGGGTCGAACATCGTCTCCAGAAGTTCCGCCACGGTCCCGTTCCACTGAGAGAGCGACGCGAATTCGAGCGGCGCCGTGGTGAGGAAGTTGAACCACCATTCCGGGCGCGGGATCGCGTTCAGCACCGTGGCAGGCGTAAGCGCAGGCGGGATGGAGAACCCGTTGCGGACGTCTCGTAGTCGCGCGCCAGCGACGGGAACGTCGACCGTGACCAGCAGCGTGTCAAAACCCGCCTGAGCGGCCCGCTCCACGAGCGCCATCGAGCGATCGCGATCCTTCCACATGTACAGCTGGAACCAGTTCCGGCCCGTGGGGCCACCCGCCGTAGCCACATCCTCGATGGACGTCGTACCCATTGTCGACAG
>Ga0307486_1000362_pt1 | contig 43614 bp, 45 predicted proteins | sample CBIW02metaG_FD_203663 | JGI IMG/M metagenome (GOLD analysis project Ga0307486, IMG submission 203663) | Sea-ice brine microbial communities from Beaufort Sea near Barrow, Alaska, United States - CBIW 0.2 | ecosystem: Environmental > Aquatic > Marine > Coastal | place: USA: Alaska | collected... | reverse complement strand
CAACTACAGGTTCGTTTAAAGGAGCAGCATGACCGAATAAAAGAATACTATCGGTTTGGGCTTCAATAGTAAGGTTTTCGGCATCATTCTCAAATTCTGCCAGATTAAGGGCTTTTACCTGCTTTTTGTTTACCAGCAATTCTCCTTTGATCACATAGAAAAAGATATTATTTTCCTTTGGAACAGTTAAATCCAGCTTTGCGGTTTCTTTAAAAAAGAGCGTTGTTAAATTTACATTTGTCAAGGTTTGGAATGCTCCTTTAGTTCCGTTGAAACTACCGGATATAACTTGTGCCGTGATTTTTCCTTCATCCAAAGATATTTTTGGAATTTCATCTTCCTGAAAACCTTTGTATTGAGGTTTTGTCATTTTTAACTTTGCGGGAAGATTCAACCATAGCTGAAGAATTTCCAGATTTCCACCATGTTTCTTAAAATCATCAGATGAGACTTCTGCATGTATAAGTCCGCTGCCGGCGGTCATCCATTGTACTCCGCCACTTTGAATTATGCTTTTATGTCCATCGGAATCTTTATGGGCAATGTCTCCTTCCAGAATAAAAGTCACGGTTTCCATTCCCCGATGCGGGTGTGGTCCAAAAGGTAAGCCATTGTTATTTGGAGAATATGTTTGTGGCCCATGATGGTTTAAAAATAGGAATGGATCTATCATTTGGAGATCTTGTGTGGGCATTGGCGAATAGGTAATCAAATCGGCAACAGGTCGATATTCCGCTTTATGGATTTTTTTTATGTTTCGCATAGCATTAGGAATAACATAAGAATGAGTATTTCAAATTTACTTGTCAGAAATATTTCTCACATAGATCAGTTTAAAGCGGCCAACCTGATTTTCCCGTGATTCCACTTCAAATTTATCGATGGAACTTATCATAGGTGTCAGTTTTTGAAATCCGTAATTTCGAGAGTCAAAGTTGGGTTGTTTCTTTTGAAGCAATCCACCAACATCTCCAAGAAATGCCCAGCCGTCTTCATCGGCAACATCAGATATAGTACTTGCGATTAATTTGATCACTTTAGGAGTAATTTTATCTAAGTTATCCTTTTTGGAAGGTTTTCCCTGTACAACCTCGGTTTCCTGCTCTTTAGACTCATCCTTCAAAATTTCGATATAAATGAATTTATCACAGGCAACAATAAAGGGTCTTGGGGTTTTCTTTTCTCCAATTCCGATCACTTTCATTGCTGCTTCACGTAAACGTGTAGCTAATCTCGTGAAATCACTGTCGCTGGAAACCAGGCAAAAGCCTTGAACTTTTTGAGAATATAAAATATCCATCGCATCTATGATCATCGCAGAATCGGTAGCGTTTTTACCAGTGGTATAACCGTATTGCTGCATTGGATTAATGGCATTTTCCAACAACACATTTTTCCATTTTGAAAGTTGGGGTTTTGTCCAATCTCCATAAATCCGTTTAATCGTAGGATTTCCATATTTAGCAATCTCCTCCATCATTTCTTTCACGTATGCTGAAGGAATATTATCCCCATCAATTAACACAGCCAAATTATTTTCCATAGTTATAAATTTTATGAAGCTAAGTTAGCTTTTTTAAAAGGTTCGTCTGATAAATAAAAAAACGGCTTGGATAATTACTTCCTTGCTGATAACTATTTTTAATTTCAATCATTATGAACCGATGTTATATAATTTTTATATTGAAGTAAAAAATCAATTACGAAGTTACAATTAATTCAATTCTTCAAATGGTTCAATATGAATCAGGACATCTGCAATTTCTGGCAATTCGCTCAACAATCTATTTTTTACCAAATGTGCAATATCATGTCCTTTTTTTACAGTAATTCCCGCATTCACGGCAATGTGTAGATCCACATGAAAGGTCATTCCGGCTTTACGAACAAAACATTTTTCAGTTTCCTTGACACCCTGAATTTTTTCAGCTTCTTGTCGGATGTGTTCGATCATATCATCATGCATATGCTCATCCATGACTTCTCCCAATGCCGGACGGAGAATTTTATATGCGTTGTATAAAATAAATCCGGAAGCCAGCAATGCGGCCCAGTCATCTGCAGATTCGTAACCTTTTCCAAAAAATAGAGCTATAGAAATACCAATAAATGCCATCAGGGAGGTTATGGCATCACTTCTGTGATGCCAGGCGTCAGCTTTGAGTGCAGTACTTTTTGTTTTGTCTCCCTTTTTAGAAACTACTCTATAAAAAAATTCTTTAATTACCACGATTATGGCCAAAACAATAAGGGTGTAAGGCTCTGGTATTTCATGTGGTGTGTTAATATTTTCGATGCTTTGATAAGCGATCACTGTGGCAGAAGCAACCAAAAAGCCAACAATGGCAAATGTTACCAATGGCTCGGCTTTCCCATGACCATAGGGATGGTTATTGTCTGGGGGTTTATTTGCATATTTTAAACCAAAAAGCACAAAAATGGATGAAAATACATCGGTGGTAGATTCAATTGCATCAGCAATAAGGGCATACGAATTCCCAAAAATACCTGTTATCCCTTTCGCAATAGCAAACAAGGCATTTCCAAGAATACTGTACCAAATAGTTTTAATCGCTTCTTCAAAATTGGATTTCATAAAAATACGGTGGATTTTTAGAGGGCCAAAGTTACAAGCTAATCCTAAGAAAATTTTATAATTAATGAAATTAATACTTCAGAAGAAATTGGGTAGTTTTATCTGCCTGAAAGTTCATACATCACCACCAAACAACAAACGCACGGCTGAATTGGCTCCTATTTGTCCTGATCCATAGAAGCGGGGATTTTTTATGAAGGAAAAATTCTTTCACTTTTTCTTTTATATCAGAATAAGAAACCCAATTTTCTCCATATTTAGGATCTATGCACCAGTCTTGTTTTTTTGGAGCTAGAAATTGAGAATTTCCATAATCGGTTTCGGTAAAATCTTCAAAATGTAACCAAATTCCTGAAATGCACTCTTTGTTAATGTTCTCAAATTCCTTATTTAGATAGTTTTTCGGAATAAATAAATTCGCTTTAAAACATACTTCCTGCTGAAGTTTCTCAGAATGCAGGTTTAATTCTGAAAGATATGGTTCTGTTTCAGGTTGATAGAGAAGGGGCAACTGCTTTTGCTTTAATTTTTCTACTTTCTGAAGCAATGTGTCTTTTCTGTTAGGCCCTATCCAACGTTCCATTTCATTCTCAAAGGACGGTTCATAAACGTAGAATTTGTACACCAGTTCAACATGAATTTGCCTTTTTTTGATGGTGTCTTCAATCAAAAAATCGATTTCACCCAAAGTTATCTTTTCCCGCTGAATTTGTATATTTTGAGCAATTACTTGAAATTTTTCTGATTGTAAAAGCGCAAGACTAAAATAACTTTCGGCTCGTTTTCCAAGAACAAAATTTGTGAGTAAAGATGGACTTCCTGCAAGAATTGCATCCTTTGAAAGCGGTTGGGTTTCGGGAAATTCAAATTGAGGCAAATTGAATAAATCATTTTTAAACCAAAGTGGAGAAGTGTCCAAAAAACCTTGAAATTGAAGTTCTAAACGATTATCCATTTTTCCTGAAGCTTTGGGTGAATTTTTAGAGTCGGTTTTAAACTTTTATAATTTGACAAAGGCCATACTTAATGTGACCAAAGGTGTAAAGTACTTTGAATTCAAAGAACTAAGAGTGAAACAATATTTATTAATATGAATAATTTTAATTCTTATCCTTTTTACCAAACAATCGGTTAAAAAACCCTTTTTTCTTTTTCCCATTGTTCTTATTAGCTTTTTTCTTTTCCGGATTGGACAGTAAACGTTTAAAAAAACCATCCCGTTTACTTACCTCACAATTCAACATTTCAACAACTTCATCAGAAGGAGTTTTAAAGTGTGCTTGAGTGATCTTATTAAATTGCTTATCCTGATTTAATTTTTGTAGAAACAATGCAAATATTGGCAATGCCGAATTAGCGCCCTGTCCGATGGCTGTATTTCTAAATCCAATTCTGTGATCGTCTGCTCCAACCCAGGTCACTGTGACCAATTTTGGAGTGATCCCTACAAACCATCCATCCTTATTGGATTGAGTGGTTCCGGTCTTCCCGGCAATATCATTTTGTAAATTATAGGTACTTCTCAATCTTGTTGCGGTTCCTTCATCTACTGTGGCCTTCATCATCTCTATCATTACCTCACGATTAACCTCAGAGATTACAGGGGTTTTTGAAATTTCCGGTTTAAATTCAACCAAAACATTTCCGTTTCCATCTTCAATTTTAGTAATATAATATGGTGTGCTAGGTTTTCCGTTGTTCACAAAAGTGGTATAAGCTTTTGCAAGTTCCTTTACACTAAGTTCTGCCGTTCCAAGTGCAAGTGAAGGTACCATGGGCAATTTGGATTCAATTCCCATTTTTTTTGCCTGATCAATAACTTTATCTATCCCTGTTTCCATTAGTACTTTTACCGCAATGGTATTAATGGAATGGCTCAGGGCGGTTTTTAAATTATAATTCATATATGGATCATCACTTAAAGAACCGGAATTAGAAGGAGTCCATCCGTTTTCATAAGTGACTTCACTTGGTGAAAAATAAGTGCAGGGCTCCATTCCATTTTCCAGGGCAGCGGTGTAAACAAAAGGTTTAAAGGTAGAACCTACTTGTCGCCTGCTTTGAGATACATGATCGTATTTAAAATATTCAAAATCTACTCCACCCACCCAGGCTTTTACTGCCCCTGTTGAGGGTTCCAATGCTAAAAATCCAGTGTTCAAAAATTTCAAGTAATGTGAGATACTGTCCAGGGTGCTTGCTTTGACAAGGTTTTGCTCATCATAACTAAAAAGTTCCATTTCACTGCTTGTTTGATTGAGGTTTGCTAAAATCTCATCATTTGAAAGTCCTTCCTCTTTAAGCTTTTTATAAATATCGGTGCGCTTAACCGCATCCAATATAATTTGTTTGTTTGTGACCCAAGGAGCTTTTTTTCCATAGGATTTTTCATGGGCCTTTTGCAATTTTGCCATAGAGGTATTCACGGCTTCCTCAGCCAATTCCTGCATTTTAAAATTAAGGGTTGTGTGAATAATCAGTCCGTCACGGTAAATATTAAAAGATTCTCCATTTTTTGTTTTCAAGGTGTCCAGAATACCGCTTAAATCCTTGCGAAGCTGTTCCCGAAAATAAGGTGCCAAACCCTGGTCATGACCATAATAATGGTAATCCAAAGCCAAATCTTTTTGTTTAGCCAACAGCAAATCAGGATCACTTAAGAATCCGTATTTATTCATTTGAATTAAAACTACATCACGACGGGATCGGCTTCTTTCAGGAAAAATTCTTGGATTATAATAATACGACGCCTTTAACATTCCAACCAGAATTGCCGATTCTTCCAAACTGAGGTCGCGGGTATGTTTATTAAAAAACTTCATTGCCGCGCTTTCAATACCAAAAGTGTTATCACTAAAAGGAACCGTATTAAAGTAAAGGCTTAAAATTTCTTTTTTTGAATAAACAGCTTCCAGGCGTTTTGCAATAATTGATTCCTGAAGTTTATTTACAACAATCCCTAAACTATGATCCTTCCTTCCGTATAAATTTTTTGCAAGCTGAAGTGTAATTGTACTTCCTCCACCTGAAGATTTATCCTGAAGCAAAAGTGTTTTGAAGAAAACCCTAAGCAAACTCCTACTGTCTATACCTCCATGCTCATAAAATCGAATATCTTCAGTTGCAATTAAGGCATCAATTAGATGTTGAGGTAATTGATCGTAATTTATAGGCTGGCGGTCAAAAATGTAATATTTCCCAATTAATTTTCCCTCATCTGAAAGAACCTGTGTAGCCTCACTTTGATTAAGGTTGCTCAATTCTTGGGAAGTGGGAATTTTACCGAATATGCCAAGATAAATACTGGTATAAAATAATAGGGGTAGGCCAATAAAAATTATTAATATTCCAAGGGCCCATTTTAATTTGGGGGACTTTTTAATTCGTTCTAGCATAGTAGTTTTTAAACAGCGTAAAGAAACGAATACTTATAAATTTTCTGAGGATGTTTAGGTATTTTTAACGGTTTTTAAGAATGTTAAAAAGATAATGGAATAGGTTTAAAATGTAAAATAGTCGGTATACCTGGTGTACCGACTATTTTTAGGGAATTTGATCTTTACTGATCTGCTGAGAATCACAGTCCAAAGCGTCTTCTGTTGTTCCAACAATCTCTCTTGGATTTGACGGAGTTCATAAAATGTCTGCGATGGGTTGTATCCTCATCTTTAATAATCACATAATTCCTGATGATGTTTTCTAAAGTTGCCATGATATTAAGTTTTAAAGGTTTATATCTAATAGACTGTATGGAAATAAAATTGTTACAGTACTATGTATAAAATAGTAGTTTTTTTTGAAAATTTAACTTTTGAAAAGAAACCTGATAAGAGTTACCTTATTTTTTTATCTGATTGATATATGTATAAGTGATAGTTTGGGAGATTTCACTAATTTGCAGGCTATGAAAAAAACAACTTTTTTAATAAGTTTAGGAGCTCTTCTTTTGGTGGGAACAATTTATTTTTCCTTTGACGGAATCGCCCCAGTTAGGTTGATGCCTGGAGATCAATTAGTTAAAATTGATCAAAAATGGGAACTACCAAGTATATTAAAAGAAGTTTCGGGCATTGCACTCATTGATAATAATAGGATTGCTTGCATACAAGATGAAGCCGGGCTTATATTTATTTATAATTTAATGAGCTCAAAAATTGAAAAGAAGATTGAATTTGGAAATTCCGGGGATTATGAAGGAATTGCCCTAGTTGGTAGCACTGCCTATGTTTTAAGAAGTGACGGAAGTATCTTTGAAGTAAATAACTTTGAGAACCATAAAGCTTCTTCCATAAAATATAAAATTTCATTAAAAGGAAATTACGATTTTGAAGGTTTGTGCTATGATAAGAAAAACAATAGATTGCTGCTAAATATTAAGGATATGGACAAGGACGAATTTAAGCCCATTTTCGCTTTTGATTTGGATACAAAGAAATTTAGGTCGGAACCTGTGTTTAGTATTAATTTTAACGACCCCATTTTTGATATTTTGGAGGTTAAAAAATCTAATAAGTTACTTCGTCCAACTGAGATTGGAATTCACCCTAAAACCGGTGATATCTATATTCTGGAAGCAAAAAACCCAAAACTACTAATCCTGGATTCCCTCGGAAATCCCTTAAAACTTTATGTTTTCAAGGAAGAGCAATTCAATCAGGCAGAAGGAATGGGATTCAATAAAGATGGAAAATTATATATTTCAAATGAAGGAGATCATGAACCCGGAAATATTCTTCAGGTTTCACTTGAATGATATCTATCTTAATTTCGAAAAAATTTATAATAATCATTCAAGTATCTATTCTTCCAGAAGTATTTCGGAAATCTTATTCTTAGCAGGTTTTTCAAAAGAAAATTAATTTGATTCCAAATTATCAGGTATTCAATTAAAATTTCATCTAAATTTGATAAGCTTTAATATAAGTAATGGATAAAATAATTGTAGTCACGAAACCTGAAAATTGGAATATTCCGGTTGATAATATTTCGATTGTATCATCGCAGGATTATCTTACCAATCCTAAATATGCACAAATTAAAAAGGCACGTATTTTTAACCTTTCCAAAGATTATTCCTATCAATCCAAAGGTTATTATGTTTCGCTTTTGGCGGAAGCCCGGGGACATCTTGCCATTCCCACCGTCACAAATCTGGTGGATTTACGAGAACCAAAACTTGTAAAAATCGTATTTGAAGATTTTGATGAGCTGATTCAAAAAAGCCTTAAAAATATCAAATCCCAGGAATTCACACTCAGTATCTATTTTGGTCAAAATGTGGCGCAAAAGTATAGAGAGTTGAGCGCAATGTTTCATAAATATTTTCAGATTCCATTTTTGCGTGTAAAGTTCAATTTTACAACCAAATGGAATATAAAGAACATCAGGGCCATTTCGGAATCTGAAATTCCTATGGAACATAAAGAGAGTATGCATTATTTTGCTTCACAATACTTTGCGAAAAAAAGATATGATACTCCCAAACAAAACACCGCTCATTACGATCTTGCAATTTTGGTTCAAACCAATGACCCTGCACCGCCAAGTAATGCCAAAGCCATAAAGAAATTTGTTGATTTAGCCGAAAAAATGAATTTTTATGTGGAGATTCTTTATCCAAAAGATCTTTCCAGGCTTTCTACTTTTGATGCGTTGTTTATACGCCAGAGCACGGAAGTGAATAATGAAGCCTATGCTTTTTCTCGAAAAGCCTTGCAGGAAGACATTGCTTTGGTAGATTATCCCGACGCCATTTTAAAATGCTGTAATAAAGTTTATATGGCTGAAGCTTTGGAAAACGCAAATATTCCAATTCCTAAGACTGTGATTGTTCATAAGCATAATAAGGAGGATGTTTTAAAAATCACAGGTTTACCTTGTGTTTTAAAATCCCCTGATTCTACTTTTTCATTTGGAGTTAAAAAGGCCGAAACAGTGGAGGAGTTTAAGGATTTGGTAGATATGATGTTAAAAAAATCTGAGCTTATTATTGCCCAGGAATTTACCTTTTCAGAATATGATTGGCGTATAGGAATTCTGGATGATAGGCCTATTTTTGCGTGCCGATATTATATGGCAAAAGATCACTGGCAAATTTACAATTGGGACGCAAAAAACGTAGATGATCAGGATGGCAATGCAGATTGTCTCGCAATAGAAGAAGTTCCTAAGGAGATTTTAAGCGTCGCGCTTAAATCGGCAAAACTAATGGGAAAAGGTTTATATGGAATTGATATAAAAGAGGTAAACGGAAAGGTTTTAGTAATTGAGATTAATGACAATCCTAATATTGATTTTGGGGTTGAAGATCGCTTTTATGGAGATAAAGTTTATATCGACGTTTTATCAGCATTAAAAAATAGATTGGAAAAAAAGCAACTATGAGTTATCACCTTTTTGAAGTTTTCGGTATTGAACTGGAATATATGTTGGTAAGTAATTCAAATCTTAAAGTAGCGCCAATTGTAGATCAGCTAATGAAAGCTAAAAGCGGTGCTATCACCTCAGATATTGATAATGGGAAAATTGAATGGAGTAATGAGTTGGTGGCGCATGTAATTGAACTAAAAACCAATGGTCCAACTGATAATCTTGAAGATTTAGATGAACTATTTTCTGAAAATATTATTGAAATTAACAAACTTTTGAAACCCCTGGATGCGAAATTATGGCCTTCAGCATCTCATCCCCTGATGCATCCCGACATAGAAATGAAGTTATGGTCGCACAATTATAGCAAAATTTACGAGCTATATAATAGAATTTTTGATTGCAGAGGACACGGTTGGAGCAATGTGCAAAGTATGCATATCAATCTGCCATTTTTTAACGATGCCGAATTTGAAAAACTGCACGCGGCAATTCGAATTTTATTGCCAATAATTCCGGCTTTGAGTGCGAGTTCGCCTATTTTTGAAGGAAAAACAACTGGTTTTAAAGATGCCAGGCTCAATGTTTATAAAACAAATCAGAAAGAAATTCCGGAAATGACGGGAATGGTAATTCCCGAGCAGGTTTTTACTCAAAAAGATTATTACCGGGATATTTTTGATCCCATTTCTAAGGCTATAAAACCGCACGATGTTGAAAATATTCTGGAATATCATTTTTTAAATTCTCGTGGTGCTATTGCCAGGTTTGATAGAAATGCCATTGAAATTAGGGTAATCGATATTCAGGAATGCCCTAAAGCCGATATTTCAATTGCGATTTTAATTGTTGAAGCACTCAAAATTCTTGTTAGTGAGGAGTTGGTTTCTTGCGAGGATCAAAAATCCTGGCACGAAGAAGAATTGTTCACGATTTTTAATGATGTAATTATAGATGCCGAAACCAGTTTGATCACAGATATGAAATATCTCAATTTGTTCGACATTGAAGATAAATGTACGGCAGGGGAAATATGGAAGAAACTTTATTCCAGGCAACAGGAATATATTTCAGTTAAACACCAGGAAACAATCGAATTCCTATTGGAAAACGGCAGTTTGTCTACACGGATATTAGAGGCAGTGGGTAATGATTTTTCAGAAGATCATCTCATGGAGGTCTATAATAGTCTGGGAATATGTCTTTCCGAAAATAAAATGTTTAAACCATGAAACTTGTGCTAACCTGTGAACATGGAGGCAATATTATACCCATAAAATATTTGCCGCTGTTTGGGGAAGCTGAGGAAGTCTTGAATTCCCACCGGGGTTTCGATCTTGGAGCACTTGATCTTTTTGATTTTCTTTCAAAACTTGCTGGTTACAACCAATCCAATACATTTAGTAGATTACTTATTGAAATTAACCGCTCTCACGATCATCCAAAATTATTCTCTGAATTTACATCAGTGCTTTCTCACAAAGAAAAAATTGAACTAATTGAAACTTATTTTTTTCCATATCGATATGAAATTGAAAAAAATATTTCAAAATTCCTTGAAAAAGGTGAGGAGGTGCTTCATTTCTCAGTACACAGTTTTACCCCATTATGGAAGGGAGAATTCAGGAATGCCGATATAGGTTTACTTTATGATCCTGCAAAGGAACGGGAAAAAAGCTTTTGTAAAAACCTCAAGCAGCAACTTTTACAGCTTTCACCTACTTTGAAAATTCGATATAACTATCCCTATTTAGGGATTGCAGACGGGTTTACTACTTTTTTGCGTACTCAATTCCCAAATAAATATTACGGAATTGAATTGGAAGTCAATCAAAAATTCAGTTCTCAAAATAAAATGGAGCCTTTGTTAAAAACTTCCATTTTTAATGCACTTGAAATTTGTCTTAAAAATAACAATGGCCCGGAAAATTAATTTCTTCGGACCATTGTAATATATATTTGTGGCATTACTAAACTAAAGTAGAAGATAAAGTGATCTCTGCATTGAGAAGTTTTGAAATTGGACAATTTTTCTTTGCATCAGCCACGATTTCATCAAACTTGGCTTTTTCAATACCAGGAACTTCAGCAGTAAGAGTTAAATGAGACTTTGTTACAGTCCCAGATTCAAGAGTTATTTCACAGGTAGTTTCGAGTTTTCCGGGAGTATAATCTTCTTTGGTTAAGTTGGCAGAAAGTTGCATTGTAAAACATCCTGCATGTGCTGCTCCTACAAGTTCTTCAGGATTCGTGCCTATTCCTTCTTCAAAACGTGATGAAAATGAATATTGAGCTTCTTTCAGAACACCGCTTTGTGTGCTCAAAGTTCCTTTTCCTTCTTTTATTGTACCGTTCCATACGGCTGTACCTTTTCTTTTCATGATTGTTTTATAATTTATAATTCAACTTGCCTAAAGGTATAAATCAAAATTTTATTAATGGACGTTTTATTAAAAACTTAACCCTAAAGATGCATTAGAGAGGGATCAGGAGTGTAGAATACCGTTTTTTATTTTAGATGTATTGAATGAAGAAGTTTTATAAGGTTGAGCTTGAATATTTTTCATAAAAAAAGCCTCACAAGTTTAACTTGTGAGGCCCGATAATAAATATCAATATAATTATTCTTTGATCTCTGTCTCTTTAATCTCTACAACTTCAAGATCAAAAATAAGGTCTTTACCTGCCAAAGGATGATTACCATCTACAACAATGGACTCTTCTTTAACTTCAGCTATTACCAAATTCATTTCTCTTCCGTCCTGAGATTTTGAAACTAGTCCCATTCCAACTTCAGGTTTGATCTCTTCCGGAAGTTCACTTTTCTGAACCTCTTGAACCAAATCTTCGCGAGAATCACCATACGCCTCGTCCTTGGCAATATTAATAGTTTTTTTCTCATTTAATTTCATGTCGATAAGGCCTTTTTCAAAACCTGGGATCAACTGACCTTGTCCTAAGGTAAATTCTATCGGCTCTTTTCCTTCCGAACTGTCAAAAACTTGTCCGTCTGCCAATTTACCTGTGTAGTGTACTTTTACCGTGTCATTCTCTTTTACTAAACTCATAATATTGTTTTTTCAATTTTAAAAAATGCCCTGCACAATATTTTTGTGGAAAGCGTTTCTCTTTTTATACTTTATTATTTAGGTATGTGCCAAAACCAAGCCAAAGATCGGAAAACAATTTATAAGGTGAATGTTGGCTTAAATTACCGCAAAAATGATATAAATTTCAGATTTTACTATTAAAAAATAAATTATTCACAATTTCAGCAAATAATCCTGAAAAAATTTCAGACATAAATTGATAATCGGAAAATATGTCAGCCTTTGTTTTTATATGTAATTTGAATAAGAAACTCTACAGACAATTTCTTTTTGGTGAGCTCCGCCGTAGAATTTAATATTTCTGGAATTTTATTAATCACAAAACAATGACTAATGAGCAATTATTATTGTAATATGCTTAATTCTAACTCTGTTAACATTAGATAAGATTAAATATATTTAATAATTTTTTTTAAAGTGTTTGAATGAGCAATTTAATAAACCTGAATAAAATTATTCCCCTATTATTTTCCAACATCTATTTTGTTTTAGCATTTTTTTGTTTTTCTGTGGTTCTAAGTAGTTGTGACTTTTCTAGAAATAAAGCGGAGCTACCACTGGAAAAATGGGAGTGTATAACTGTTACTGCTTCGGCCTATAATTCTCTAAATTATCAAACTGGATCTGGAAATCCCAGAATTACAGCCTGGGGGGATACTCTAAAATCAGGAAAAAAAATTATAGCTGTTTCCAGGGATTTGTTAAAAAAAGGACTGAATTATAATACTCCGGTCCAAATAGAGGGAATGGAGGGTATATATTATGTGAAGGATAAGATGCACAGACGCTGGAAGAATAAAATTGATATCTATATGGGTGTAGATGTTGATAAAGCGAGAAAATGGGGTCGAAAAAAAATAAATCTATACTATTTGGTTGAAAATGATAGCCTTCCAATAAATAATCAAATTAAAAAACATTAATTATCAGCGAAATCTTAATCTGAAATGTAATAAGCAATGAGGCAACAAAATCTAAAATTAATAATCCGTATTAAAAAATTTATCAAGGATAAATCTGAAAAGTACAACACCAAGTTGCCTTATTTTATAAGTATTTTATTGGCCTTGATAATCGTAGTAGCCGGTATAAAAATTTTTTTAGAACTGACAGAATCCTTACAGACTAAGTTTTTAGCCCAGTATGACACAAAAATAACCGATTTTATAGTCTCTTATAGAAGTCCGGAGCTTAATAAAATATTTCAATTTTTCACAAACATGGGCGATATTTACGGATATCTGATAGTCGGATTCATATGTTCATTAGGTTTTTATCTCAAATTCAAAAACATGCGGTTTGTAATTCAAATGGTTTTTGTCCTTGGAATATCGGGACTTTCAAATTTAGCTCTTAAACAGGCAATTAACCGACCCAGACCGGATGTGGAACATTTGGTTTCGGTAGCAACATTGAGTTATCCCAGTGGGCACGCAATGAGTGCTATTTCGTTCTATGGTTTTTTGATCTATTTGTTGTATGGATTCAATATGAATAAATGGATTAAGTGGGGTATAATTTCTTTAATTTCTCTACTGATCCTTACAATAGGAATTAGCCGAATTTACCTGGGTGTTCATTTTCCTTCGGATATTGCCGGCGGATTTATAGCAGGCTTAATATGGGTTTCCTTTTGTATTTTAATCTTTAATATAATCGATTTGCTCAGAAGAAAAGAAGCAGCAGTGTAAAATGTACTATCTATGTTTTAAAAATAATCGATCGGAAATTTTATTTACCCAATAATTAAAACGTTATGTAGTTAAAATTTTGAGCGATTAATTTAACTTTTCTTATCAGAGATTATATATCTTATACTTTTTAGCTTTGAATCTATCTCATTCCTAGCATTCCTAAAACTATCCATAAGATAATAAACACAACGATTATCCCAATACAACCACATCCACCACCTAATTTTTTAGCACCCCATCCAGCTAGAAGTGCCCTAAAAATATTTTTCATTTTTATAACTTTAATACTCTAGTGAAAATAGTTAAAATAGAAAAAACAATAACTCGAATTGGGAAAATTTTAAATAATAAGAAGAGTTTAAATATTTATAATTCTTATATTTAAGAATCTTTTTAAAAAGTTTGTTTTTTTTTAAAATGAAATAATTTAGTTATATGCAAATTCCGAATAAAAAAAGTAAAGAATCTGAAGAATATATCATAAAAAACAAAATAAAAAAACGCTTTGGTTTAACATTCGTTGTTATAATTATAATCATATTTATTACAACAGTAGCAATGACAGGCGTTTATTTTGATTATTGGTAGAATTATTTAAGAATACCTTTTTATTTTTAAGAAATTTTAATTTCATTAAGCAATAAGAAAGCCTGATTAATATATTCTTTTTCAAGAAATAAAGCAAAGTAGTTTGAAGTTGAGATCATTTCGAATACAGGGATTCCTTCGTAAGCTAGAAGCTTAAAAATGTAAAAATACAATCCTACGGTCTTAGAACTATTTTTTGGCAATGCAATGGTAATGCTGGATAACTCACTTTTTACTGAAACAAGGATCTCATTTTTAAAACAATCTGCAACTGTTTCTTGGAGGTCCGCAGAAACTAAAATATTGCTCTCCTGATAATTGCTGGAATAATTTAAATATACCCCAAGTTCATCCTTTACGATATTTAACAATTGAGCGTGACTTGCCAAGATGCTTTTGGAATTTAAGTAGGTATATTCGGTAATACCGGAGCGAACTAAAATATCACCCATGTCTCTTAAATTGGAATTCTTTAAAAGATTTTTCTTAGGATTATAACGCCGCAATGCCATAATTATAGAACCTTGTTTTACAGGTTTACGCAATTCTTTTTCCACTTCAGGTTGCAGATGGATGGCCAGCGAACTAAAATTTATAAGATCTTTTGCTAAGGCATCATCCAAAAAGGGTTGATGACGCAACATACTATGTACACAGGAGGTAATCGTCTTCATTGTTAAATAATATACATTTTGTGCAAATGTATATAAAATTAATCTTCTATTTTCTCTGTTTCCAAACTTTGGTTAATTATGCAGAGTAAATTTTTATTAAATATAAGGTACGTACTAAAACTTATATTCTATCAAAATCAATAAATGCGAATCCACCCAATATTTATTGGGGACTTTTGAAAACTATTAAATTTTACCTATGAAAGTTTTAAAATTTGGCGGCACTTCGGTTGGATCAGCTGAAAGTATTAGGAATGTAAAAAGCATTATTACTTCTGTTAGCGGGAAAAAATTAATTGTGCTTTCTGCTATGTCTGGTGTTACAAATGAATTAGAGAAAATTACAGAATATTTTAAATTAGGGAACATTGCTGAAGTCGGTTATGTCATTAAAAAATTAAAATCTAAACATGATAATTTGGTTGATGATTTAATCACCTCAACGGAAGTAAATCAAATTTTAAAGTCCAACCTTTCTCTTATTTTTGATGGCCTGGAAAAAATTATTGCAGGAGATTTTTCGGAAAATGCAGAAGCAAAAATAATGACTTTTGGAGAAACTGTACTCACATATATTTTTTCTCAATTTCTTCAGTCTTCCGGAGTGAATAACAATCTGTTGGACGCTAAAAAGTTTATGCAGGTTACTAATCTTGAGAATCCTGATACCGAAAAAGTTGGCCGACTATTTCAACAATATGTAAAAGGTATGGATAAAAATGAAGTTTATATCACTCAGGGATTTGTTAGGATAGACAAATTCAACCGAATCAATACTTTAAAAAGAGGAGGGAGCGATTATACGGCGACTATTATAGGTGCAGCTATTCTTGCTGAAGAAATCCAGATTTGGACTGATATAGATGGATTCCATAACAACGATCCAAGATATGTGAATGATACCCATCGGCTTTCTAATCTCACATTCGAAGAAGCTGCCGAACTGGCTTATTTTGGAGCAAAAATATTGCATCCTCAAACAGTATCTCCAGTAATTGATAAAAATATTCCCATTTACCTTAAAAACACATTCACCCCTGAGGCTCCGGGAACCAAGATATCTTCTGAAGTCACCAGCCGAGGATTAAAAGCTATTTCTGCAAAAGATGGAATCACGGCCATAAAGATAAAATCGAATAGAATGTTGATGGCACATGGGTTTCTAAAAAAGTTATTCGAAGTTTTCGACACTCATGAAACCTCGATAGATATGATCACAACTTCGGAAATTGCCATTTCCCTCACCATTGATGACACTAAAAATCTGGATGCGATTCTAGAAAATTTGAAAGCCTACGGGGAAATAACGGTCGAGATGGAACACAGTATAATTTGTGTAGTTGGTGAAGGCTTAATTGATGATAAAAATACGCCGAGATTGTTTGAGGTTTTAAATGAGATTCCGGTACGAATGATTTCCTATGGAGGAAGTATCAATAATGTTTCCCTTTTAGTGGCCACAAAAAATAAAATAGCAACCCTAAAAGCTTTGCACGAAAAATTATTTTCACAAGTCGCACAGCCTTTGGAAGTTTTTTAAAAGGAGTTTTTTTCGGAATGAGTCACCATATTTTTTTGTCACTTTGAATAACTGACATTTTTAATTTTATTATTTGAAAGCTAAAAATTATCCTTTGTCATACGGAAGGAGCGTTTGTGGAGAAATTCCAAATGAGGATTGATTTTTCAAATGCTCCAACTCATTCTTAATTTCGATGTACTTCGATAAATAATAGGTGCTTTTTGATCGATGATGCATTAACATGGCGCCAATAAAATTATTTTGCCTATGTAATTTCAATTCCTCTCTCAATAGTTTGATCCTATAATGCAGGATTTTTTGAAAATCAGATTTTGAATATCGGGAGTTGATAATGTTGAAACCGTTTTGTTGTGCAACCTTCCACTTAATTTCAGAAGTATAAAGGCTTACCGCGGCCTTTGCAATTTCTTCTGGAGTATTTTTAATTGAACCGTTCCAGCACAAATCCCCATGCATTCCTTCCGCCCCGATATTGGTTGTAACCGTTGGTGTCCCACATTCCATAGCTTCAATTAATTTTCCTTTTAGACCTGCCCCAAACCTTAAAGGCGCAAGGCTTATTTTTGCATTTTTTACGACTTCCGGTGCATTTTTCGCCCAACCTTTAATTAAAAAATTTTCCTTTGGGGAATGTAATTGGGTGATTTGTGCCGTAGAATAAGCCCCATAGATGTGCATTTGTGCCTTTGGCATTTGTTTAGTAATGATTGGCCATATTTCTTTTTTCATATATAAAACCGCATCTACATTGGGTGGATGTCTGAAATTTCCAATACTTATAAAATGTTGTCTTTCGCCAAAACCGGGTAGCTTGGAAGACATGTAATTGGTGATTGGATTTAAAAGGAAGGGCAGATAAAGCAACAAATTTTGAGGAATTTTAAATTGTTTGTCCAGCAATTCCATTTCCGATTCTGAAATAATAAGACTGAGATCACATCTAAAAATACTGGCAATTTCCCGCTTGGCCAATTCGGATTCCTTGAGTAGGCTGACATCAAGATTTTTATTTTTGAAGGCAGATTCCCTGAAATTTCTCAGAAAGTGAAGATCTTCAGTATCTAAAATTTTTATTGCAGCCGGACAAATATTACTCACCCTCCATCCGTATTGTTCTTCCATCAAAAACCTATCAAAAACAACGATTTCTGGCTGAAGACTTTGAATAAATTCATCGAAACTTGAATTGTTCAATTGGATCTTTACAGTTTTAATTCCCAGAATTTTCAGATCTGCTATATGGATGGTTTCTGATGCAGTTGTCGCAAAGGTAACATTGTAACCTTCACATAGAAAAAATTCCAATAGCTGGATCATTCTTGTTCCTGCAGCCGAAGAATTAGGTTCGGGCCAAACATAACCAATTACTAAAATAGTTTGCATAAATATTGACTATCTTTTTAGGTGGATATTAAATTATCCCTCTTATTAATTCCTATAACATATTTCTGGTTTTGAAATCTTAAATTTTTTTCCTCTAAAAGTAATTCAGTGTAAAACACATTTAAAATTTTCTTCTCAACTCTAAAAATGCTATTCTTAAATTTGGGTAGATGATTCTTATTAAAATTTGAATCCTAAATTGTAAATAAGCTTAAGCTTCAAATTTTATAGTCATCATGCCTTTCTTTTAGCATTTTACAATTTAACTCTTTTCTGTTTTCAAGAACAGTTTTGCCATACGAGGTATGAAATATCTGTTTTTCAAGAAACTCGACGTTTAATGAGTACCATTCCTCTTCAGAATATTCAATATTAAAAAATTGCTTCCATTCTTCTCGTAAACGCTCGTTTCTAAAAATATAGTTTTCAATTCCTAAGTGATAAAGATCGGCATCGCAAATAATTTTTTCAGCCATAGTTTTGGGACTTTGTGGCATTTTTGTTGACAAAATACAATCAATCACAATCTTTATTTTATCCTCCGGGTAATTCTGTTTTTTTAGATATTCCATAGCATAAATAACACTTTGATCTTCGTGATTGACATAAATTTCTGCCATCCCAGTATCGTGAAATAGTGCAGCGATTAAAATAGGTTCCAAATCGGACCCAAAAATTTCCTCATAATCTGCAATGGTTTTTACATAATTAAAAACATCCCTAGTATGTTCTATACTATGAAATGGTAAAGATTTACACCGACTATTTTCCAAAAAATCGATACAATATTCATATGTCTCATTTAGAAGATTTGACCGGGTGAAACCTTTTAAAAAATTAAATTCCATGGCTAAGTTGTTAATATCAAATTTCGTCCTTATGTCATTTTTACTGTGGCGGAATTATTTACAAAATTATCAAAAATTTTGATTTTAATTCTGAAATATCCCGGTTCCTAAATTACAAGATTTCGATTAATCCATCAATTAAATTATTAATTTAACCTTTTATTATGCTATCAATTTTTTATATAAATTAGTTCATATATTTTGAGTAATCTAATAAATTATTCTTAATTAATAAGTTGTGAATTAAATTAATCGGAAATTAAAGAATATAATAGTAATTATGAGTAGAGGATTTGTAAAAGAGGAAGATCAGGAAGAACCACCATTTATTCCTCCAAGGGCAGCATTGCCAAACGGAGTTATTAATTATGTGACTCCCGCAGGTTATCAGGATTTGATCAAGGAACGAGAACTTTTAGAATCTAAACTTTCTGGTCTCAAAATGGAAGATGGTAAAGAAAAAAGACATGCACGAGCAATTCTTTCAGGGAGACGTAATCTGTTAAACGAACGTATTACTTCAGCGCGTATTCTCAAACCATCCCATCAACCTCAGGATGAGGCTAGGTTTGGAGCAAAGGTTAAATTTGTAATTTTAACAGGAAATCAAAAAGGCTTAATAAATGAATTTCAGCTTGTTGGAGTCGATGAGGCAGATATTAAGGAACACAAAATTGCTTTTGTAGCACCTATTGCAAGAGCCTTGACAGGAAAAAAGGTGGGTGAAATCACTGAAATAACGATGGCAGGTGAAAAACAACAAATGGAGATTCTTTCAATATTTTACTCCAGTGATTAGAAATTTTAGGTCCGAGGTTTAAAATTGATTCATTTGGAGATTACTTGTTTTTTAATTCAATCTGCGTTAATATCTCAAGAGTTAACTTGCTTTTTTCTGAAAGAACAAGAATATTTTTTTCTCTAATATTGAACCTACATATTATCTAATAGGATTCATCTTTTTAAAACGAACCCAGTGCAATAGTGATCATATCTTTAAAAGATTTTTCCCTATCTCCGGAAGAAAGGTGTTCACCGGTAACCAAAGAATCTGAAATTGTGAGTATCGCCAGGGCATTTACATTGTGTTTTGCTGCGATGGTGTACAATCCTGCCGTTTCCATTTCTACGCAAAGCACCCCGAAATCTGCCCATTTTTTATAGGCATCAATGTCATCCTCATAAAATTCATCTGATGATAGTACATTGCCGGCCTTAATAGCCATAGAATTATCTTTGGCATATAATGCAGCTTTCATAAACAGCTCAAAATTTGCAGTAGGGGCAAAGTCGGAATTGACAAACCTTGAATTATTAATACCCGAGGTGGAAGATGCAGACATTGCTATAACAATATCCCGCAGACTTACATTCTTTTGATAAGAACCGGCAGAGCCAACCCTAATGAGGTTTTTAACCCCGTAATTTGTAATAAGCTCATGACAATATATTAAGGTAGAAGGGATTCCCATTCCAGTACCTTGAACAGAAATCCTTTTACCTTTATAGGTGCCGGTAAATCCCAGCATCCCGCGGACCTTATTATAACAGACGGCATCTTCAAGAAAGGTTTCCGCGATCCATTTGGCCCTTAAAGGATCCCCCGGTAATAAAATAGATTCGGCAATTTCCCCTTTTTTGGCTTGTATATGTGTACTCATTTATAATTGTTTTGAGGTTACCAACTCTATTCCGGAAGAGGTTCCCAATCTACTTACTCCTAATTCTATATATTCCAGTGCAGTTTTTAGATCCCGGATCCCTCCTGAAGCTTTGATTTTAAGTTTATCGCCAACTTCAGCTTTCATGAGTTTTATATCTTCAATTGTGGCTCCGCCTGTTCCGAAACCGGTAGAAGTTTTTACAAAATCGGCACCGGCATTTAAAGCAGTGCGACAGGCCATTTTTTTCTCTTCATCTGTAAGATAACAAGTTTCAATGATCACTTTTAGAACTTGCTTTCCAATGGCTTTCTTAATTTTCGCGATTTCCTCTTCCACAAAATCGCTATTTCCTGACTTGAGTAAGCCTATATTAATCACCATATCAATTTCATCAGCACCGTCGGAAACACATTGTACTGCCTCTGCAATTTTTGATTCCGTACTCATTGCCCCCAAAGGAAAACCTATTACCGCAGCAATTTTTACAGAACTCTTCTCTAATTCAGATTTTGTAAGCTTAACATAGCAACTATTAACACAAACGGCATAAAATTTAAACTGAATCGCTTCTGTACAAAGTTGTACTATATCTTTTGGTGTAGCCGTTGCCTTTAAAATGGTATGGTCTATATACTGATTTAGTTGCATTTTTTTAGTTTTGTTTCGAGATCAAAACTAATCATTCTAAGGATAAAATTAACCGATAATCATTAAATAGTGGTTGTATAAAATTAATTTCAAATAAGGTAATTGGAGAAACTAATTACGGAAAAACCCTTTCTATTCTTACAGTCAAAGGTTTCTTGAATCAAGATTAATTCTTTTTTTATATTAGGGTGATAGATCTAAATTTTTGAAGTGTTTGGCAAAAAGATATTAAAAGCGAAAGCTCTAATCTTTATCGGACATTGGATGATCCTCATACCAATCGTCAAAAGTCTTGTCAGTCGTGTAATTATCGGTCAAAACTTTGTAGACAGTATATATCAAAAGTCCCTGACCGAATAAAGTAAGAAAAAATATCCAACTGAAAGGAAAATTCAGCTGAGCCATAATAGTTAGCACTACCAAAACAAAGGTTGATGCCCACACCAATCTGAGCGCAGTATTTTTCATTTTTATTTAAAAATTAAAATATTTCCAGAATATAATATCTTAAGCTTTAGCTAAAATTAAATTACTGATACTTAAATGATTGTGAAAAATATGAAAAGGATTATATAGATCTTTAAATCATAAAATGGATAAATGAAGACTCAAAGGCTAAATCTAAAATAGAGATGATAGATTGATAAACGAAAGTCCAATCATATAGAAAACAAACAAGATTAGGTAAGATATTAGAATACAGCTAAGCGAATAGGTAATTTCAAGATGAAACTGGACATATAAAAACATCCCAAATTTGTTAAAAATGTAGAAATCATTTTTTTTAGGTTATTTGAATTGTAAACAATGAGGTGGCAGTCCCGATGCTTCGAGAGAATCTGCGGCTTTTCCTATTTTAGTTTAGAACTTGGATACGTGGAAAATAAATCATAAAAAAATCCCGGACAGCAATTGTTCAAGCTTTTTGTGTCCGGATGGCAGTCCCGAAGTATCGAGAGAACCTGGGATCAAGAACAATTGTTGTGGACTAAGCAAAAATTAAGGGCTTCTTTTTTCTTCTTACTTTCCCCAAATCGAAATTATCTCTCAGAAACTTTTACATTACAAGCTGAATTAAATTGATGGAAACCAATTCCCCACAACTTTTGGGAATGATCCAGAACCTGCTATATCTGATGATTTTTGAACAAAAAAAAGCCCGAACAGCAATTGTTCAGGCTTTTTTTGTCGGGGTGGCAGGATTCGAACCTGCGGCCTCCTGCTCCCAAAGCAGGCGCGATAACCGAGCTACGCTACACCCCGAATTACAACTATAGTTGTAAAATTTCAATTAGACCCGAAGCATCGGGGCTAAGATCCACTCTTTTAAATATGGACTTGAGACTTAAAATTATCAAGCGGAGAGTATGAGATTCGAACTCATGCGACAATTGCTCGTCGACAGTTTAGCAAACTGCTCCATTAACCACTCTGGCAACTCTCCTTTAAATGAACTTAGCAAGTATTTTGCGGTTGCAAATGTAACTTTTACCTCTATACCACGCAAACCTTTTAAAACTTTTCTCGGTAATAAATCTCAGCTTGCAAGTAAATCCTTTGACATCAAATATTTATCTTTTAAACCTACTTATTATTTTCTTCCATCTCAATCAATTTGGCCACATTTTTTACGATTCGTTTGTGTTTTTTTACAAATGGATTGGTCTCATCCCAAACATAACCTGCCAAAACAGCGCAAATTTGGGCCTTAATTCCTGGATTTGGATTGGGATGGAACATAATTTTTTGCAAATTTCCCGTATACCATTCCTTTACATAGGTAGAAAACACATTCACTCCTTTTTGTATATAATCAACATATTCTTTTTGCCAATCTACTTTTATATCTCTGAGCTGATTTAGAGCGAGTTTTGCTGCTAATAATCCAGAAGTGGTAGCAAAGGCCACCCCTGAGGAAAATACAGGATCTAAAAATTCTGCACTGTTTCCCGTCAGGACATAACCATTTCCAAATAAACGGGTTACATTTTTGGATAGGTTCTCCACCTTTATTGGTTTAAATAAAAAGTGGTTATCATCAAACCTTCCATTATAAAATTCTAAATTTTTCAACATTTCACTGAAAGCAGCGGAATTTTCCTTCGGAAATTGATCAAACCATTCATTTGGTCCCACAAATCCCAAACTGGAATTACCGTTGGACAAAGGAATATACCAGAACCAAACTCCGGTCTTCAAAACTTCAAAAGTGATAAGCTCGCCTTCTTTTCCTTTTGGCCTATCAATCTCATTTATATGAGTAAATATGGAAGAATGAGCACCGATTCTGGGTTTTGCTTCCAGATTTAGTTGTTTGGCAAGCACTCTTCCAAAACCACTTGCATCAATGATAAAATCTGCCTGAATTTGTCCAATTTCACCATTTTTATTCTTTATAGTTGTAATTGACCTGTTTTCTTCAAATTCAACATTGATCACTTCTGCGTTAAAAAGAATATCTACTCCTTTATTTTTGGCTTCTTCTGTTAAAACCAAATCAAAATCGGCCCGGGGAACCTGCCAGGTCCAATCCCATCCTTTTCCATATTTCTGACTAAAATCGAATTCCCCAACCTGGGAGCCTTTTATGAACCGAGCCCCGAATTTCTTTTGAAAACCTGCTTTGCTGACTGCTTCCAAAAGTCCTGCTTCTTCAAGATTGTCCATGCACTGCGGGATTAAACTTTCACCAATACTAAACCTTGGGAAAATGGCTTTTTCGACCACTTTAATATTGAATCCTTTGTCTTGAAGATAACAGGCTGAAACCATTCCGGAAGGACCTGCACCTATAATCAGGATATCGACAATTTCCTTTTTCATTCCATTTCATTTTACGTTGTAAATATAGTACATTTGTTAAGATTTTTAACAGATGTGTGAAATCCCCAGCAACCAAAATCACTAGCCCGATAGACCTATGTTTAAGATTAAAAATGCACTGACCTTTGAATTTTTCTTTCAGGTCTTATTTCATAACGACAAGATTGAACTTGGTCAAGAAATTATTGATAAGGTTACAGGCAGTTTTGAATTTTTAAAAGAATTTTCCCAAAACAAGATCATTTATGGTGTGAATACTGGCTTTGGACCTATGGCACAATATAGGATCAAAGATAAGGACAGAATACAATTACAATATAACCTGATAAGGAGCCACGCTTCGGGAATGGGAAAAACAATGGAGCCTTTGTACGTGAAATCCTTAATGCTGGCGAGATTAAACACGCTCGCTTTGGGTAAATCGGGGGTGCATCCATCTGTAATTCAGACTATGCAACAGCTAATCAATAAAGATATAACACCCGTTATATATGAACACGGTGGAGTGGGAGCATCGGGAGATCTGGTTCAATTGGCACATCTAGCATTGGTTTTAATAGGAGAAGGTGAGGTTTTTTATAAAGATCAAAAACGAAAAACTTCTGAAATCTTTTCAGAAGAAGATATAGATCCAATCACAATTGAATTAAGGGAAGGCCTTGCCCTTATTAATGGAACCTCCGCAATGACAGGTATTGGAATCATCAACGTTATTTATGCGCAGCGTTTACTGAATTGGTCCATTTTCTGTTCCTCGGCAATCAATGAAATTGTACAGGCTTATGACGATCATTTATCGGAAGAATTGAACAATTCAAAACTGCATTTAGGTCAGCAAAAAGTGGCGGCCCAAATGAGGGAACATTTAAAAGACAGCAAACTCACCCGCGATCGAAATGAGCATTTATATAGCGGAAAGCATCCAGAAAAAGAATATTTTAAAGAAAAAGTTCAGGAATATTATAGTTTGCGTTGTGTTCCGCAAATTCTTGGTCCTGTTTTCGATACCATTGAAAACACGCGAAAAATTCTTATTGAAGAAGTCAATTCTGCCAATGATAATCCAATAATTGATGTAGAAGGAAAACAGGTTTACCACGGTGGGAATTTCCATGGCGATTATGTTTCCCTTGAGATGGATAAGCTCAAACTAGTAGTAACTAAAGTGAGTATGTTGGCAGAAAGACAGCTCAATTACTTGTTAAATAACAACCTGAACAACATTTTACCGCCTTTTGTAAACCTTGGGAAATTAGGATTGAATTTTGGAATGCAAGGCGCTCAATTCTGCGCAGTTTCCACAACCGCTGAAAACCAAATGCTTTCCAATTCCATGTACATTCACAGCATCCCTAACAACAACGACAATCAGGATATTGTGAGTATGGGAACCAATGCGGCAACAATCACCAAAACAGTTATAGAAAATGCTTTTGAAGTGATTTCGGTAGAACTGGTAACTATAATTCAGGCTTTGCGATATCTCGATTTTAACGGGGAACTATCATCCACTACCAGAGAAAAAATGAATATTTTAAACAAGATCGTGCCAGAATTCAAAGAAGATATCCCATTGTCCCCAATTCTTGAAACTGTAAAGAATTATATTAAGGAAAATGAGGTTTAAATGAAGTTTGAAGTACGAGGTTAGAAGTGGGAAGTGGAGAAAAAAGAATATAGAATATAGAAAAGAGACTAAATTAGAAGTACGAGGTTAGAGGTGGGGTGTGGAGAAAAGATTTAAGAGTCAAGAATCAGGAGACAAGACTTAAAAATGGAATTTAATATTCGTGCATTTGCCTACCGGCAGGTTCGTGGGTAAAAGAAGGAGAAGTACGAAGCTGAGAAAAGAGAATATAGAATATAGAAAAGAGATAAAAAAATTAGAAGTACGAGGTTAGAAGTGGAAGTATAGAAAAGTGACTAAAAAGTCGGAAGACCGAGACGGAAATGATGCATAAATAAAATCTAGATTTAACGAATCCCCGAATCCCGAATCAACGAATTATGAAACAAAAATATGCTTTGGTAACAGGAGGTTCTCGGGGAATTGGAAAGGCAATTGCCTTAAAACTTGCTTCAGATTTGCACTATAATATTTTGGTGAATTATAATTCCAATGAAGAAGCTGCCCAGAAAACCAAAAAACTGTTGGAAGCTGAAAATGTTTCCTGTGAATTGTTGAAATTTGATGTTTCCAGTACCGAACAAAGCAAATTAGTTTTGGAGGACTGGGCACAAAGAAATCCTGAAGCATTAATTGAAGTGATCGTGAATAATGCGGGTATTACCAAAGACGGTCTTTTTTTATGGATGAAGCCTGAAGACTGGCATTCTGTTATCAACACTTCGCTGCATGGATTTTACAATGTTACTAAACCTCTTCTTAAAAATATGCTTTCACAGCGTTATGGCCGAATTATCAATATCGTTTCACTTTCAGGTCTTAAAGGCAATCCCGGCCAGGTAAATTATTCAGCTGCAAAAGGCGCCCTCGTGGCTGCTACCAAAGCCCTTGCTCAGGAAATTGGAAAACGCAATATCACCGTGAATGCTGTAGCTCCCGGATTTATCAATACTGAGATGACTGCAGGTTTTGATGAAAAGGAGCTTAAAAAAGTCATTCCCCTCAACCGGTTTGGAAAAGCGGAAGAAGTCGCGGATCTGGTCTCGTTTTTAGCTTCAAAAAAAGCAGCTTATATCTCTGGCGAAATAATAAATATTAACGGAGGCTTGTATTCTTAGATATGACAAAATGGAAAGGAAAATCCAGAGGAACTGTTTTGGGTTTAAAATCTTATGTTCTTATAATCAAAACCTTTGGTTTGAATGCGGCTTACTTTGTTTTGCTTTTTGTAGTATCTTATTTTATAATCTTTTCCTTTAACTCAACAAAAAGCACCTGGTATTTTTTTAAGAAAAGGATCAAATATTCATCTTTAAGCGCTGCTATTCAGGTTTATATAAGTTATTTTACATTTGGAAAAATACAGCTTGACAGGCTTGCTATTGCATCTGGATTAAAACATAAATATACCTTTGAGTTTGATGGAATTCAACATATTAGAGAATTACTGAAGAAAAAAAAAGGAGGGATTTTGCTTACGGCGCATATTGGCAACTTCAATCTTGCCGAACATTTTTTTGCCGATAGGAATATTTTTGTAAATTTAGTGCTTACCGATCTGGAGCATAAACAAATTAAAAATTATTTTGAATCAGTTTCTGGAAAATCGAGAATCAGGATAATTGTGATGAAGGACGATTTTACCCATATTTTTAAGATAAATGAAGCCTTGAAGAATAACGAATTGCTGGTATTTGCAGCAGACAGATATTTGGAAAACACCAAAACCTATACACATTCATTTTTGGGTAAACCTGTTCAATTTCCTGTTGGGCCTTTTAAACTCGCTGCCAGAAATTCAATTCCTGTTTTGTTTGTACATATAATGAGAGAAAGGAACTTTCATTATCATTTATATGCTAGGTCTATGGATGCACAGGAAAATTCAGCAAAAGAAATTTTAAAAGCCTATCTTAAAAATTTGGGAAATATGGCAAAAAAATATCCTCATCAATGGTATAATTATTACGATTACTGGAACGATTTCAAATAAACCAACCCATGTCAGAAAATTTACTCAAAGAATCGATCACAATCTTAAAGAAAATCCTGGAACTGATCCCCCAAAAACATCCTTTTGTGATGGTAGACAGTTTGTATGAATATACGGCTCTAACTGGAAAAACAGGATTTAGTATTCCTCTAGGTAACATCCTTGTGGAAAACGGAAATTTTTCTGAAGCCGGTTTAACGGAGCATATGGCCCAAAGCATGTCTTTACACCGGGGTTATCAGGGATTTTTATCGGGATTGGACAAACCCAAAACAGGGTTTATAGGTTCCATCAAATCAGTAGAAATTATTGAATTGCCCAAAGCCGGAACAAGACTCTATACTAATGTTCAAATTTTGGCTGAGGTGATGAAGGTAACTTTGGTTTCTGCTACAACATTTAACGAAGAAGGCAAAATTTTAGCGACTTCTGAAATGAAAACCGTAACTGTTGATTAATGGAACAGGATAAATTAGTTACCAATACTGAAATTAAAGTGCGGTTCAATGAATGCGACCCACTGCAGATAGTATGGCACGGGAATTATTTGAAATATTTTGAAGACGGTCGGGAAGATTTTTGCATCAAAAATGGGATTTCTTATCTGGATGCGAAGGTTCAAGGATATTCTACACCAATCGTAAAATCTGTTTGCGAACATAAATTGCCTTTAAAATACGGGGATATTTTTAAAATTGAAACAATCTATATTCCAACGGCAGCAGCGAAACTTGTATTTAGGTATAAAGTGTTTTGTGATGAAAAACTGGTTTGTACAGGTGAAACTGTACAAGTCTTTTTAGATAAAATCGGAAATTTGTCACTTAATTACCCGCAATTTATTTTAGATTGGAAAATGAAAATGGGATTAGAATAAATGAAGAAGATATATTTGCTTGAAGATGCTATTATCTCTCCGTTGGGATTTTCAACCGAAGAAAATCTCAATGCCGCTAAAAATGAAAGATCGGGTTTAAGATTTCATAAAAACCTCAGGTTTCCAGAAGGATTTTGTGCCGGAATTATCGAAAATGAGCTATTAGCTGATGCATTTTTGAAAATTGGCGAAGCCACTAAATTCACCAAACTTGAACAAATGATGTTGTTGGCGGTTAGCCGGGTTTTAGAAAAAAATCCCAAAATTGACCTCTCCAAAACTGCACTAATCATTTCTACAACCAAAGGAAATATAGATTTATTGAAGGAATCTTCAATTCCTGAAAACCGAGTTTATTTAAGTGAATTGGGTAAAGTTATTAAGGATTTCTTTGGTTTTCAACTGGAACCTATTGTAATTTCCAATGCCTGTATCTCCGGTGGGCTTGCGCTGGCAGTCGCAAAACGATTTATCTCAGCAGGGAAATTTGATCAGGCGATAGTAGTGGGGGGCGATTTAGTTTCAGAATTTGTCCTTTCAGGATTTCAATCTTTTCAGGCGATGAGCACTGAACCTTGCCGGCCATTTTCAATAAATCGAAAAGGAATTAATTTAGGCGAAGCAGCCGCGGCTATTTTACTGAGTTCGATAAAACCCGAAGATCCAAACATTATCAGCCTTATTGGAGAAGCTTCTGCAAATGATGCCAATCATATTTCCGGCCCTTCAAGAACAGGGGAAGGATTGTATAAAAGCATTCAAAACGCTATGAGGGAAGCCCGGATTTCTGCAAAAGAGATTGATTATTTATCAGCTCACGGTACTGCAACAGGATATAATGACGAGATGGAAGCCATTGCTTTTACTCGTTCCGGATTGGAGAATGTTCCCATGAACAGTTTCAAAGCTTATTATGGCCATACTCTTGGCGCTTCTGCCATATTGGAAAGTATTCTGACCAAACATTCACTCTTGAATGATGAATTGTATACTTCTTTAAATTTTGATGAAATTGGGGTTTCAAAACCTTTAAATGTGATTGGAAGTTTTGAGAAAAAAGAGCTTCGGTTTGCATTGAAAACAGCTTCGGGTTTTGGAGGTTGTAACCTTGCATTGGTGCTTAAAAAAGAAATTAATGAGTAAGGTTAATTATAAAATAACCGAATTTGTACATATGAAAGATCACAGGATTTTCCGCGGAAAAGACCAGGTCTTTAAAACCGAAAAATCTTTGGACCTCGATCAATTTTTAAAAGCCTCCTACAAAAAATTAGAAATCGAATATCCGAAATTCCATAAAATGGATGGGCTTTGCAAATTGGGAATTATAGCAAGCGAAATACTTTTTAAGAATCATTCTATTTCATCTGAAACTGCATTGGTTTTTTCAAATTCAGCTTCCAGCCTGGAGACCGATAAAAAACATCAGCAGGGAATGGGCGGGATTGTATCTCCCGCCGTATTTGTCTATACATTGCCCAATATTGTTTTAGGCGAGATAAGTATTAAACATAGCCTGCAAAGTGAAAACGTTTTTTTTATTGAAAACCAATTTAATTCTGAGTTGTTAACTGATTATGCTGAAGTGTTATTGGAGGCAAATAAAATTCCTGCGGTTGTTTGTGGCTGGATAGATTTGAAAAATGCCGAATATGATGTATTTTTGTGCCTGATTTCAAAGCAGGGGGAGATTCCGCTTTCAAATGAGAATTTAAAACAAACATACCTTTTAGAAAATGAGTGATTTACGCACAGAATTGAAGCAGAGCATTATTGAACAATTGAATCTTGAAGAGCTGGAATTGGCAGATATAGAGAATGACGAACCTCTTTTTGGGGACGGATTAGGCCTTGATTCAATAGATGCCCTGGAATTAATCGTGATGTTAGAAAAGGATTATGGCATTAAATTGACCAATCCTGACCATGGAAAGGAAATATTTGCTTCCATTGACAAAATGGCTGAATATATAGAAGTGAATCGCACAAAATAATTTATGGATAAAGGAATTGCCGTAACCGGAATGGGCATTATTTCGGCATTGGGAACTAGCGTTGGTGATAATTATAACGCATTGATCAGCCGAAAAACCGGACTTTCCTATCCAGAAATACTCAAAACCATTCATTCCAAGCTTCCGGTAGGAGAAATCAAATTCTCCAATATTGAATTGGCCAGAAAATTAAATCTGCCAGTTTCCCATACTTTTACAAGAGCTACACTTCTGGGCGCAATCGCTGCTAAAGAAGCCGTTTTCAATGCTTTACTTACCCAAGATGATCTAAAAGTTACGGGGTTTATTTCTGGCACAAGCCTAGGTGGAATGGACGAAATTGAAAAATATTATCAGGAATTCGAAGAAAAGAAAGATCACAGGCGTTTCATTCAGGCGCAACATCCGGGTTTTACAACTTCTCAAATCGCTTCCCACTTAAATCTGGAAGGTTTTGTTACAACTATCAGCACCGCTTGTTCCTCATCTGCAAACGCAATTATGTTGGGTGCAAGGATGATTAGAGCGGGAAAATTAAAACGTGTGGTGGTAGGAGGAACAGATTGTTTGTCCAAATTCACGTTGAACGGTTTTAATTCCCTGATGATCTTATCGGAAGGCTTTTGCAAAGCTTTTGACGATTCCAGGAACGGACTTAATTTAGGGGAAGGCGCTGCCTATTTAGTGTTGGAGGCAGAAGATGTTATAAATGGAAAACCGGTTTTGGGAAGAATTTTAGGTTATGGTAATGCCAATGATGCCTTTCATCAAACAGCATCTTCAGAAAAAGGGCAGGGCGCTTTTTCGGCAATAAAAAAGGCGCTGGAAATATCGGGTCTTTCTTCGAAAAATATAGATTACATAAACGCTCACGGGACTGCGACCAAAAATAATGATCTTTCTGAAAGCAATGCAATTCTTCGAATATTTGGAAAAGAGGTTCCCGATTTCAGTTCTACAAAGGCATTTACCGGACATACCCTGGCAGCTTCCGGGGCATTGGAAGCTGTATTTGGTTTAATGGCGCTTCAGAATGACTATATTTTTCCCAATTTAAATTTTGGAATACCTATGAAGGAAACCGGGTTAAAACCTATTTCTGTATTAAAAAAGAAGAAACTTCAACATATTTTGTCCAATTCCTTCGGTTTTGGAGGAAATTGTACTTCGCTAATTTTCAGCAAAAATGCAGAATAACAAGTTGTACATCAACGGGATTTCAAGCATTTCAGCACAACCGGAAAATGCAATTTTTGAAGGCAATCTCAACACTTATCATCAAAACATAATTCCCGCAGTTTCCCCGGATTATAAATCATTTATTCCGCCTATGGCATTGCGGCGAATGTCTAAAGCCATCAGGATGGGGCTTACTTCCGCTAAAATTTCTTTAAAACAAGCCGGCATCACAAAACCGGATGCTATTATTACAGGAACCGGAGAAGGCTGTAAACAGGATACCGAAAAATTTCTTGAGGCAATCTTAAAGCAGGGTGAAAATCTGTTGACTCCAACCGCTTTTATCCAATCTACGCACAATACCATTGGCGGGCAATTGGCACAAAACCTTAAATGTACGGGCTACAATGTTACTTATACACATAATTCAGCTTCGTTTGAATCGGCTTTGATGGATGCACAGTTGCTGTTTTTGGAGAATCGGGAGATAAATTCAGTTTTGGTTGGGGGAGTGGATGAGCTTTCCAAAAAGATGACCTCCTTTATGTATCTGGACTATCAATTAAAGGAAGAGGAAATTTCCAATCCCGATTTATTGAAATCAGATTCTTCCGGCAGCATAACTTCAGAAGGAGCTCATTTTTTTAGTATTTCAAAAGATAAATCGGAAAATACCTATGCTGAACTGATAGATGTTTCGGTTTTTCAGGCAAAGACTTCCGGGGACGTTCCAGAAAAAATTCTCAAAGTGCTCAAACTAAATAATTATACAATTGAAGATATAGATCTGGTGATCCTGGGAAACAATGGTGATAATCGGTTTGACCATTTTTATAATAATCTTCAACACGGACTATTCTCAAAAAAAACACAATTAGCTTATAAACATTTGACAGGCGATTATAAAACAGTTTCTGGATATGCGGTTTGGCTAGCTTGTAAAATTTTTAAAACAGGTTCCATCCCGGAAATTTTGAAACTCAATAACGTATCTTGCCAAGACCCAAAAACGGTCTTAATTTATAATCAATATCTTGGGGATAACCATAGTATTATGATCCTAAGCTCCAATTGAATTTCAAACTGCTCAATAGAATTGTGATCGGTCTTCTTTTAACGGGAGGAATTTTGGTGTTGTTTGGCTTGATTTCGATTTGGTTTTTATTAGGAGCAATTTTGGGATATCTGGCTTTTTTATTGATCGTTTCAACCAATGTACAGTTCAATTATTTTGTGAACGCATTCAACCGGAACCCATCGGTTTTCGGTAATAAAGTGGCGATAACCTTTGACGATGGACCCGTAGAAAATACCTTGAAAATTCTCGAGATCCTGGATAAATACAATGTCAAGGCAAATTTTTTTTGTATCGGAAAAAATATCGAAAAAAATCCGGAGATATTTAAATCCATTCTTCAAAAGGGTCATTTTGTTGGAAATCATTCCTACTCGCATACCCGTAAAATGGGATTTTTGTCCACTACCAAAATAGTGGAAGAAATTCAAAAATGTAACGAAGTTGCGATGAAAATTGGTGGGGTTAATTTAAAAAGCTTTCGTCCTCCGTTCGGGGTTATCAATCCGAAGACTAAAAAGGCATTGGAAATCACTGGCCATTATGTAATTGGATGGAATGTACGCTCCTACGATGCAGTTCTCAATTCCAAAAGATATATTTTAAACCGAATTTTAAAAAAAATTAAATCTGGAGATGTAATTCTATTACATGACAGCAATACCCAAACTGTGGATATCTTGGAACAGTTGTTGTTATTCTTGCAAGCAAACCAATATACAACCATTAGAGTTGATAATTTATTTAAGATAGATGCGTATAATTAAACTATTATTTTTATTTATATCTGCAATTGCTTTTTCTCAACCAGCTTCAGAACGACTTTCTGATTCAGAAACACTTCAGTTTAAAGAGAATGTCGCCAAACGTTCTGATGGGCTTAAAAGTTTGTCCAGCGATTTTATGCAATCCAAATATATTCAACTCATGCAGGGCGTTGCAATAAGCAATGGTCAACTTTTTTATAAAGCGCCCAATATTCTTAAATGGGAATATAGGAAACCTTATGATTATCAAATTCTTTTTAAGGAAGATCAGCTTTTTATCAATGATGACGGGGACAAAAGTGTTAGCAACCTGAAATCAAATAAGTTATTTGAAAAACTGGTTAACCTTATTTCCGGAAGTATAAATGGAGGACTGCTTACGGACAGCCGTAATTATGATGTGGCTTATTTTAAAACAGCGAACTATATAACGGTATTATTTGTTCCTAAAGATCCTTTGATTCGGCAGATGTTCAGGGAAATAATTCTTGTTTTTAATAATGAGTATCTTGTAAATTCTGTAAAACTCGTTGAAGAATCAGGAGATTTCACAGAAATATTTTTTAAAAATATAAGGATCAATCAAGACCTCCCAGATTCGATTTTTGAGAATTAAGTTGAGAATTACAATTAAATACTGCTTTATATCACCGTAAAACTAAATTTCTGTCTATTTTAGTTTTTTCATTTAAGAAATCTACATCCAAATATGCTTTTAAAGGATTTTTACACTGTTCTAGATTCTAAGCAGGTCGAGGGCGAGTTTATTACCGAAATCAGGATTCAAAAAGATCACCGTCTTTACGATGGTCATTTTCCGGGAAGACCTGTTACCCCTGGAGTTATTTTGATGCAGTTGTTCAAGGAAGAAGCCGAACGCCAATTCAACTGCAACCTTCTATTGAAAACCGCATCCAATATTAAATTTATGGCCGTGGTGGATCCAAATAAGTGCGAAAATTTTATTCTGAAATCTAATATTGAAAAAGAAAACGGATTTTTGAAGCTTAAAGGAATAGCTCAGCATAATGGATGTATTGCTCTAAAGATCAATTCCGTTTATAAAATACTTTTATAAATTATTCCTCTTTAAGAAGGTTGTTATGCCAATCGGATTATAAACAATACTTTTGCATTAAAAGTATACCACAATTTGAGCGATTCCCCCATATATCAATCCCGATTTGATGCCCTAAAATGTTGCATCATAATGCCAACTTACAATAACCAGCAAAGTCTGGAAAAAGTGGTACTGGATCTTATGAGATATACCAGTCATATCCTAATTGTGAATGATGGCTCTACAGATGAAACTAAATCCATCTTAGATAGGTTTTTGTCGTTAGAAACTATTCATTTTCAGGAAAATAGAGGAAAAGGAACCGCCTTAAGGATTGGCTTTAAAGCTGCCGAAAAACTCGGTTATGATTATGCCATTACAATAGATTCTGACGGGCAGCATTATCCTGACGATCTTGATATATTCTTATCGGAATTGGAAAATCGCGAATTGAACTCGGCGGAAATTTTATTGGTTGGTGACAGAAATATGGGAAGGGAAGGCATTCCCGGAAAAAGTTCTAAGGGAAATATATTTTCAAACTTCTGGTTTTTAGTTGTTACCGGCACCCAATTACACGATACCCAAAGCGGATACAGGCTTTACCCTTTAAAAGTAGTAAATTCCTTTAAGCATTATACCCGCAAATTCGAATTCGAAATCGAGGTTATTGTCAAAGCATCCTGGAGAAAAGTAGACGTTCGAAATATCCCGATTAAGGTGTTTTATCAGGAAGAGAACCGGGTAACACACTTTAGACCTTTCAAAGATATTACCAGGATCGTGCTTTTATACATGTGGTTTGTGCTGGTAAGTTTTTTTTATATTCATCCCCGTAATAAATATCAGGATTTCAAGGAAAAAGGTTTCAAAAGGTTTTGGAATGAAGATATTCTTAAAAGTCAGGAACCCGCACATAAAAAGGCTGCAGCCATTGCTTTAGGTCTTTTTGTCGGAATTTCACCCTTATGGGGTTTGCATACCATGTTAGTATTTTTACTTTCCACGGTTTTCAAATTAAACAAGATTATCGCTTTTTTATTTTCCAATATAAGTATTCCACCACTTATTCCAGTTATTATTTACGCGAGCTATCAGGCGGGATCTCTAATTACGGGAAATGGTTTTTCCTGGGAACTGAATTTGGAGAATTTTGATTCTACAACCGAGGTTTTTCAGGGGCTGTGGCAATATGTTTTGGGGAGTTTTGCCCTTGCAGGATTGGTTGCTTTAACCGTGTGGATCGTGTTTTACTTCCTTTTTTCGATTTTTAACCAAAAGCAGGTTGTAAAACCATAGATGTTAAAAATTCATAACTTTCTAAATAAGCATAAAAAGGGCAGTCTTCTTATTGGATTAGTCTTCCTGGCAAGTGTAATTTTCCTTGCCTCCAGAATTACTTTGGAAGAAGATGTATCCAGCCTGATACCTTCAGGAGAACGACAGGATGTATTAAAAAAGGTCTTAGAACAAACTGAATTTTCAGATAAAATTATCGTGGCCATTTCTTCTACTTCAGAAGAAACAAATCCCGATGAACTCACCCAATATGCTCAGCAGTTTATAGATTCTGTAAATACGGAAGTTCCTAAATTTGTTAAGAATATTCAGGGAAAAGTGCCCGAAGAAGGCATCAGAGAGATCTACGATTTTGTGTATAATAATTTGCCATTATTTCTGAACGAAACCGATTATAAGGAGATCGAATCACGCTTGGAAAGAGATAGTATCCAAACTAGATTGAAGGAAAATTATAAGAATTTGATCTCGCCCGCAGGACTTGTTACAAAAGAATACCTTTTTAAAGACCCACTTTCTATAACATACCTAGGCCTTAAAAAATTGGAAGAACTACAGGTAGGCGATGACTTTCAACTTTATAATAATTATTTGATCACCAAAGATAAAAAACATTTACTGCTTTTTATTTCGCCTAGTTTACCAGCCTCGGAAACAGATAAAAACAGTCTTTTTGTGAAAAGACTGCATGAGATCCAGTCAAATTTAGATCAGGAATTTAAAGGGGCAAATGGTGAATTTTTTGGAGGTGTATTATATTCGGTAGCTAATGCGAATCAAATCAAAAAAGACATCAAAATTACCATTGGGATCGCAATGGTGATTTTATTGGCCTTACTGGTTTTTTATTATCGAAAGATTTACATTCCACTTTTAATCTTCGTTCCAAGTATAATTGGAGGAATAACAGCCATTGCATTCCTATATCTGTTAAAAGGCAGTATTTCGGCTATTTCAATTGGTATTGGCGCCATCTTATTGGGAATAAGTATAGATTATGCCCTGCATATTCTCACACATTACAAGAACAATAGTGATCTTTCCCAACTTTATAAAGATCTCACCACTCCGGTTTTAATGAGCAGCGGCACAACAGCAATCGCATTTCTGTGTTTGTTGTTTGTACATAGTGAAGCTTTAAATGATCTTGGAATTTTCGCGGCCGTTAGCGTTATGGCTTCCTCAGTTTTGTCACTAATTTTGATCCCACTCATTTATAAAGCTCCAAAATTTGTGACCACAGATAAATCGACATATGTAGATAAAATAAGTGCAATTGATTTTCATAAAAATAGGCCTTTGGTAATTTTTATGATATTGTTATTTCTTGGAGGATTGTTCTTTTTTACTAAAGTAGAATTCAACAACGATCTTTCAGCAATTAATTTTCAACCAAAAGAAATCAAAAAGGTAGAAAAGAGTATTGAAACAATTGCGGGAAGGGCTGCAAAATCAATTTATTTAGTTTCTTATGGAAACTCGACAGATCAGGCTTTAGATTATAATAACAATTTATACAAAGAGCTCCGAAATCTAAAAAATAAGGGTGAGATCACCAATTTCAGCAGTATTGGAGGAGTTGTGCTTTCTACAAGTACACAACTTGGGAAAATGGAACAATGGCGAAGTTTTTGGGCTCAGGAAAAAAGGGAACAAATTCAGCATAATTTGATAGAAGAATCGGCTGACTTTGGATTTAGGCCTGAAAGTTTTGACAACTTTTATCAACTGCTTTCCAAGGATTTTAAACCTATCGATCTGGAAGATTACCGCACCACCACCAATCTTTATTTAGACGATTTTATCTCTTCCGGTTCCAATTTTTCTACTGTCACCACTTCGGTTGATATAAATGAGGAAGATATTAGCACAGTATTAAAAAAACTCGAGGGTGCTGAGCATTTGGTTGTAGTAGATCGAAAACAGATCAACCAAAGTTTTCTAGGCAACTTGAAAAAGGATTTTAATAAACTAATTGCTTATTCAATTATTGCAGTATTCCTGGTTCTTTTATTTTCATATCGATCGCTGGAATTAACCATTTTAACCCTGTTCCCAATTCTGATTACCTGGGTAATCGCTCTAGGAATAATGGCAGTTCTAAATATAGAATTCAATATTTTAAATATCATTATTTCCACATTTGTGTTTGGTCTTGGCCTGGATTACAGCATTTTTGTTACCAACGCATTCTTAAAGGAATACGAATTTGGTACCAAAGTTTTAAAAACTTACCGAACTTCTATTTTGTTATCGGTAATCACAACTTTATTGGGAATTGGCGCATTGTTTTTTGCGAAACATCCTGCCTTGCAATCTATTTCGCTAGTGTCAATTATTGGAGTGATTTCAGCGGTTTTCACAGCCTTTATACTTCAGGGATTTTTATTTGAAGCACTCTTTTTAAAACGAATCAATAAAGGATTTCCGGCCATTAATTTCAAACGAATCTTTAGGCCATCAACAAATGCCATTAAAAAAGACAAATTGTATTTTAGAGCTGAAGTCTATGATAATTACAGGTATAAAAGTATTTTTTCTGAAGTAAAAAAAGAGTTTGAAACTGATAGAGAACGCTATTTAAAACTGGCTGGATTTATAGAGCAGAAGGAAAAAGTTCTTCATTTTTATTCAGGACTCGGTATTTTATCTATTTATCTGAGTTATAAAAAACCTGGAAATAAAATAGTAGGTTTTGAATCGGATATTACCCGAAAACAAATTGCGGATAATTGTTTTACTGCAAAATCAGGTAATCCAACCTTTATTGATGACGTTTCTGAACTAACTGAAGATTTCCATGTATTTATTATTTCTAAAGCGCCCCTTTATAGTTTAGGGAAGGAATTAAATGCCGTGCTCACCAAACAAGCTAAAAAAATTATTATTTTAGATAAGGAATATTCCTATCGCTGGATACTTGACTTAAATTTCGAAATTATCTATAGACAAAATGAGGTAGTTGTGCTTCAAAAAATGGAATAAGCAAATAATAATATGATGAAGATTATAGCTAAAATATTATTTTCTATTTTCCTTCTTCTTTTGCTGGATTCCTGTGGAATTCAAAGATCTATGAATGACCTTCCCGATATATCGGGAATTGAAAAAATTGATACTTTAAGAATTCGACATAATGACAGTTTATTTACTATCGGAAGGAATTCACTCTTCAAAAACAAGTATGGGATTTGGGAATTAAATGTGGAAGGCAGTCCACTGGAACTCGGAATGATAAATGGCAGTTTAACACGGGAACCTAAGCAAAAGCAGGAAAATGCAATTTTTCAAAGAATGGAAAGTTTGGTGCCTTCCGGAAGCTACCAAAATTTTTTAGCAGGAAAAGTTATCGAAAATTATAATATATATGTCAAACATTTATAGGGCTTCTTTGGAGGAGATTAAACGTTTACAATGGTTAACTGTTGAAAAGCAGCTTTTGTATATACAAAAGAATTCTGTGTTTTATGGAGAAATGTTTAAGAAGAATCAGCTCGATCCCTCCAAAATAAATTCTTATACTGAATTTCAGAAAATCCCAATTACCACAAAGAAGGAGGTTCAGGAATTCAATGAAGATTTTATTTGTGTGCCACAGAGTGAAATTATCGATTTTGTGACCACTTCCGGAACTCTTGGCAAACCTGTAAGTTTTGCCTTAAACGAAGCTGATTTACAACGTTTGGCCACAAATGAAATGGAATCTTTTAAAATAGTTGGGGTAAAAAAGGACGATATAGTGCAAATTACCACCACTTTAGACCGGCGATTTATGGCAGGGATGGCTTATTTTTTGGGATTGCGTAAACTAGGAGCGGGAATTGTTCGTACCGGCAGCGGATTGCCGCAACTGCAATGGGATTCTATCGCCAGGTTTAAACCCAAATACCTTGTGGCGGTACCTTCATTTTTGCTCAGGATGATTGAATATGCGGAATTGAATAATATTAATTTTAATAAATCTTCTGTCAAAGCTGTGATTTGTATTGGTGAACCAATCCGTGATTTGGAATTCACATTGAATTCTTTGGGAAGAAAAATATCCGAATTGTGGAACATTGAACTGTTTTCCACATATGCCTCCACGGAAATGGCAACCGCTTTCACCGAATGTGAAGTTCACCAGGGAAATCACGCGCAACCAGAATTAATTTTCACCGAAATTCTGGATGATGCGGGTTATCCTGTAAAACCGGAAGAAATAGGGGAGTTGGTTGTAACCACTTTGCAGGTTGAAACTATGCCGCTACTTAGATTTGCAACCGGCGATATGGTTTCTTATACCGATGAAGCTTGCAAATGCGGAAGAAATACTCTTAGACTGAGTCCAGTGGTAGGTCGAAAAAACCAAATGATTAAATTTAAAGGAACAAGCCTGTATCCTCAACATATTATAGAAGTTCTTAATAATTTTAAAGGGATTCCAGCATATGTGATTGAAGTGAAGACCAATGAATTTGGTACTGATGATGTAGTGGTAAAAATTCCCGATTTTCTTGATGCCGAAAAAGTTAGTTTGTTAAAAGAACATTTTAAATCGAAATTGCAAGTTACCCTAACAGTGGAAACGGTTTCTTCGAAAATTATTGAAGATTTAAAATCTCCGGAAGGAAGTAGAAAACCGGTAGTTTTTATTGATTACAGATGATTCAATTTTTAATACCTAATAGGTCTCAAAAACCTTTTAGGTATGATATTTTTTTACAAACCACTACAATTTTCTTATCATTGAGATTAGTGGTAAAAAACAGGTAACAGTCCCCGCCATCTTCAATTTTTAACTCCTTACGAATTTCAGTTGCCGTTTTCGGAAAATTGCGGGTAGTAATATTTGCCTTTTTAAGAGTTAATCTTTGTTTTAAATGTTTCTTATGATAAGGCAAAACGTCGAGAATTTCGAATCTTCTGCCTGGAAAAATCTTTAATTCCTTTGAGGTGAATAAATGAGAATTGGAATGAAGTACATCGCTATCGGTCTGGCGTGCCAATTCTCCAAACATCCCGCTTTTCATTATTGCAGGATTTGGTTCATATAAATAATTCAGCGGAAGACTTAAAGAAATATCGCTTTGTGAATCGCTAAAATTGGTTTCGAAATTTTGAGTAATTGTTTTTTGAAGATGAATGGTTTTGACTTTAATTTTTTCCGAAGAATTTTTATTTAGAATCCAGAGCAATTCCTTTACCTCCTGATTTACAGCCACAATATGAATTTCGGAAACGTATTTCAATTCATTAATTCCCGCTTTTAAATCCAGTAATGGGGAGGTTTTAATCAATATATGATCAGCCTTTTCAAAGAACAAATCCATATATTCCGCTGGGTTTGGAGTACAGTCGGAAAGTTGAAAAACTCTTCCGCCGGAATCGTTCCTTCTGGATGGGTCCAGATAAATCCAATCAAAATGTTTTTCCGAATTTTTTAAATATTCAATCCCGTCACCCTGATTCGTTTTTACATTAGGAGCTTTCAGAACTCGAAAATTATGTTCCGCCAATTCGGAGAGTTCCATATTTAATTCACAATGAATTACTTCATTGAATTTTTCAGCAAAAAAATAAGCATCGATTCCAAATCCACCGGTTAGGTCAATCAATCTTTTTCCTTCGACTAAAGATGCTTTATACTTAGCGGTTTTTTCAGAAGAAGTTTGCTCTAAGTTAATATTTGCCGGAAACAGAATATTTTTTGTAAGATTCCAAATGGGAAGTTTTGATTTTGACTTATTTAATCCTGCGATTTGGACAGCGAGTTCTTGAATAGAAACGTCCTTAAACGGACTGCCTTTTAAGATAAGTTTTGAAAGATTAGAGGATCTGTTTTTTAAAATAAAATCCTGAACCTCTTTATTTAGAAGTGCTTTATTCAAGCTTTTTTTTTTAGATATCCCTGGTAAGTCTTTTAACAATTTTATATTCGCTTAAAGATTCCTTGGCGATCACTTTAATTGCGGTATAAAACGGTACAGCTACAACCATCCCTAAAATCCCGAATAAGAGACCTGCTATAAGGATAATGAGGAAAATTTCCAGAGGATGGGAACGGACGCTGGCTCCAAAGATAAGTGGCTGACTGATAAAGTTGTCTATTAATTGGGAAATACCGTATCCCATCATTATATAAAACAGTCTTGGTAGAATGTAGTCCTGAAAATCGGCTCCAAGGTTGCTGGAGATTACGAATAATCCCATTAAGATTGCGGCTATTATTGGCCCTAAATAAGGAACTAAATTTAAAATTGCACAAATGAAGGCGATCGCCACAGGATTATTTATTTCAAATATATTGAGCAAAAGTAAATAGAGAATAAAGAGTACAGTAATTTGAAGGGTCAAACCAACAAAATAACGGGAGAGTAAAATTTTGATTTTATTGAATACCCGTTGAAATTTATCTTCTTCTCCTTTATTCGCAAAAACCAGAATGCTGTTTAGCATTAATTTACTGTCTTTGAGCAGGAAAAAGGAAATAAAAATTATCGAGAAAACCGCAATTAATGTCGCACCCAGTATTCCAAATACACTGTTTAAAAACCGCGGTATCATATTTACATCCAGACTACGCACAAATTCGCTTTGCGTTATACTTTCAAGAATATTAATATTATTGACCCCCAGATAACTGTTGATTTGGGAATTTAATTCATTTATATCACCTTTAAAAGCATCTATATCAATTTGGCCTAAATAATGGCTTTGAGTAATAACTATAGGTACAAATACAAAGACAATTCCAACAAATAGGGCTAATACCAATAGAAGTACCAGCACTACCGCAATTTTATTTGGAATGCGAAAGCGGGACCTAAAAAAGATCACAACCGGCCTCCCAATAAGGGAGATTATCCCGGCAACTGCTATATATACTAATACAGATTGTATTTTATACAGAAAAAATAACAACAAGGAAATTCCAAGTATTATTCCTAACGCACGCAATATTCCGTAAGAAAAGGTTTTTGAGTTCACGAGGTAAAGATATTATTTATCTTGAAAGAGAAGGAGGTTTTTTTAAATTCCTAAAAAATCAATTTTCAAAAACGTATTTAATTATGTTTGCACCCATTTGCAGGGCCTTTAAACGTACTTCCGGGGGATCATTATGAACTGCGGGATCTTCCCATCCATCACCCAAATCACTTTCAAAGGTAAAAACAAAGATAAGTCGTTGATTATCAAAAATTCCAAATGCTTGCGGAGGCAACCCATCGTGTTCATGAATTTTGGGCAAGCCGTTGCGAAAATCGAAGGCACTACTAAAAATAGGGTGAGAAGGAGGTATTTCCTGAAGTTCCTTATCCGGGAATACTTTTTTCAATTCTTTTCTAATATATTTATTCATTCCGTAATTATCGTCTACGTGCAAAAATCCACCACTCAGCATGTAATCACGTAAATTTTTCGCTTCGGCCTCAGTAAAAACAACATTGCCATGTCCTGTCATATGAATAAATGGATATTGAAAAATATCGGTGCTTCCCGGAGTTACTGTCTCGGGTTTAGGATTTATTGAGGTTTGAATATTTTCATTGCAAAATTTAATTAGGTTAGGAAGTGAAGTTGGATTTGCATACCAATCGCCACCGCCCTGATATTTTAAAAGTGCAATTTCCTGAGCGAAGAGAAAATTTCCTGAGGATAGAATAAAAATAAAAATGATCGCCTTTTTTATCATATAACTGTAAAGTTTCACCACATTGTTAATGGCATTTCATCCCCTTCGGGGTTTTCTTTGAAGGCGTAGCCGAAAAAGAAAACCCCGAAGGGGATAGATAAAAATGTTGATTATTTTTGTTTTACCAC
>Ga0307486_1000360_pt1 | contig 43670 bp, 34 predicted proteins | sample CBIW02metaG_FD_203663 | JGI IMG/M metagenome (GOLD analysis project Ga0307486, IMG submission 203663) | Sea-ice brine microbial communities from Beaufort Sea near Barrow, Alaska, United States - CBIW 0.2 | ecosystem: Environmental > Aquatic > Marine > Coastal | place: USA: Alaska | collected... | reverse complement strand
GGCCGGCGACCAGTCCGCCGGCGAACCCGCCGCCGGGCAGGTTGTGACCGGCGAAGAGCAGATAGATCGACACGATCATGGCGGGATGGAAGAGCAACCGCACCAGCACCTCGATCAGAATCGACCGGCTGCGGGGATCGTTCTTGCGGCCCGCGAGCAGGAACGCCTGCCGGGTCACAGCGTGACCGTCGCTCGAAAGTTCGGGGTCGGCGACCACCCGGCGTCGGTTGGCGCCGGAACGCAGGCGGCGGGATTCCTTCAGCCGCGGCTCGAGCGCATTGCGGCCAGAGACGAAGAGCAGGCTCGCGACGCCGGTCGCCACGACGATGAGCACGGATACTTCGCCCATGGTGTCCCAGGCGCGAATATCCACGAGCATCACATTGACGATGTTGTCGCCGTGCCCGTCCTCGACGGCTAGCCGCGGCAGAGCGCCGGCGATACTCTCGAACTCACGGGCGCCGAGGGCGATGAAGCCGATCGTGCCCATGACCAGTCCCACGAGGCTGCCGATCAGCAGGCGACGCTTGCGGCGCGCGGGCTTATTATGCTGGGCGATGTTGGCGGGCAGACGGCGCAGCACGAGCACGAAGATGACGATTGTGATCGATTCGACCAGGGCCTGAGTGAGGGCTAGATCGGGCGCGCCGTGAAAAGCGAACAGGGCGACGAGACCATATCCGGTGACGCCGGCGAGGAGGACCGCGGTCATCCGCTGCCCGACGCGTGCCGCGAGGACCGCGCAGATGGCCATGATCAGGGCAATCAGCACCTGTCCCGGGTAATCCCAGAGCACGATCGCGTCGGGCCAGGTTCGGTTGACAAAGGCCGCAAAGCCGAGGGCGAGCACGAAAACGCTGAGAATGGTGCCGAGATATTGCGGTAGTCCGCCCTGCTGGGCGAAGTGGGTCACCCGCGCTGCGACGCGATCGACGCCGCGAATGGCCTTGCCGTAGCCGCGGCCGGCGTCGATATAGTCGGGCACTTTCGACTGCAGCCGCGACACCCCCCTGCGCGCCCGGAACATGATAGCCCCGAGCAGCAGAACACTGGCGCTCAGGTAAAGGGCCGGTTCCAGCCCATGCCAGAGGGCGAGGTGGTACGGCGGTTCGGTGAGGCTGCCGGAGCCCGGCACTGTGTTGGCGTAGGGCGCCAGCAGAGGGTCGAGCAGCGAGGCGAACAGTCCGAGGCCGACGGTGGCAACGGTGAGCACACCGGGTGCGAGCAACGTGTCCCAGGGGCTCGCGTGCAGCACGGTGTCCGAATGCCCCTTGCGGGTTCCGAAGGCTCCCCAGAAGAATCGGATGCTGTAGGCCACCGTGAGCACGGATCCGACGGCCGTGCCGATGAGCGCCGCGTAGCCCCAGCCGGATCCCCCGACGCCCGCGTCGAGCAGCGAAGTGAACACGGCCTCCTTGGCCACGAACCCGAACAGTGGGGGAAGCCCGGCCATTGAGGCGACCGCCAGGAGCGCGATGACCGCGAGCGCCGGGGCGCTACGACCGACGCCGCTGAGTTTGCGCCAGTCACGGGTACCGGCCCGGTGGTCGATAACCCCGACGACGAGAAACAGGGTCGCTTTGTAGAGGGCGTGCGCGAGCAGCAGGGCGGCGCCGGCGAGTGCGGTGTCGCGGGTGTTGAACCCGATCGCGATCATGAGAAAGCCGAGCTGGCTGACGGTGCCGTAGGCGAGCAGCAGTTTGAGGTCGTACTGACGCAGCGCCCGCCACGCTCCGACCACCATGGTCCAGACGCCGAGGGTGACGAGCACCGGCAGCCACCCCGTGCTGTCGGCGTAGCCGGGAGCGAATCGAGCGACGATATAGATGCCGGCCTTGACCATGGCTGCGGCATGCAGGTAGGCGCTGACCGGGGTCGGTGCGGCCATGGCTGCTGGCAGCCAGAAGTGGAACGGCACGAGCGCGGATTTGGAGAGCGCACCGACCAGGATGAGCATGACCGCCCAATTGCCCATCGTGGTCGTCACCGGATCGGCCACGATGTAGGCGAGGCTCGACGTGCCGGCCGCGACCGAGATCATCACGACACCCACGAGCATGACCAGCCCGCCGAACGTCGTCACGATCAGCGCCTGCAGTGCCGCGCCGCGACTTTCACGTTTATGCGTGTAATGCCCGATCAGCAGGTAGGAGAGCACGCTCGTAATCTCCCAGAACATGAACATGATCACGAGGTCGTCTGCGGTGACGAGACCGTACATGGTGCCGGCGAAGGCCAGCAACAGAGCCGCGAAACGGCCCAGGCTGGGTTCGTCGTCGGTGAAGTAGCGGGCGCAGTAGACGAGCACCAGCGCTCCGATACCGGTGACGACCAGGGCTAGCAACCAGGCGAGCGTGTCGACCCGGAAGGAGAGCGCGATGCCGAGCTGGGGAATCCACGGGATCGACTGGGTCACGGCCCCGCCCGCTGTGACCGTTGCGGTTTGGGAGAGCGTGTACGCGAAGGCACCGGCCGGCAGCAGGGCGATCAGATAAAAGACGCGGGTGCCGAGGCGCCGGGTGAGCCACGGTGTGAGCACAGACAGGACGAGAAACGCGAGGAGGAATGCGACCATGCGTCCTCCAGGCTTGTCAGTCGGGGTGTGAAGGTCTAGTCTACCCGGCGGCGTTTGCGGAGCGTGCCGGTCAGGCTTTCTCGCGCCGGCGGGCGATCAGGTCGGTCACGAGCACGACAACGAGCGCCACGACCAGCAAGCCCACGTAGATCAGCGGTACGAGATCGAGTCCGACGGTCTCGATCAGGGCCGCACCGAGGAGCGCGCCGCCGCCGATTCCAAGGTTGAATGCAGTGGTGTAGAAGGCAGCGGCGGTGTCGCGGATCCCCGCAGACGCGGCATGCAGCATCCGCGTCTGCAGCAGTGGCGGCAGGGTACCGAAGGCCATGCCCCACAACACGAAGGCGGCGAGGGCGACCGGCAGTGTCGCGCTGAACACCGCGAGCAGGGTGACGCTCACGGCGCTGGCCGACAGGCCGAGCACAAGTCCCAGCGTCGGGCGCGGGCCGAAGACTGTGCCGACGAGCAATAGGCCGATGGCGCCGGCGACGCCGTAGGCGAACAGGAGCGGGGCCAGCTGGCTGAGCCCGATGCCGAGTCCGCCGAGCAGGAACGGAGCGATGTAGGTGTAAAAACTGTAGTGCCCGACCATGGTGATGCCAGTGATGAAGCAGATCAGTACGACGGCGGGAACGGTCGGATCACGCCGGCCACCGTGGGGTGCGGATGCTGCGGACCCGGCAGACGCCACCGCATCCGTTGTCGACATTGGCGTGGAATCACGCGCCACCGCCGGCAGAAACTTCCAGACGAGGGCGGCGCCGACCAGCATGAACACGCCGAGGGCGACGAAGGCGAGCCGCCAGCCGAGCATGTGGCCGATCGCGGTTCCCAGCGGCACGCCGAGGACGAAGGCGAGTGTGCCGCCGGCGACGGTGATCGACACGGCGCGGCCGATCTGCGCTTTGGGCACGAGGTGGGCGGCATAGGCGCCGACAACGGACCAGAACAGTCCGTGGGCGACTCCGCCGAGCACGCGCGCGGCGACGACGAGCTCGTAGGTCGGCGCGATGGCGGTCAGAACACTGCTGAGTGCGAAGATCACCAGCACGAGCACGACGAGCCCGTGGCGCGAAAATCGGCGGGTCAGGATCGCGACCGGCGCACCCGTGACGACGACGGTGAATGCGAACCACGACACCAAGAGGCCGATCTGACTCTCGGCGACGTTGAGGCTCGCGCTCATCTCTGGCAGCAGGCCGGTCGGCAACATTTCGGAGGTGACCGAGAGAAAAACTGCGGCGGCGAGAGTGATCAGGCCGATCCACGGGAACGGTGGCGTGGGTTCGACCTTCGGGGCGGCCTCGTCCGGGCTGCGCGGCACTGTGGGCAGAAAAATATTGGCGGTATTGGTCATGGCTGCACTCATACTGGTGATTCGGCGGGCATCCGATGGATCATGCGCATCGGAGCCGGCTGCGCGCCGACGTGCGCGCCCGGGGCCGGCTTGTTCAGCACGACCAATCGCGAGTCTACCCGACCGTGCCGTTGGGTCAATCGGTGTTGCGAGCACAGCTCAACTGATGCCGGGCCGGGCCGGCAGCATGCGCCTACAGCCGGGTATTCTGAACGAATGACTTCTTCACCCCCGCATCACTGGGTAATCACCCTCGTCTGTGCTGACCAGCCTGGAATCGTGCATGCCGTCAGCGGCGCCATCGTGCTGGCGCAGGGCAATATCTCGGAGAGCCAGCAGTTTTCCAGCGATGACACCGGGCGATTCTTCATGCGCCTGCAGGTGCAGTCACCGGCGACCCGGCCCGAGCTTGAGGCCGCACTCGCGCCGGTGATCGACCGTTATGCAATGGTTTCGATCATCGATGTCGTCGGTCGTCCGCTGCGCACGCTCGTGCTGGCGTCCACGGCCGGACACTGCGTGAACGACCTGCTGTTTCGCCAGCGCGGCGGACAATTGCCCGTCGAGATTCCGCTCGTGCTCAGCAACCACGGCACGTTGCGCGACCTCGTGGGGTTCTACGGGGTTCCGTTCGAGTCGTTGCCGATCACGGATGCCGCGAGCAAGGCGGCCTTCGAGGAGCGCGTCATCGAGGCGGTCGATGAACTCGACATCGAGCTGGTCGTACTCGCCCGCTACATGCAGATCCTCTCACCGGAGCTGTGCGAACGACTCAACGGACGCGCCATCAACATTCACCACTCGTTCCTTCCGGGGTTCAAGGGCGCCAACCCGTACCGCCAGGCGCACGCGCGCGGCGTGAAGCTCATCGGAGCGACGGCGCACTTCGTGACCGGCAACCTCGACGAGGGTCCGATCATCGAGCAGAATGTGGTGCGCGTGGACCATTCGCGCACCCCGGCGGAACTCGTCTCGATCGGACAGGACGAGGAGAGCCGCACGCTCACCCAGGCGGTGAGATGGTTCGCGGAGAACCGCGTGCTGCTCGACGGAGCTCGCACGATCATCTTCAAGTAGCCCGCTCGGCCCCGCTCGGCGCGGGCGCCGCGCTGGGCGCAGGTTTAGCCGCTGGGCGCACCTTCTATCGTGCGCCGAGCCACCAAACCTGCGCCCGGGGTGCCGGCGTGGTCGGATTCGCACGCGCGGCGGCCCCCGGAGCGGGCATGGCTAGGATTGACGGGTGACAGATACACGCACCCTGCCCAAAATCGGCCCCAACGACATGCTCCGGTTCCTTCTCGAACTCTTCGCCTTCGTCAGCCTCGGCATCTGGGGTTTTGCTGCCTGGCCACTCCCCTGGCCCGGGGTGCTTGTCGGCCTCGCCACCCCCGCTTTTGCCATTCTGGTCTGGGCCCTGTTTCGGTCGCCCAAGGCTGTGTTCCGGCTCGACCCGTTCGGCAAAGCCTTTATCGAGATCGCCATCTTCGGTTCCGCCGCTATCGCCTGGTGGGACCTCGGTTTTCCCGTCATCACCGTGATCTTCGCCGTCGTCGCCACTGTGAGCGGCATCATCTCCGGACGCACAGAGCTCCGCTGACCCGCACCGCTACAGCTTGGTTCTCAACCACTCCACGGCAGCCGCGACATCAGTTTCGGCGATACCGTGCCCGCCGGGGCGCAGTTCCTGCTGCACGCTCGCGCCGTGCTGGTCGAGCAGCCGAACGAGCTTCTGCACACTCGCCAGCGGTGCCATCGGGTCGCTTTGACCGTTCAGCAGCAGCACAGCGGATGCGGCCAGCTCGGCAGCAGCCAGCCGCGCGCCGATCGTGCCGGTGCCCCGTGCGGCCGCTTGATCGGGCGCGGCCGGCGACAGATCGAGCGGATGCATCCCGGAGAAGGCGATCACTCGCGGCACGACTTCCGGATGCAACAGCGCCGTGGCGAGGGCGATATTGGCACCGTTGGAGAACCCGACCGTGACCAGCGGGCGATCGCCCAACTCGTACTGCTCACGAGCCCAGACCACAAAACCGGCGAGGTCATCGGAACGGCGTGCCACGTCGGCGGTATCAAAAACACCCTCGGCCAGCCGTCGAAACCAGCGGTTCAGGCCGTTCTCCTGCACCCGTCCACGCGGCGCGAGCACAGCGGCGTCCGGGTTGAGCGCGCCGGCCAGCTCGCTGATCTGCCGCTCATCGCCGCCGGTCCCGTGCAGCAGGAGCAGCACCGGCGCATCAGCGGCACCCGGTCGAAACAGGTGCGGCCACTGGGCGTTCGGTGCCGTATCGGCAGGACGCCGCGTCTGGGAAGTCATTCGGCGACCGTGCTGGCCCGTGCCGGAGCATCCGTCAGTGCCGGGTTGTTCTCCGGCGGCAGCGCGAGCGGCGCGACCGCATTCTCAATGGCCTCACGGCTCGGCTCGAGCCACGGCGGGAGCTTGAGCGACCGGCCGAGCTCGAGCAGCGGCTCATCGATGTCGAATCCGGGGGTGTCGGTGGCGATTTCGAACAGCACACCGCCGGGCTCACGAAAGTAGATCGAGGTGAAGTACTGGCGGTCGAGAATCGCCGTCACTCCGTAGCCACGGTCGACGAGCTGCTCACGCCATTCGGCCTGGGTGGCCCGGTCGGGCGCCCGGAATGCGACGTGGTGCACGGTGCCACCGGCGGTCAGGCCCGGCTGGCCTGCGGGGTCGGCGAGCACGTCGACGAGGTTGCCGGCTGCGCCGTCCCCGGCACCAACGCGGATGCGGCCATCCGTTTCGGACAGCACGTGCATGCCGAGGTCTCGCGTGAGCACCTGCACGGTCTTCGCCGGGTCGGCCACGGTCAGCACCGAGGAGTGCTGTCCGCGCACCGCAAACTCGGCGGGGACGGATGCGGAATCCCACGGATTGCGCGGGTCCACAGTCGACGACGCCACCAGATCGAGTTGCAGCCCGTCGGGGTCGCGGAGTGAGAGCCGCTCCTCATGCGAGGAACGTCCGGTCACGTCGGACTCGACGCCCAGCTTCGCGAAATGGTCCTTCCACCAGCCGAGGCTTCCGGCCGGAACGGAGAACGCTGTCGTCGTCGATTGGCCGGAGCCGGTGCGACCGCTGCGAATGCCGGTCCAGGGAAAGAAGGTGAGCAGCGATCCGGGCCGACCGGAATCGTCGCCGTAGTAGAGGTGATAGGTGCCCGGGTCGTCGAAGTTGACGGTCTTCTTGACGAGACGCAGGCCGAGCCCCGTCACGTAGAAGTCGATGTTGCGCTGCGGTGCGCCCGCAATGGCGGTGACGTGGTGCAGTCCGGTGGTCTGGACGTTCATGAGGTCCTCTCCTGGCAAGTCTATTGTTCGATATTCATGCAAACGCATAGACGTGACTTCGTATTCCCGACTATGATGCCGCCGTCCGGGCCCGGTCCTCCACCGCTCCCGGGCTGAAGTCCGGTCTGGTCAGGCGGCGACGCGACGCTCGGACGGCATTCGCAGTGCGTAGGCCGCGGCGATGAACAGGAACGCGGCGCCCACCACGAACCCCGCCGAAAAGGAGAACGAGTCGACGAGCAGACCCGCAACGAGAGGGCCGACGATTGCGCCGGCATCCGCACACATCGAGAACACCGACACCGGGCGGCCGCCGCGCGCACCGGCGGCATCGCCCACCGCCGCGGCCGGCGCGGTTCCCATGAACGCGGCGGCGACACCGTACACGCACAGCAGCGCTCCGAGCACCCAGATGTTCGGCGCAAACGAAATAGCGACGATGCTCAGGCCGGCGACAGAGAAAGCCCCGATGATGGCCGGTTTACGCCCGACGGTATCGACGAATCGGGCGGCCGGCGCGAGCGCAAGGGCCTGGGCCACCGCCGCGGCAGCAAGGGCGATTCCGGTCCACGAACTCGTGCCGCCGAGCACCACGACGACGAAAAGTGGAATCAGAGTCGTGCGCACGCCGAGCGAGGTCCAGCCCTGAGCAAAGTTGGCCAGGCAGGCCGCGCGAAAGCGTTCGTCACGCAGCACCTCTCGAAAGGGCGCGCGCACAGCGGATGCGTCGGCGCCGGCCAGCGCGCTGCCGCGCCCGCCCGAACGCAGTAGAAACAGCCCGATCAGGCCGGCGATGGTGAGGGTTCCGGCGTAGAAGTAGAACGGTGCGGTGAGCGAGATGGTGGCGAGCAGGCTGCCGATCGCGGGGCCGGCCATTCCGCCGATGAGAAAACCGCCCTGATAGAAACCGATCGCCCTGGCCCGCCGACTCGGCTCGGCTGTGCGCAGCAGCAGCGTCATTGCGGACACCGAGAACATGGCCGAGCCGATGCCGCCCGCGCCACGCAGGAGCAATAGTTGCAGATAGCTGTCGGCGGCGCCGACCAGACCGCTGGAGAGCGCGACGATGCCGATGCCGATGGCCAGTATGGTGCGTTCCCCCGCCCAGTCGATGAGGCGTCCGCAGACCGGGCTGAACACAAACCGCATGAGCGCGAACGCGGAGACGACAGCGCCGACCTCGAGGTTGCCCACTCCGAAGCTCTGCACGTAGACCGGCAGCACCGGAACGACAACGCCGAATCCCACCATCACGAAGAAGGCGATGACGCCGAGCACGATCACGTCGCGGTTCAGCCGGGGTTTCGGGCTCGTCCCGGGTACAGCGGATGCCCAGGGTCGCCCCCGCATCCATCCCGCCACTCGCATCCCCCCAGCCTAAGCTGCCGCGCTGCACGGTCGGTTCGGGTCCGGGCCACCGCACGAACACGGGCCCAGGTTTTATCCTGGACCCGCGTTGGGCAGTCTGCGCCCGACATCTGATCGAGCGGGGCTACCGAACGATCAGCAGGGAACGCGACCGGCTGGTTGCGGCTGCGACTACGTCATTGCCGGCGTAGTGCCCGACGACGTGGTACAGGCCGCGACTGAGCTGGGGCAGGGTGACGCTGCCGTGTCCTTTCGCGTCGAGCGCAACGGTGAAGTGACGCTTGTCGACCGTGACCGTGGCGGTGTCACCGACCTTGCCCTTGCTGGTGACGGTGATCGACACGGTGACCCGGCTGGAGAAGAACACCACCCGGTGGTTCACGGTGACCGCAACCGTCGCGGCGTATTTCACCACGACCCCGGCCGAGGTCGCCGATGCACTCGGCAGCCCGTCTTTCGACGCGGTCACCACTACCGTCAGGGTCGTTCCGGCGAGCGCGGACGTCGGGGTGAAGGTCGACGTCGTCGCACCGGCAATGTCGACGCCATCGCTCTGCCACTGGTAGCCGAAGGTGAGTCCCTCGGTGTTCCACTGGCCCGGATCGGCTGTCAACACCGACCCGATTTCCGGCGTTCCGGACACGCTCGGCGCCACAGTGTTCACCGGTGCGTCCGGCTCGGTGGCCTGGCTGGCCGCCACGGTGAGAATCGTCGACGCTGTGCTGTCGCCGTAGTCGACCACACCGAGATAGGGCGTGTTCGGCACGAGGCCGGTCCAGCTCAGCGTGTAGGTGATCGGCACTCCCTGCGGGCCCTGGATCGATGCCGGGGTGGCCGTGAACCCATAGCTGGGTGCCCCAGACGCGACCGAGAAGGTGTTCACATCGAACGCGGTCGTGCCGGAGAAGAAGTCAACTGTGACGCGGTAGAAGCCGGCTTCCGGGTCGGAGATGTCGACGTGCTCATCGGCGGATGCGGTGGCGGACTGCCACCCGGCGACCGGGTCACCGCCAGCGCCGTCGAGCAGCAGTACCAACAGGTCGAGGTCGGTCGAGTCATCGACAGCGTTCAGATCGAACCTGGCCAGCCGGCCTCCCTGAACCTGCACCTCATAGCTGAACTCATCGCCGGTCACGCCGGAACCGGAGTGCGGGCTCGACGGGTCAGCAGTGTCAGTCTGGTGAACCCCGTTGGCGAGGCCGCTGAGGTTCAGCGCAACCGGCTCTGATCCTCCCGGCGCCACCGTGACGTCAACCGAACCGTCCGCGCCGGTGCCGCCCACCTCGGTGGGGGCCACGACGGTGACCGGACGAACCGCGATCGGGCTATGAACGACTCCCGAACCACCTGAACCGCCACTTGCGAAGCCCCAGTCCAGCGAGCCGGTGGTGTATTCGTCGAGCGGGGCATCCGTTCTGGTGAACGTGACGGTGTAGCTCTGCTTCTCACCGACGGCCCCGAAAGTCATCGTGGCCGGGGAAACGACCGCGCTGATGCCGGGAATCTCGATCGGGATGGCCGTGTAGGTGCCGACCCGAATGGCCGTCACCGTGCGGGTGATCGTCTCGGGCGCGGTCAGCGACCCGATCTGGATGGACGGCAGGTTCAGGTTGCTGGCGTCGATCGGCTCTACGCCGGCGTTATAACCGATCCCCTGCAAATAGGCCAGCCAGTCGGCCGGTCCGCTCTGGTAGACCAGCCCCGGATACTCGAACGACGACGGAGTGACCTGTCCGGCCCCCTGCGCGAACGGGTCGGTCACCCGGGCGCCAGTGGCATCGACAGTGTCCGTGGCGGTCGTCATCATGACCGATTTGATCTCGGCCGGGGTGGCGAGTGGCCGGAAGCCCAAAATGAGGGCGGCAAGACCGGCGATGTGCGGGCTGGCCATCGAGGTGCCTGACAGGAACTGAAACGTCGGGTCTTCTCCGACCGCATTGGCACCGTCCGCGAGGATGCTGGCACCCGGCGCGGCGATATCGGGCTTGAGCAGGTCGCCGCCGTCGGCGGTCACCGGACCACGGGAGGAGAAGCCGGCCACCTGGGGCACCGGGGTCTGCATGGCGGTTGTGTTGTCGGGCGTGAACGTCACGGTTGCGCCGTCCGTCGCCGCGTAGGCGGACACCGGGTCGAAAGCGTCGGCGTCGAGATGGATGCTCGGGACCGAGTGTTCATCGGCGTCGACGTCGGCCGGCGTGCGGTTGACCAGCAGCATGCCGCTGCCGCCCGCCCGCAGTACCTCGGCCGACTTGGACACCCGGTCGTAAACACCACGTTGGCAGAAGACGATTCCACCGGCAACCTTGGTCGGGTCCAGCGCTCCCGGCGCACAGAGCAGCGCGTCGGCCGCATCGAAGCCGTCCACCGCCACAAGGTCGGCTCGCAACAGATTGCCGGAGAGCGGGGTGGCTCCCGGCGTGCGGTCGACTGTGATGGAGGCGCCGGCATACTTCGAGCCGTCGCCGAGGGTGGCCGTCGCCTCGTAGGAGGGGATGGTGCTGGCGGCGACCGTGGTGATCCACGGTGCCGCGTTGTCCACGGTGGACGCATCGGGGCCGTCGTTGCCGGCCGAGGCAGCCACGAAGATGCCCGCTGCCGCTGCGCCGAGGAAGGCCTGATCGGTGGGTGAGAACGTGGTCTGGGCCGATCCGCCGCCGATCGAGTAGTTGATCACGTCGACGCCGTCGGAGATGGCCTGATCGATGGCCTGCAGAATGTCGGTGCCCGCGCAGCCGTCATCGGTTGTGGCCGCAGGGTCGGGGCCCGACCAGCACACCTTGTAGGCGGCGATCTTGGCGGCCGGGGCCACACCGGAGATAGCGCCGAAGTCGACGCCATTGATCATGGCCGACACGTCGGTGTTGCCGCCCGCGGTGCTCGCGGTGTGCGAGCCGTGGCCTTCGCCATCACGTGCGGAGGCATACTCCCCAGTCGCGGCCGTACCGATCTGGCTGGCGCCGAACCCATCGAGGTAGTACCGGGCTCCGATCACCTTGGTGCTGCAGTCACTGGCTGCGAACTGTTCTCCGGTCTCGCAGATCCCGGTGAACGTGGTTCCGTCTGCCTTGTTCATGGTGATCGTGTCACCGTCGAGCCACGGCTCGTCACCGGGAGTCGTTCCCAGCTGCGCTCCCGCAAAAGAGGGGTTTTCCGGGGCGATGCCGGTGTCGATGACGCCGATCACGACCCCCTTGCCGGCCTCGCTCGACCCGCCGAGTTTGGACCATAGTCCGGTCGGGCCGCTGAGCTGCAGATAGTCGGTCGATGATTCCGCGGCCACATGCAGCAGAGTGTCTGGCACCACCGACACCACGTTCTTTTTCGCGGCGAGCGCCGCAGCCTGCTTGCCGGTCAGCTGCGCGGCAAAACCATTGAGCGCGAGAGTGTAGGAATATCCGACGGTGGCATCAACGGATGCTGCCACCTCACTCTGCACCCGCGTGAGATAGTCGCTGTAGGTCTCGGCCGAGCGGCTTTGCGCGTCGAGTTTGGTTCCGGCTCCAGGCATTGTGGCCGAGAAGCCGTTGACACCGCCCTGATACAACGCAACAGCCTCGTCACTGAGGGTCACGATGTAGCGGCCGGCGGAGAAGTCCATTCGCGTTCCGCCGGGCGTCCCGATGCTGCCCGACAGGCTTGTCGCTGCGGGGGCGGCGTTGGCGGGCAGCGCTCCGCCGATGAGTGTTGAAGCGCCCATCAGGGCGATGGTGACGGCAGCTGCGATTGTGGCGCGGCGCCGCGTGTGGGATGTTCGCGCCGGGTTCGGCGCTGAATCCGGCGCAGACATCGTGCGCTTGACGAAAGAACTCACGTGGGTGTCCAATCCGATAGGGGTGCGAGGTGGTCTCGTTCCACACCAGAACAGGTTCTGTTCCGGTGAGCGGGACAGTTCGCTCGTGAACGTAGCGCGCTCACCGCCCCCCGGATAGGGGTATCCCGCCCGAACCATACGCGGGTGCGGCACCGGCCTGCCCGGGTCCTGGGCGCCGTCAGGGCGCGGAAAGGCTTGAGTCAGACGGTCAGGCCGGCCTGTCCGCTTTTTCGGGCGTGATCGTGGCCGACGAAGCGCTGCGGGCCACCGCCGCATCCCGCCGCCCACCGATCGCGCGCAGGGCGTTCACAATGGTCAGGAGGTCGACGACTTCCTGACTGATCGCTCCGGCGGTCGCCGGAATCAGGCCGACCGCCGCGATGATCATGAGCACGACACTGAGGGCGATGCCGAGCCAGATGCTCTGCAGCGCCACGCGCACGGTGTCCTGTCCGATGCGCACGGCACGCACGGTGCGGGAGATGTCATCGAGCAGTATGACAACGTCGGCAGATTCGCTTGCGGCCGTTGATCCCTTTGCTCCCATGGCGATGCCCACGTCGGCGGCGGCGAGTACGGGAGCGTCATTAACACCGTCCCCGACCATAATCACCGGTCGGTTAGTGAGCGCCTGCACCGCCTCGACTTTGTCGCTCGGCAGGCAATCGGCCCGCACGTGCACGATGCCCACCTGCCCGGCCACATGCTGGGCCGTGGCTCGCGCATCGCCGGTGAGTATGAGGTTGTCTCGCACGCCGAGGCGTGCGAGGTCGGTGACAGTCTGGCGAGCGTTGTCCCTGACCCGGTCGCTTGCGACGATGCTGCCGGCGAACCGTCCGTCGACGGCAAGGTACATGGCCAGCTCTCCGCCGTCGAGGTGTGTGGCCGTGGCATCCGCTGTTCCGTCGTTGATGAACGAGAGCTTGCCGACCCGCACCACTCCGGCGCCGAATCGGGCTTCAACGCCAAAGGTTGCAACCTCGCTCGCCGAATCGGCCGTTTGCAGCACGAGGCCCCGATCGTGCGCGGCCTCGATAACGGATGCTGCCAGCACGTGACTCGAATACTGCTCGGCCGACGCCGCGAGCGTGAGCAACTCATCACTTGAGTACCCGGCTTCGGGACGCACCTGGGTTATGGCGGGTGTGCCGTAGGTGAGCGTGCCGGTCTTGTCGAACACGACAGTTTTGGCACGGGAGAGTGCTTCGAGCACACCGGCACCCTTGACGATGATGCCGTTGCGGGCGGCGCGGCTCATTCCGCCCATGAACGCAACCGGGGCGGCCAGCAGCAACGGGCAGGGGGTCGCCACCACGAGCACTTCGGCGAACCGCACCGCATCACCGGAGAGGGCCCAGGCCAGCCCGGCGAGGGCGAGCGAGCCGATGGTGAACGGCACGGCGTATCGGTCGGCGAGCCGCACGACGGGGGCTTTGCTCGTCGATGCCTCCTCAACGAGGGCGATGATTTGCTGATACTGGCTGTTCGCGGCGGTCGCCGTGGCGACAATGGTGGCCGCCGACTGCCCATTGATGGATCCGCTGAGTATCCCCTCGCCGGCTGCGCGTTCGACCGGGAGACTCTCGCCGGTGAGTGAGGACTCGTCGAACGCGGCGCTGCTTCCCTGCAGCTGTCCGTCGACTGGCACGATCTCCCACGGCCGCACGAGCAACAGGTCTCCCACGCTCACCTCGGTCGCCGGCACGTCCGTCGGCTCACCCGATGGAGAATCAAGTCGATGCGCGATCTGCGGGGCACGTTTCAACAGGGCGTCGAGTTCGCGGGCGGCACGCCCCGCGGCAAATTCTTCGAGGGCAGCTCCACCCGAGAGCATGAGCACTATGAGCAGGGTCGCCACGTATTCGTCGACGAGAACGGTCGCCACGATCGCGATGATCGCGAGCAGGTCAACCCCAAAGGCGCCACGCAGGAGCTGGCGCACCATACCGACGGAGACGATCAGCGCGGCAACCAACCCGAAGCCGCTGAACAACCAGCGCACTGTATCCGCTTCCCCGAAGATTCCCAGCACAATCCCGAGCAGGCCGACGAAGACGGTGGCGGCGACGAGCGGGTATCGGCGCACGAAAGTGAGAAGGCGGGGCATGCCTGCATTCTCTCGCTCCCGGCGGTGTACCGCCACCGAGGTGAGGCTCGCCTGAGCCTCGGAAGGGCCACACGATGCTCCCGGTGAAACCACACAGGGCCACGACAGTTTCCGGTCGTGGCCCTGTGTTCGTTGGTGCGGGTTACGCCAGGCGCGTCTGCAGGTTATCCGCGATGGCCGCGAGGAACTCTTCAGTGGTCTGGTATCCCTGCTCCGGGCCGACCAGGAGCGCGAGGTCCTTGGTCATCTTGCCGCTCTCGACAGTCTTGATGACGACGTCTTCGAGGGTGCTTGCGAACTCGGCGAGGGCCGGGTTGTCGTCGAGCTTGGCCCGGTGGGTGAGGCCACGAGTCCAGGCGTAGATCGACGCGATCGGGTTCGTCGAGGTGGGCTTGCCGAGCTGGTGCTGGCGGTAGTGGCGCGTCACGGTGCCGTGGGCGGCTTCCGCTTCAACGACCTTGCCGTCGGGCGTGGAGAGCACGCTCGTCATGAGGCCGAGCGAACCGAAACCCTGGGCAACGGTGTCCGACTGAACGTCGCCGTCATAGTTCTTGCAGGCCCAGACGTAGCCGCCCTCCCACTTCATGGCGGATGCGACCATGTCGTCGATGAGGCGGTGCTCGTAGGTGAGGCCGGCGGCGTCGTAGCGCTCCTTGAACTCGGCGTCGAAGATCTCCTGGAAAATGTCCTTGAACCGGCCGTCGTAGGCCTTCAGGATCGTGTTCTTGGTCGACAGGTAGACCGGGTAGTTGCGCTGCAGGCCGTAGTTGAGCGAGGCACGGGCGAAGTCGACGATCGACTTGTCCAGGTTGTACATGCCCATGGCCACACCGCTGCCGGGTGCCTGGAAGACCTCGAACTGCTGGGGAGCGCTGCCATCCTTCGGGGTGAAGGTCATGCTGAGCGTGCCTTCGCCCTCGAAACGGAAGTTCGTTGCCTTGTACTGGTCGCCGAACGCGTGGCGGCCGATGATGATGGGCTTGTTCCAGCCGGGTACGAGACGCGGGATGTTGGAGATGATGATGGGCTCGCGGAAGATGGTACCGCCGAGGATATTGCGGATGGTCCCGTTGGGCGAGATCCACATCTTCTTCAGGCCGAATTCTTCGACTCTGGCCTCATCGGGGGTGATGGTCGCGCACTTGACGCCGACGCCGTGCTTCTGGATGGCGTGGGCCGCATCGACCGTGATCTGGTCGTTGGTCTCGTCGCGCTTCTGAATAGACAGGTCGTAGTACTCGAGGTCAACATCGAGGTACGGGTGAATGAGCGTGTCCTTGATGGCCTGCCAGATGATGCGGGTCATCTCGTCGCCGTCAAGCTCGACAACTGTTCCCTCAACCTTGATCTTCGACAAAAAATTCTCCTCTGTAGTCAGTGTGTCCGTCAGGACCACCATCCAGCCTACTAGAGCCCCGTAACTATCTTGACATCGAGATACATTCTGCAGGTGAATTGCCGGGGTCAAACGCTCCCGCGACTACCGGCCACCCCCGACGCACGTTAGCCTGATCACATGGGTGAGCTGAAGCTGGAAGAATTATCCGCACGAAACATCGTCGCGGCCAACACCTTGAGCCTGAAGCCGGGCCAGGAACAATTCATTGCGCCGGTCTCCTATTCGGTCGCCGCCTCGGTGATCAACCCGGCCACCTCGTGGCAGCGCGTGGTACTTCTTGACACCGTTGTGGCGGGTTTCATCCACGGCAACTTCGACCCCGAGTCGGAGCACGAAGAGTTTCGCGCCTGCATCTGGCGCATCAACGTTGACGCGAATGCTCAGGGTCAGGGCGTGGGGACCTTTGCAGCCCAGGCGCTTGCCGCCGAAGCCCGCGACCGTGGTTTCGACCACGTCAATGTCATCTGGGAGCCGGGAGCCGACGGACCGGAGGCCTTCTTCCACAGTCTGGGCTTCGTCGATGTCGGAGAAACCCAGTACGGCGAAGTCATCGGATCGCTGAAGCTCTAAACCGGGCATGACCGCGACCGAGCCAGCCGACTTCGTCTCCCGGGTGCTCGGCGTCGTCGATTCCATTCCGCCTGGCCGCGTCATGACCTACGGCGGAGTGGCCGCACAGCTCGGCTCCCGCGCCGCCCGCGCCGTCGGCCAGGTCATGGCCCGGTACGGTTCGGAGGTGGCGTGGTGGCGTGTGATTCGCGCGGGCGGGCATCCGCCCATCGGACATGAGGCCCAGGCGCTGCCGCACTACGAAGCTGAACTCACACCGTTGCTGCGCTCAGCAGCCGGTCTGCCGACAGCAACAGCAGCATCAGCGACAACGACAACGGATGCCGCCTACCGCGTCGACTATGCGGCCGCCCGCTGGTCACCCACCTGACCGGCCGACTCGGGGGCGGGTTCGGTCGGGCCCTGATCCAGGCGGAACGGCGGGTATTCGTCCCGCATCAGCGCCGTGTACGTCACGACTCGGAATACCCAGCGGTTGACGCCCAGAATGAAATTGAACAACGGCCGCTGATACCGGCCGGTGAACAGCAGGATGACCCCGGCCACCACCACCAGCACGCTCAGCAGCGACACCCCGTCGGCATAGGCGCCGTCGCCGGGCCATGGGTAGGCCCACGTCGACAGACCGCCGACGAGCACCGTGAGCAGCACCAGGTGCGGAATGGCGAGCAGCCAGGACTTCACGAGCACAAGTCCGCGCGACAGGCGCTCGGGATACTCGACGTCGAAGTCGGCCGGGTAGTCGGTGCGGGCGAGCGTGAACGGTGGGTAGCGATCGGTTCCGAGCGCTGAGTAGGCATAGAACGCCACCCGCCAGCTCCAGCGCAGCACGCCGACATTGAAGTGAAAGATCGATCGGGGGTACCGGCCGGTGAACAGAATGGCAAACGCCGCCACAACCGTCGTGACCACGAATGCGAACCACAGGCAGGCGAGCAGCACAAAGTGCGGAATGGCCAACAGCCACTTGATCAGCCAGAGGCCGCGCGACAGAACCGGGTCGAGGTGGCCGGTCAGCGCGGCCGGGTACACCGGTTTCGGCCGGTCAGAATCAAGCGCACCGGGGGCCGCTGCCGCCGGGTCCGGTGCCGGTGCGAGCTTCCGCCCGAGACCGATGGCACCGGCGACCGCGAGCAACACACCCAGCACGAACAGGACGCCGCCGCCCACGAGAAGTCCAACGGCAATTGGCCCCAGCAGGTCGGTGTGCAGGCCGGCGGCGAGATTCACCGCCACTCCGGGGCTCGCATCGGCATTCATGACGACGACCGACCAGTCGCCCGCTGCAGGCTTCCAGATGATTTGCTGGGTGCCGGCACCCGACGACGATTCGGTCCAGAAATTCTGCTCGGCGGGGGCGTCTGGCGTGGTGCTGCCGGGAACCTCGCGGTAGTCCACCCGAAACGGTGACGTTTGCACGTTGCGCAGTTCGCTGTGGTTGACCCCGGCGAGGTACTCGTCGACGTCGGAGCGAGGAGCTATGCCGATGAACACGTCTCGGTCGGTTGTGACGGCGGTCGCCTGCAGGCGCAGCGTGGCAATGTCGAATCCGACTCCGGTCGGCATGCCGAAGTCGCTTCCCAGATTGAGGTTCGGCGACGTGACCGCGAACGAATCGACCGTGAAAGTTTCGGCCTGGGTGGTGAAATAGCCGTCGCTCTGTTGCGTCGCCGTTGCGACGGCGATCGCCGTTCCCCCCGCGAGCATGCCAGCACCGACCAGGCCCAGCACAGTGCCCAGTATGAGCATGATGATCGGTCCCGGCTGCGCTCCGGACCGCACACGGGGTATCTGGTTGGGAACTGGTGAGCCGGGAGGCGTCGTAGTACTCATCATCTGGCAGCCTTTCTGATGCGGTGCATGCTGAAAAACAGGAGATCCGGTACCAGCATCCCGCACCTCCCGGCAACGCACTAGAGACCAAAGACCCAAACAGCCATCGACTCCGCTACACGAGGGAGTCGCGCCAGGCGGCGTGCATGCTGGCGAAACGGCCGGTTCGCGCGATGAGGTCGTTCGGGGTGCCGTCCTCAACGATGCGACCGAGTTCCATGACGAGCACTCGATCAGCGATCGCCACCGTGGAGAGGCGGTGGGCGATGATCACGGCCGTACGATCAGCGAGCAGCGTCTGCAGCGCCTCCTGCACGAGCCGTTCACTGGGAATATCGAGAGAGGATGTGGCCTCATCGAGGATGAGTACCGCCGGATTGGCGAGGAACGCGCGGGCAAACGAGATGAGCTGGCGCTGGCCGGCCGATACCCGCCCACCACGCTTGTTCACGTCGGTGTCGTAGCCGTTGGGCAGGCTCTGGATGAACGCGTGGGCGCCGACAGCCTCCGCAGCGGCACGAATCTCATCCGCCGAGGCATCAGGTTTGCCGATGGCGATGTTTTCGGCCACCGAACCGCTGAACAGGTAGGCCTCCTGGGTGACCATGACGATCGCGCGGCGCAGGTCCTTGGGATGCAGGTCACGCAGGTCGACGTCGTCGAGCAGCACCCTGCCATCCGATGGGTCATAGAACCGGCTCATGAGCTTGGCGAGCGTCGATTTACCGGCACCGGTCGACCCGACCAGGGCGATGGTCTGCCCGGCCGGAATGTCGAGGTCGAAGTGCGGCAGAATCTCCCGGTCGGGCTGATAGGCGAACTGCACGTTCTCGAACCGCACCCGTCCGCGTGCCTGCCAGAGATCGACGGGGGCGACCGGGTCGGGCACGCCGGGACGTTCCTCGAGCACGCCCGAGATCTTCTCGAGCGCCGCCGCGGCCGACTGGTAGGAGTTGTAGAACATCGCCATCTCCTCCATCGGGTCGAAGAACCGGCGGGTGTAGAGCAGCGTGGCGAGCAGTGCGCCGATCGCCAGCTGACCGTCTGCCACCCGAAATCCGCCGACGAGCAGCACCGCGGCGACGGTGACATTGCCGATGAGAACCAGACCGGGGTCGAAAACCCCGAACAGTTGGATGACACGCGCGTTGACTGCACGATAGGTTTCCACGAGTGCGCCGAACACCGACTCGTTGTGCTTTTCAGTGCGGAACGCCTTGACTGCGCGAATGCCGGTCATCGTTTCGACGAAGCGCACGATCAGGCTCGCCGACGCGACCCGCGACTGCCGAAACAGGCTCTGCGAGCGCACCTGGAACCAGCGGGTGAGTATAGCGAGCGGCAGCAGCGCGCAGAGCAGCACGAGTCCGCTGGTTCCGTCGAGCAGCACGAGGGCGATCGCGGTGAACGACATATAGAGGATGCCTTGCACGAGCTGGTTGATGCCGGAATCCAGCAATTCCCGAATGGCATCGAGGTCGCTGGTCTGGCGCGAGATGATGCGCCCCGAGGTATACGACTCGTGAAATTCGAGGCTGAGCTTTTGCGTGTGCAGGAACACTCGCTTGCGCAGGTCGATCAGTACGGCCTGGCTCACCCGGGCGCTCAATACCGTGTACCAGGCGATGAGCAGCGCGCCGAGCACCCCCGCTACGAGGTAGATCGCGCCCGTCGTGGCGAGCGGCATCCAGTCCTGCTTGAGCAATGCGGGCAACCCGCGGTCGATGCCGACAGCGATAAGGGCCGGACCGACGACCTGCGCGGCCGTGGAGAGCACGACCACGAGCATGGCGAGCACGACCTTGCCGCGTACCGGCAGCAGCAGCGAGCCGAGCAGCCGCAGGGATCGCGCCCGGATCTGTTTGCTCTCGATCGTGGTGAAGTCGTGGCGTTCTTCGCCGGTCACACCGCTCACGCTCACAGCGCTCCCTCCGTTCGGTTTGATTCTCTGCGTTCTTCGTCTTCCAGGCTGGAGATGACGAAGGTGTAGTGCCTACTGGTGCGCAGCAGCTCGGAGTGTGTACCGACGGCGGTGATGCGGCCGTCTTCGAGCAGAGCCACCCGGTCGGCGAGCATGACAGTTGACGGGCGGTGTGCCACGATCAACGCGGTGGTGTCGACGAGCACCTCACGCAGGGCGTTCTCCACGAGCGATTCGGTGTTCACGTCAAGCGCCGACAGCGGATCGTCAAGGATGAGCACCGATGGCCGGGCCGCGACTGCGCGGGCGAGCGCGAGACGCTGCCGTTGCCCGCCGGAGAGGCTCATGCCCTCCTCGCCGACGAGGGTGTCGACCCCGAGCGGCAGGTCGTGCACGAAACCGGCCTGCGCGATCTGCAGGGCCTGCGCGAGCGCGGCATCCGCTTCGGGGCCGTTGGAGGCGAACTCGGCGCGGCCGAGCAGCACGTTGTCACGGACGGATGCCGAGAACAGGGTTGCGTCCTCGAACGCCATCGCGAGGTGGCTGCGCAGCTCCTCGCGACTGAGCGCGCGCACATCGACACCGTCGAGCGTCACGGCGCCCGCTGTCACGTCATACAGGCGGGTCGTGAGCGCCGTCAGCGTGGACTTGCCCGACCCGGTCAGGCCGACCAGCGCCATGGTCTCCCCCGGTTCGAGCACGAGGTCGATGCCGTTGAGCAGGTCGGGAAAACGCTCCGGCGAGTCCGGGTAGCGAAAATGTACGTTGTCGAATGCGAGTCGGCCGAGCGGCGCGGTCAGCCTGACCGGGTTTGCGGGGTCGGTGATGTCGTTCGGGGTGTCGAGAATGTCAAAGAACCGGTCGGTCGCGGTGCGCGCGTCGAAGGTCATCGACAGCAGGAACCCGATCGATTCCACCGGAAATCGCAGCACCGTCGCCGTGGCGAAGAACGCCAGCAGCTCACCGCTGCTGAGGTCACCCTGGCTGGTGAGCCAGACACCGGCCACGAGGCACAGCGCAAACGCGACGTCGGGCACGAGCAGCAGCCAGAGCCAGATACCGGCGATGGCGCGTGCCTTTTCAATCTCGGTGCCGCGCAGGTTTTCCGCCTGAGAGGCGAAATTCTTGAGGGCGAACGACCCGCGCCCGAAAGCCTTGAGCACACGAATGCCGTGCACCGACTCTTCGACGGCGGTCGCGAGGTCCCCGGCCTGATCCTGGCTTCTTCGTGCGATGACCGAGTACTTCTCCTCGAAGACGTAGCCGTAGATCCAGATCGGAATCGAGCAGACCACGAAAATCACCCCGAGCAGCCAGTGCATCCACAGCAGTATGACGACGCCGACGACGATGGTGAGAAAGTTGACGACGAGCAGCACGAGCCCGAACGATATCCAGCGGCGAATGAGGTTGAGGTCGCTCACGGCACGGCTGAGCAGCTGACCGCTCGGCCAGCGGTCGTGAAAGCTGACCGGCAGGTCCTGCAGCCTGGCGAAGAGATGGTTGCGCATGCGCGCCTCGATGTGGGTGCCAGGGGTGAGCACAAACCAGCGGCGCAGGGCGATCATGATCGCCTCGAGCACACCGAGCCCGAGTACCATCCACACGGCCGGCCAGATCTGTGCCGCACTGTCGCCGGTGCCGACGGCGCTGGTGCCGACGGTGCTGAGCGGGCCGTCGACGAGCCAGGCCAGCACCTGCGGGATGGCCAGGGCCACGAGCCCAGCGAACAGCGCGGCGAGCATGCCCAGGCAGATGCGGGGCAGGGCCGGTTTGGCGTAGGGGTAGAGCCGCCGCAGTATGCGAAAGGTGCTGCTGCGTGCTGCCGCACCGCTCGTGGGCGGCGATGCAGCCGGAGGTGCTGTCGTGGTCATGGTCCAGTCCTGAGTGTCGTGCGGTGGATCTGTGTGGTCGCCGATTCGAACGGAACCGTCGACAGGACGTGCAATTGGCGCGGTGCGGTGCAGCGAATGCGTCAGCGCGCAGTTTCGGGCTCAACAACCGCTCTGGCAGCAGCTGTGAGCGGATGCTCATGGGCCGAAACCGACCCCTGCTGCGGCCCCTAACCGGGCGGGTAAGTCGAGTTGGGCGGGTCGACCCGGGCAGGCCGGTTGGTCAGTTGACGAGGTACACGGCGGCGGCGAACGAGGCAAACGCGGCAAAGGGAGCGCCGTCGTTCGCAATCGGTGCGAGCGTGATCGGTGCTGTCTTTGTCATGTCTGCCTCCTGGGCGCTCAATGATTATGTGTCTTTGCCCCCCGGATCAGGCAGCCTTTTAGACTATGGCGATCGCGGGCGCTGCGCAAGGTTTTTCTGCGCGGCGCCATCCGCGTGGCCGGTCCGACATGTAGGCGAAACCGCAGCCCGCAGCCGCAGCCGCAGCCGCAGCCGACGAGGTTCGAGCTGGGCTCCACCGCGCGTTTTCCCAAGCGGGGTCACGTAGTCTGGAATCTGCGCTGATCGTCGCCATGACCATGCCCCGCGCAGTCACCACATCGGAAGGATTCTTCATGCTGCCCACCCTGTTGGGAATCGATTTTCTCGACTCTGAGTGGCTGATCCACTCTTTCGGATCGTTCGTCCTGCTGGGCGTCGCGGCGGTTGTGTTCATCGAAACCGGTTTCATTGTTTTGTCGTTCCTGCCGGGCGATTCGCTGCTGTTCACCGTTGGTCTGCTCACCGCGACCGGCGTTGTTCCCCTGCCGATTTGGGTGACCTGCCTGGTCGTGTTCGCGGCCGCCTTCGCCGGCGATCAGCTCGCCTACGTCATCGGCCGAAAAGCCGGGCCCGCCGTGTTCGCGCGGGAGAAGAATCGATTCTTCAACCCGAAGAACGTTGAGCGCACCAACGCCTTTTTTGCCAAGCACGGCGGCAAATCCATCATCCTGGCCCGTTTTCTGCCGGTCTTTCGAGCCTTCGTGCCGGTCGCTGCCGGCGTCGGCAAGATGCGCTACCGCAGCTTCATGGTTTTCAACGCGATCGGAGCCTTCGCCTGGGGCGTCGGCCTCACCCTCGTCGGCTTTTTCCTCGGCCAGTTCGCGTTCGTCGCCGCATACTCCGAATTCTTCATCATCGGCATCATTCTCCTCTCCGGAATTCCCATTCTCACCGAACTGACCAAGGCCGCACGCACGACGCTCAAGGAGCGCCGTGCCGCCGCAAGGATTCGTCCGACCATCCCGGCCGACCTGCGCGAGTAGCCCGTGGGCGTCGGGCAGCACCCGTGCTCAACGCCTACGGAACGTCTGTCGTGCGCTGCACCGAGATCGACTCGGTGAACTGCTGTGCGCGCGCTTTGGCATGCTCATCGCCCGAAAACAGGCCGACCGGCTCGGTGACCGGACGCTGCAGAGCCGGTCGACGAGGCGGCTCCTCGCTCGCCTCCCGCAACTGAATCCGTCCCACCGGCAGAGCCTGCGGGTTGTGCCGGTTGAGCCACTCGATCAGGTTCTCCCGAACGAGGCAACGCAGATCGAACAGGGTCGGCGCATCGGCGGCGGAGACCAGCACGCGTACGCGCACACACCCGCCGACGGCATCCGTCACCTGCAACACGACCACGCGCTGGTCCCAGAGCTCGGTCTGGCGCACGATGCGGTCGAGTTCGGCGCGCATGCCGATCGGGTCAACGCCCCAATCAAGGTCGAATTCAATCGCACCGAGCAGCTCGCTGTTGTGCCGGGTCCAGTTCTGAAACGGATTCGTCGTGAAATAGGTCGACGGCAGCACCATGCGCCGGTCATCCCAGATGTGCACGACCACGTAGGTGAGAGTGATCTCCTCGATTTTGCCCCACTCCCCCTCGGCAATCACGACATCGTCGACACGCAGTGCGTTGTTGAAGGCGAGCTGCATGCCCGCGAAGACGTTAGCGAGCGTCGACTGTGCCGCCAAACCGGCGACGACGCTGAGCAAGCCGGCAGAGGCGAACAGGCTCGCTCCCGCCGTCGCTGCGCCCGGCACACTGAGCAGAATGGTGCCGATGGCACAAATAACGACCACCACCACCCCGATCCGCCGCAGTATGCGCAGCTGGGTGCGCACCCGTCGAGCCACCCGATTGTCACGCACGTCAATGCGGTAGCGGGAAGCTGTCACCTCTTCGAGAAAGTACAACAGCGCGCAGACCAGCCAGGTTGCCGCGGCGGTGAAGAGCGTCCGAGACGTGAAATCGAGCAGGCCGGCGAGCGCCGGATCGATCTCAACAGAGGCCGTCTCGGCAAGCCAGAGCAGCCCGACGAGCACCACAATGCGAAACGGCACCCTGGCCAGCCGCAGCAGGGTGCGCGGCCACACTCGTCGACGCCCAAGAAATCGAAAAACGAGCGATGCGAGAGCGGTCACCGCAATGGCCACGAGTACCGCCACCGAAAGTGCGAGCACGACAGGGGCAATGGTGAAGCCGCCAAACGTCACGAGGATTCCTTCCGGTAGCACTTTGGGCGGATCGACCGGCTTGTTCACCGGTCGAGACACGCAAAAAGCACCTCCAATTCGACATCGAAGGTGCTTTTCTTGCGTTTGAGCCTAGTGGAAGAAGTGGCGCTCTCCGGTGAAGTACATCGAGACGCCGGCCGCGGTGGCTGCGGCGATGACCTCGGGGTCGCGCACCGATCCACCGGGCTGCACAACGGCTGCGATGCCGGCTTCAAGCAGTACCTCAAGTCCATCGGCGAAGGGGAAGAACGCGTCGGACGCGGCGACCGATCCCTCGGCCCGTTCGCCGGCGCGGCTCACGGCCAGATGGCAGGAGTCGACCCGGTTGACCTGGCCCATACCCACACCAACGGATGCCCCGGCGCGCGCGAGCAGAATCGCGTTCGACTTCACGGAACGACACGACTTCCACGCGAACTCGAGGTCGGCGCGGGTGGTGGCATCCACTTCAGGGCCGGCCACGAGCGTCCAGGCGTCCGAGCTGAAGCCGTCGAAACTGTCGGTCTCCTGCACGAGCAGGCCGCCCGAGATCTGGTGCAGTTCGAGCGAGGAACGCTCGTAGTCGGCGGGCAGCTCGAGCAGGCGAATATTCTTTTTCTTGGTGAGCAGTTCCACTGCGGCCGGTTCGAAGCCGGGGGCGACGAGCACCTCGGTGAAGATTTCGCTGACGGTTTCGGCCATTCCGAGGGTGACGACGCGGTTTGCGGCGATGACGCCGCCAAAGGCGGAGATCGGGTCGCAGGCGTTGGCACGCAGGTGGGCGGAGGCGATGGCATCCGGTGCGTTGGGCTTGGCGATGGCGATGCCGCACGGGTTGGCATGCTTCACGATGGCGACGGCCGGTTCGCTGAAGTCGAAGGCGGCGCGCACGGCGGCATCCGCGTCGACGTAGTTGTTGTACGACATTTCTTTGCCGTGCAGTTGCCTCGCCTGCGCGATACCGCGGCCCCCGTCGCCGACATAGAGCGCAGCGGCCTGGTGCGAGTTCTCGCCGTAGCGGAGGATGGCCTCGCGAGTCACCTCGATGCCGAGTCCCTCAGGGAACGTTGAGTCTTCGTCTTCGTCGTCGGCCGGCTCGAAGGTGTCGTCTTCGGCGAGCGCCTCGGTGTCGTCTTGCCACTGGTCGTAGATGTTCTCGGTGAACCAGCTCGACACGCTCAGGTCGTAGTCGGCGGTGTGCTCGAAGGCGAGCGAGGCGAGCTTCTGACGCAGCTGGAGGGTCGATCCGCCCGCAGCGACGGCGGTGACGATCTCACCGTAGTTGGCCGGGTCGACGACGATCGCCACGTTGGCGTGATTCTTAGCGGATGCCCGCACGAGTGCCGGCCCGCCGATGTCGATCTTCTCGATCACGTCGGCCGGTTCTGCGCCGCTCTCGACGGTTTCCACGAACGGGTACAGGTTGACGACGACGAGCTGGAAAGCTTTGATGTCGAGCTCGTCGAGTTGTGCTTCGTGTGTCTCCAGGCGCAGGTCGGCCAGGATGCCGGCGTGCACACCAGGGTGCAGGGTTTTGACCCGACCGTCGAGCGATTCCGGAAAACCGGTGACCGCCGAGACGTCGGTGACGTTGTAGCCGGCAGCGCGAATGGTCGCGGCGGTGGATCCGGTCGAAACGATTTCAACACCATCCGCGTTCAGAGCGGCGGCGAGATCGAGCAGGCCGGTCTTGTCGCTCACGGAGATGAGTGCGCGCTCGATGGCGATCTGGTCCCGGTTACGGTACGAGCTGGGCGCGTTGGTGTGTCCACTCATGCGTTGGAGTTCTCCTTGAGGTTCATGTGTCCGTTGGCGATGTCAAGCACGGCCTGGATGAGCAGGCGCCTCTCAACGATTTTGATGCGATTCTGCAGGGAAGTTTCGGTGTCACCGGGCAGGACGTCGACGCGCTCCTGCACCAGAATGGGGCCTTCGTCGACACCGTTGTCAACCACAATGATGCTGGCGCCGGTCCGCACAGCCCCGGCGGCGAGCGCGTCACGCACGGCGTGCGCCCCGGGAAACTCGGGCAGGTAAGCCGGATGCGTGTTGATCAGGTTCGGCGAGAGGGCGGCCACAACGCGCGGCGGCAACAGGCGCATCATGCCGCTGAGCACGACCAGGTCGGGCTCCCATTGCTGAATCTGCGCGAGCAGCTCGTCGCCCCACGCTGCACGGTCGGCAAATGACACGAATGGAACTGAGAACGCGGGGATGCCGAATTCGATCCCGAGTTCGAGCCCGTCGGCGTCGCGATCGGCGCCGATCGCCACGATTCGCGCCGGAAATTCGGCGTCCTCCGACACCTCCAGCAGGGCCCGCAGATTGGATCCTCCGCCGGAGATCAACACGACAATAGACAGCACTGTTCGATCTTACCGTTTGCCGCGGCGCACCGGCGGAACCTTCAACCGGCCGGCGAGCATTCCGAGGGCCGCTGCGATGCCGATTTCGGCGGCGACGAGTGCGCCCACCAGCAGCGGATTCGGCCCGACCTCGATCAGACGGCCGGGGCCCATCGCGCCGGCTGACCACCAGGCCAGCACGCCGAGGAGCACTCCGGCGACAACACCCATGCCGAGACCGGTGAGCACGTGTTCGAGCGTGGTGCGTTCGGGCACCCCGGGGCGGTCCAGCCACTGCCGGGTGACGACGGCAAACACGAAACCCAGAAGTATGGGCACGAGCAACCCGACAAAGCCGTAGGCCGGGCTCCCCTGCGGCAGGGCACCGAACAGGGGCAAGCCGGGCAGGGTGCCGACGACGGTGCCGATCGGCGAGACGGTGGTTCCCACGCCCACCGCGATGCCGGGTCCGACGAACCACGCGGCGGCCCAGATGACCAGGTTGGGAATCAGCGCAAGCTGGGCAAGGGTGATGGTGGCACCGCCAACAACACCGGCCTGCACCGCTTCATAGAGCCCGATGATGGTCGCGTAGTTGACCGCGATGAGAACGGCAACACTTACGGCCGATACGAGCAGCACCCCGGCGGCCGCCGCGGTTCCGCCGCGCAGCGCGCCCTCGATGACGGTGCGAGTGGTCTGCGGTATCCGCTGATACGACGAACGGATGACGCGACCTACGCGATCGGTGCTGTCCCCGACCTGGCTGGTCTTGCGCCGCCCCAGCTCCGCGCCCACCAGAACCCCCGCGGCATAGATGAGTGTCGGCAGCACGAGCCCCTGCACCTGGCTGGGTCGCACCGTTTCGGAGACGGCGGACAGGGTCACGAGCGCGGCGAGAACCGCGTAGGTGCCCACGGCGACACCAACGCCGGTCCAGCGGTGCGGTGTTTCTGCCGCACGGCGGCCGGTGTGCACCCCCATGAGCACCGAGAGCAGGGCGAAGCCGAGCGGAACCACGGAAAACAGGAAGGCGGTGTCCGCGCCGGCCAGCCCGAGCGCGGCGGCCACGTCGGGGCCAAGCTGAACCGTGAGGTCAACGCCGTTGCCCAGCAGCCAAATATCGGCTGCGGCCCGCCAGAACACGAACCATTCGACCGACAGGCCGAAGTGGGCGGCCCAGAGTACGGTGAGCGGCACCATGGCAATTCCGATGCCAATGGCGACAACAAGTAATGCCTCGAGAGCGGCGAGCAGGGCGGTCGTTATGCGGTTCATCCGTTGCGAGCCTATATCGCCGGGCGGACAATGCGGCACAAGCCGCGCGTACCGGGCACCGAACTGCACAGATTCACGGCTGCGACGGGGCTCAAATGCACACGTCTCCCTCGAGAATCCCGCAGCGGTTGCTGGCGCACACAGGGGCCCGCCGGCAAACCGGCGGGCCCCTCAGAACAGCGTGTTGCTTACAGTGCGGCGAGAGCCTCGCGCAGCAGGGTCGCAGCCTCGCTCGGCGTCTTGCCGACCTTGACTCCGGCGGCCTCAAGGGCCTCCTTCTTGCCCTGGGCGGTTCCGGCTCCGTCGGAGACGATGGCGCCGGCGTGGCCCATGGTCTTGCCCTCGGGTGCGGTGAAACCGGCGACGTAGCCGATGACGGGCTTCGTGACGTGCGCCTTGATGTACTCGGCGGCCTTCTCTTCGGCGTCGCCGCCGATTTCGCCGATCATAACGATCGCCTTGGTCTCCGGATCGTTCTCGAAGGCCTCGAGCGCGTCGATGTGCGTCGTGCCGATGATGGGGTCGCCACCGATACCGATCGCGGTGGAGAAGCCCAGGTCGCGCAGTTCGTACATCATCTGGTAGGTCAGGGTGCCCGACTTGGAGACGAGTCCGACCGGGCCCTTGCCAGTGATGTTGGCCGGCGTGATGCCGACGAGTGCTTCACCGGGCGTGATGATGCCGGGGCAGTTCGGGCCGATGATGCGGGTCTTGTTGCCCTTGGCCTTGGCGTACGCCCAGAACTCGGCCGAGTCCTGCACGGGAACGCCCTCGGTGATGATGACGAGCAGCGGAATCTCGGCGTCGATCGCTTCGATGACGGCGTCCTTGGTGAACACCGGGGGCACGAAAATGATCGACACGTCGGCACCGGTCTTCGTGACGGCCTCGGCGACCGTGCCGAAAACGGGCAGCTCGACGGCGCCGTGCACGACGGTGGTGCCGGCCTTGCGGGCGTTGACGCCACCGACGACCTGGGTACCGGCCTTGAGCATAAGGGCGGTGTGCTTGGTGCCCTCACCTCCGGTGATGCCCTGAACGATGACCTTGGAGTCCTTGTTGAGGAAGATTGACATTCTTGGTTGTCCCTTACTTCGCGGCGTGGGCGAGTTCGGCGGCCTTTGCGGCGCCCTCGTCCATGGTGGCGGCCAGTGTTACGAGCGGGTGGTTCGCCTCAGCGAGAATGCGACGGCCCTCCTCGACGTTGTTGCCGTCGAGGCGCACCACAAGCGGCTTGTTGGCGCTCGAACCGAGCTCAGCGAGCGCGCCCACGATGCCCTTGGCGACGGCGTCACACGCGGTGATGCCGCCGAAGACGTTGACGAACACGCTCTTGACCTGCGGGTCTCCGAGGATGACGTCGAGGCCGGCAGCCATGACCTCAGCGGATGCTCCGCCCCCGATATCGAGGAAGTTGGCCGGTTTGACGCTGCCGAAGTTCTCGCCGGCGTAGGCGACGACGTCGAGGGTGCTCATGACGAGACCCGCTCCGTTGCCGATGATGCCGACTTCGCCGTCGAGCTTGACGTAGTTGAGACCGGCAGCCTTGGCCTTGGCCTCGAGCGGGTCAGCCGCGGCGGCATCCTCGAGGAGGGCGTGCTTGGGGTGACGGAAGTCGGCGTTCTCGTCGATCGTGACCTTGCCGTCGAGAGCGATGATGTCGCCCTCTTCGGTGAGTACGAGCGGGTTGACCTCGACCAACGTGGCGTCTTCACCAGCGAATACGTTGTAGAGCTTGACGAAGACAGGGGCGACCTTGTCGACGAGCTCGGCGGGGAACTTCGCGTCGATGGCGATCTGCTTGGCAACGGCGAGGTCGATGCCGACCGCCGGGTCAACGGCCGTGTAGGCGAGCGCTTCGGGCTTCTCGACAGCGAGAACTTCGATCTCCACGCCACCCTCATAGCTGGCGAGCGACAGGTAGGACCGGTTGGACCGGTCCAGCAGCACGGAGAAGTAGAACTCTGCCTTGATGCGGGCTCCGCCGGCCACCATGACGCGGTGAACGGTATGGCCCTTGATGTCCAGGCCCAGGATGTCGCGGCCTGCGGCCTCGGCGTCATCCGGAGTTTTGGCTACCTTGACGCCGCCGGCTTTGCCGCGGCCGCCAACCTTGACCTGCGCCTTGACGACGACAACGCCACCAAGCTTCTCGGCCGCTGCACGCACTTCTGCAGGGGTGTCAGCGATGATGCCCGGCAGAACCGGCACACCATATTCCTCAAAGAGGTCTCTCGCTTGGTATTCGTAAAGATCCACGCTGCTCTTCCAATCCGCGTCTTGGCGATCACACCGCCGGTGAAGGTATATGAGGTTGTTGGTAACAGCAGTCGTCGCCGTAAATTAGCTCGACATCAAGACATACCGGCCCCTGAAAACTCTATCGCGTCAACGGGGCGTCCGGTCGCACTCTGCGAGCCCTCCGACGAAGGCTGTCGACCGTTGCACCTGCACCGGCACGAGTCGAAGGCTAGCCACACCTTGCTAGACGAGGCCCCCAGCGAGTGCTTATCTAGTGAAATGACTGATCTTGTTCAAGCGGTGGAACCGCACGCCGCCGGCCTCGCCTCGAGGCTGAATTGGTTACGCGCGGGCGTTCTCGGCGCGAACGACGGCATCGTGTCCGTCGCAGCCCTCGTCGTCGGTGTTGCAGCAGCGACCACCGATTCCGGCGTCATCCTCATTGCCGGTGTCGCCAGCCTGCTCGCCGGCGCAATTTCCATGGCTCTCGGCGAGTACGTCTCGGTCAGCAGCCAACGCGACTCCGAACGTGCCCTCATCGCCAAGGAGAAGTGGGAGCTTGAGAACGAGCCAGAGGAAGAACTCGCCGAACTGGCCGGATTCTACGAGGCAAAGGGACTCTCGGCCCAGACAGCCCAGCAGGTTGCGATCGAGCTCACCAAGCATGACGCCCTCGCCGCGCACCTCGAGGTCGAACTGCACATCACCGCAGACGACGTATCCAATCCCTGGCACGCAGCCTACGCATCCGCTGTAGCCTTCACAGTCGGCGCCGCCCTTCCTCTGCTCGCCGTACTGCTGCCGCCGGCGGAATGGCGCATCGGGGCCACCTTCGCCGCCGTGTTGATCGCCCTCGTCATCACCGGTTGGCTCAGCGCCCACCTCGGCAGCAGCCCGAAACCGCACGCCATCGCTCGCATCGTCATCGGCGGCATTCTCGCCCTCGCCGTCACCTATGTCATCGGGGCGCTCATCGGCGGCCACGTGTAGCTCCCGGCTCACAGCCAATCCCGGGTTACATTATTGCCGCGTAGTTAGGCTGAGACCATGGCATCACCGCGCAGGGGAACCGACACAATCTCCCGATCATCAACCGTGACGGCGGGCGCGCTCGACGCGGTTCTTGTTCTGCTGTTTGCCGTCATCGGCCGACTGAGCCACGGCGAAACACTGGCCGGCCTCGGCGTGACCTATTGGCCGTTCCTCGGCGGCCTGGTCATCGGCTGGCTGCTGGTGCGCGCCTGGCGCAACCCGCGCGGCATCGTCTGGACCGGCCTCGTAGTCTGGGTCGCAACTGTGGCCGGCGGGCTGTTGCTGCGTCTGGCCAGCGGTCAGGGCGTTCAGCTCAGTTTCGCGATCGTCACCACGATTGTGCTCGGTGTCTTTCTGCTCGGCTGGCGCGCCATTGCTGCGCTTGTGCGCCGGGTCTCGGGGCAGCGGATGCGCACGCGGGCCACGACCACGTAGTAACTGATTACGAGACTCAACACCTCAAGCGGCGTGAATAACCGAGTAAGTCTCGTTTTTGTGTTCGATATATGAGATAATGGGTTCATGGCGATCAGCAACGATCCACCTCCGAAACCGGCGCCGGCGCTCCCGTTACCTGTGACCTCGGTGCCTGTGACCTCGGTGCCTGTGACCTCGGCGCGTGTGCGTTCGGCGCGTGTGCGTGCAGCAACTGTGCGCGCATCTCTTGTCAGCTCTGCGGCCGTTGAAGGCGGGGAGGTCGAGGGGTCTGCTGATTCTGCTGCTGCCGCTGATTCCGCCGTTGATTCCGCTGCCGCCATTGCTGCTGCCGCCGATGCGGCAGCTGACGCGGCGGCGGGGATCCAGCCGGGTAAGCCGGCCCGAACTCATCGTTCGGCGCGGCAGAAAACCATATCGGGGGTGCAAGCGTTGAATTATGTCGTCGCGGCATCGTTGCAAGACTGGCAGGCGCGGCCGGTCGATGCGGAGCAGGTGCGGCTGCTCGACGCGGTGCGGGAGTGTGACCTCGCGATCAATCAGGCCCACGCTGTGCGGGCCGCCGCGATCGACGACCTCGCCCGCTGGGTGGGCAGCACAGCCCAGACCGGGCGGCCGCTGCCGCGAGTGCTGCTCAGCCAGGAGGCCAGAGACGCCGGCGACGAAGGCCGCCCATTGCAGCGCTGGTCCGAGAAACAAGCCGCCACCGAGGGCCTCGTCGCCGAACTCGGCTGCCTGCTGCGGGTTCACGAGAACACCGCCCGCAACCTGCTCTGCATGAGCGAAATGCTGCAACACGAGCTGCCCGCCACCCGCGCCCGGCTCGCCGAGGGCCTCATCAGCTACCGGCACGCGGAAGTCATCGTCAACAACGCCCTGTCGCTGCCCGAGGACGCCTGGGCCGCCTTCGAAGACGACGCCCTCACCGGGGCGGACGACCTCACCGTGGGACAGCTGAAAAAGCGAGCCATCAGCGTGCGAGAACTCTCCCACCCGGAATCCATCCTCACCCGGCACCGCACAGCACTGCGCGCACGCCGCTTCGGTGTCTCCCCCGCCCGCGACGGCATGGCCTGTCTGGAACTGACCCTCACCCAGGAAGACGCCGCCGCGATCACCGACCGCGTCGACACCCTGGCACGCAGCCTGCACAACGCCGCCGCCCAGGAACCCATCGACACCCGCACCCTCAGCCAACAGCGCCTCGACGTGGCCGTCGACCTGCTCCTGACCGGAGTGACGGAGACCGGCCTCGGCGCCGGAGTGCAAGGACTCATCAACGTGACCGTGCCGGTACTGACCCTGATGAACCTCAGCGATGAACCCGGCACCCTCGACGGGTTCGGCCCCATCGACGCCGACACCGCCCGCCGAGTCGCCGCAACCGCAAAAAGCTTCACCCGCATCCTCATCCACCCCGAGACCAGCGCGGTCCTCAGCGTCGGCAGAACCCGCTACACCGTCCCCGCTGACCTCAAAAAATGGCTCGAAGTACGCGACGGCACCTGCCGCTTCCCCGGCTGCACCCGACAAGCCCGCCACAGCGACATCGACCACACCCACGACTGGCAATACACCGGCCAAACCCGCTGGGACAACCTCGCCCACCTCTGCAAACGCAGCCACCGCCTCAAAACAGAAACCGGCTGGACCGTCATCCAAACCCCCGACGGCACCATGAACTGGACCAGCCCCGCCGGCAAACCCTACGCAACCCACCCCGCCACCCGACTCACCCCCCACCCCACCACCAATACCGTCACGCCCAACACCGTACCGACCAACACCGCGAAACGGCCGATCGACGTCTGGACCGACCTCTCCAACCCCGATTTCGCCAAGCCCGACTTCGACAACCCAGGCCCCGACGACCCAGACCACGACAGGAACACCGCCCCGTTCTAGCGGCCGAATTGCACTAGAGCAGTATGCACCGGCACCGGCAGATTATGATCGCGGTCGAGATCAACAAGGTCGAGATCAGCAAGGTCGAGATCAGCAAGGTCGTGATCAATCCCGGTGCCGCCGCGCGCGCCCTGAGCGGCGTCGTGCAGATACGGCACCGCCTTCGCACTCATCGCCGGCGCCCAGCGTCCACCAGCTCGAGAATCAGAGAATCAGTAGCGGTCGTCGTTGTCGAAGTCCAGCTCGACGTAGGCATCGGGGTCAAAGTCGAGCTCGATGCTCCGATTATCCGCATCCGGCCCGATCGCCTCGTCGTCGACGACGTCATCGGTGACGCTGTCACCGTCAAGGTCGCGGGCGAGATCGTCAATTTCACGATTCTCGTCACTCCAGAAGTCGTTGTTGTCGCTCATGCTCTGCCTCTCCCTCACGTGAGCGGGTTGATTCGGGGGCCACGGTACCCCCGCCCTCCAGCTCGATCAAGAGCTCGGCGCCAACTGTCCAGGCACGGGCTGATCGCCTATGCGGCCCGGCGCAGGCCCGGAGTCGCGAGCAGCTGGCCGTCACGCAATACGGCGAGCACATCGATCGCGAAACGCGACGTCATCTCGTTCAGTGTCGCCTGCCCGCCGGCCACGATCGCGGTCGCGAGCACGTCGGCCGTGACGATGTCCGCCGCAAACACGCTCACCTGGTGAAATGGCGACTCTTCGCCACGTTGCGCCGTCCAGATGTGTTCTCCGCGTTCCGCGCTGCCAGAGGTGGCGACAGCTCGAAGCGGATTCCGGAGCGGAACACTCGCGATGATATCGCCCCGATCGGCCGGGTTGACGATCGCTACGACCCATTCGGGGCGTGTTCCCACCGATGAGGGAGCGGCCACGCGATGCCCGCCGGGCATCGCGCTGTCGGCGATCTCCCACACTTCACATCCACTGTGCGGAGCGCCGCCGACCAGCACATCACCACCCGCATTAATGGACCAGTTGGTGAAGCCGCCGTCGGTCAGAGCAGCTCCGGCTTCAGCAATGGCCAGCGCCTTGACCACACCAGAGAGATCAATCACCCCATCCGCGCGATGCGGCGAGAACGCGCCGAGGGTGCGTTCACGCCAGTCCAGTGCGAGGGCGTAGCAGTCCCGAAGTGACTCACTCGCGTCCGTCAGACGAATCTCACCGCGCCTGACACGGCTGAGCTCCGAATCGTCGCGGTACAGGCTGAACTGTTCGTCCCAGCGACGAAACACGGTCTCGACGCGGCGCTCGGCATCGACCCGAGCGGTCTCACCCCCCGCCGTCTCGACGCCGGAATCGTCAAGTCGCACACTCACAATCGTGCCCATGGTGGGGAAGGTCAGCACGGGCATCCGTTCGTCATCACTGCCCATCGACAGACCCTAGAACCCGGCCGCATCGAGAGCCGACTGCAGCGACTGCAGATAGCCGCCGGTTGTATAGGTGGCGCCGCTCACGTTCTGCACCCTGGAGGACTGGGCGGCGAGCACTTCGGAACGCAGAATCGGGGCGGCCTGGTTGCTGATTGCCACCGAACGGCCACCGCGGTTGGTCAGCTGCAGCGGGGTTACGTCGGTGATCGTCCCGTTGGCGATGGTCACCGATACCTGCATGTTGCCGAACTGGGTTGGTACCACCGAGCCGGTGAACGTTCCGGACTGCGACGATGCCGCACTCGCCGTCGCGGCCGTCGCGGCCGCGTCCGCTGCCGCAGCCGCGTTGGCTGCTGCCGCAGCCGCGGCTGCCGCATCCGCTGCCGCTTGTGCCGATGCAGCTGTGTTGGCCGCGTCAGCCTGGGCCTGGGCTGCTGCGGCGGCGTCAGCAGCCGCCTTCGCCGTCGCAGCAGCCTGCGCAGCCGCCGCCGTCGCCGCCGCTGCGGCAGCATCGGTTCCGGTTGTGCTGGATGCCAGGTTCTGCGAGGCGTCAATCGCCTGAGTTCCCAACTGCCAGCCGATACCGACGATGGAGACCGAGGCCAGGGCGGCCAGTGCCACTGCGCGCACTCTCACCAGTCAAACCTTTCGTAGTGAATCTGCTTCTTGGGAACCCCCGAGGCACGGGCATCGCGCACGACAGCGTCGGTCCATGGGCGGGGACCGCAGATGTAGATGTCGGACTGTTGAAGTTCGGGCACGATCTTGCGCAGGGTGAGGCCGGCCCGGGCGGCATCCGCTGGCAGCCACGTACTGACGCCCTTGGGCCGCTTGCCAGCGATGATGCGCAGCTCGGCGCCACGCACCCGACACAGATCGGTGAGTTCGTCGACCAGGTAGGTATCACCGAGAGAGTGCGAACGCAGCAGCACGGTGGCGTTGCCCGGTGCGAACGACACCGTTTCCAGCAGCGAACGAATGGGGGCGACGCCGATTCCGGCGGCGATCAGCACGACGTGGGGAGAGGTGCGGGCATTCTCAGTGAACAGTCCGTAGGGGCCTTCAAAACTCACCCGGGTACCGCGCCTCACCTGGGGAAGTTGCTGTGAGGCGTCGCCGAGACCACGAACGGTAATGCGCAGACCGCGCTCGCTCGGAGCCGACGACAGGGAAAAGGGGTGCGCCTGCCACCAGAGGCCGTGGGCCCAAAAGCGCCAGACAAAGAACTGTCCGGACGTCGCCCGCAGTTGGGCCAGGTTTCGGCCGGTCAGGGTGATCGAGACCACGCCCGGTGCGACAGCATCTACGCGGTCCACGACAAGACGGTGCCGAAGCGAACGGGTCAACGGCAGTACAAATCGAAACGCAATGAGGGATCCGGCGACAGCTACATAGAGAGCGAGCCAGTAGTAGCGGGCGATGGCGCCCTCGCTGAGCAGGTTGCCGACGCTCAGCTGGTGCGGGATGGCAACCAGTACCGCGAGGTAGGCAATCAGGTGCACGGCGTGCCAGGCCTCGTAGCGAAATTTCCGGCGCACCACCACGAGCGAGGTGATCACGACACCGATCATGAACGCCAGACCGAGAAAAGCCAGCGGCATGTCGGGCAGGGTCGTGAACATGTTCCAGACCTCAACGAACACGTTCACGTTTTCGGCGAGCGCATAGCCCGTGATGAGCAGGCCGGCGTGACCAAGAATGAGATACAGGGCGGGCTTGCCGAGGGACTGGTGCACGGCCATGGCCTGGTCGTGGCCGAAGGCACGGTCGATCGGGGGCAGACGTGCTGCCAGCACGAGCATCACGAGCAGCAGGTCAGTGCCGACCAGACCGGCGATGATTCCGAGCGAGGTGAAGGCTTCCGCCAGGGTACCGAACCGGGCGGCTCCCCCATCGCCGAGAAAGATGGCGATCACAATGGCGACAGAGGCAACGCAGAGAATCTGCAGGCTGTCAGCCAGGCGCATCCGCTTCTTGTAGGCCGGGTGCTCTGGCGCAACACGGGTGCGGCGCGTTGGCGCTGGACCGGTTCGGGTGATGCGACTGTCGAGGCTCATGAGTAGAGCATCGACCGGATGCCCATCGAACAGCTATCGAAGACCTGTGAACTGCCTGTGGGTCGTCAATGCTCGGTTTTCGACCTCGCCCTCGCCCGCACGAGCAGCACGATGACCAGGGCGATCACGCTGCCGAGCACAGTTTCGAGCACGCGGTCCACCAGCAGCTCCGGTACCGGCACCGGGCTGACCAGGTGCACCACGGTAAGAGCGAGCGGGGTGACGAAAAGCAGCGCGGCGCCGTAATGCCGGCCGATGAGAATTTCCGCGCCGAATTGGCACAGCACGATGATCAGGATGAGCACAACAATCGGCGGATCGGGCAGAAGCAGGAGCGCGGTCATGCCCACCCCGGCCGTCGTGCCGAGCATGCGGTGCACGGCACGCGATACGGAATGGGCCGCGCCGGGAGGCGGCAACACCGCCACAACGCTGACCACCGCCCAGTAGGGATGCCCGGCGCCCACACCGATCGCGATTGCTCCGGCGGCCACGGCTCCGACCACGTTGTGGGCGATGGTGATCCACACCCGCGCATCACGGATGGCATGGGGACGCACCAGGGCGCCATGCACCAGGTTCTTGTACAGGTGGGGTTCTCGCTGCCCGGCCGCGCGCCGAAGCAGCCAGCCCGACATGGTGAGCAGCCACGCGAAGGCGGCGGCGGCCACCGCCACGAGCAGCCGCGACCAGAACTCGCTGCCGGGAGTAGGCAGCTGCGCGATCACCGCATAGCCGAAGACGAAAAAGAGCGGCGTGGCCGGGAACAGGCCGGCCGTGGATGCCACGAGGATACCGACCGTGATCACCACAACCAGCCCGATGGTGAGCACGAGCAGGGGCGCCTCGATCATGGCGAGCAGGAGGCCGACACTGATGAACACGAGCATGAGCACGCCGGCGACGGAGACCGTGCGCAGCCGTACCCGGTAGGGCTCGTTGCGGCCGAACAATGCGGTCATGGATCCGAACGCCGCATAGGCGGCCCAATCGAGATATCCGGTCAACGCCAGCACGGTGAGCGGCACCGCGATGGCGAGCGCGGCGCGAGCCGCGACCTCGTATTGGATGGCACTGAGTGAACGTGCCCACTGGTTCACGGTTTTGGGCCGTGCGGTCGCCCGGGAGGCACCCACGGGGGTCATCCTAAATTTTTTCGATCGGCGCGATCTTGATCAACAGTTTTTTTGCTCCCGCGCTGTCAAACTGCACGTGAGCAATGCGCTTCGTGCCCTCGCCGGTGACCTGGTTGACCCGGCCCTCGCCGAAATCATGATGCCGGATGCGGTCGCCCGCCTCCAGCTCAAGGCTGCCGTTATCGCGAACCGTCCCGGTGATCTTGTTCGCCCACTCGGTCTTCGGCTTGCCCGGCGGCAGGCCGGCCGGTTTCGGCGAATTTCCAAAACCGCCGAACCCCCCGTCGCGGCGCACATTGAGCGCGCGGGGCTGGGTGCCGCCGCGAGAGTTGGCCATCCCTGGCGACTGCTTCCAGTCGATCAGCTCGTCCGGAATCTCCTGGAGGTAGCGGCTCGGCATGGCCACGTTGATGTCGCCGAACTGGGCGCGCGTCATGGCCAGAGAGAGGTAGAGCCGCTTGCGAGCGCGGGTGATGCCCACATAAAACAGGCGGCGTTCTTCAGCCGGTCCGCCGGGTTCGTTCGCCGACATCTGATGCGGCAGCAAACCTTCTTCGACACCGGTGAGAAAAACGGCCTCATATTCCAGACCCTTCGCGGTGTGCAGGGTCATCAGCGAGACCGTGCCCGAAGCATCGTCGAGATCGTCGGCCGCAGCCACGAGCGACACCTGGGTGAGAAAGTCGACAAGCCCGCCGTCGGGGTTCTCCTTGTTGAAATCTTTCGTCTGGGCGACGAGTTCCTCGATGTTCTCGGCCCGCACCTCGTCTTGCGGGTCGCGGCTGTTTCGCAGCACGGCGAGCAACCCGCTGCCGGTCAGCAGAAATTCCAGGACCTCAGAGACATTCGCGCCGCCGACCTCCACACCGTCATCGGTGACCGAGGTAGACACGAGCATAAGCGCGGCGGCATCGAGCAATTCGGCCAGCGTCAGGATGGCGCCGGTCACCTTCGGCCCGAGGCCGAGTGCGGCACAGTTGCGCATGGCCTGGCGAAAGGTGAGGTCGTTATCGTCGGCGAAGCTCGACAGCGCGGTCTCGGTGGCCGGACCGATGCCGCGCTTGGGGGTATTCAAAATGCGGCGCAGGGCGAGTTCATCGACCGGGTTGGCAACGGCGATGAGGTAGGCCAGGGCGTCTTTGATCTCGGCGCGTTCGTAGAACTTGGTGCCGCCGACGACCCGGTACGGCGTGGCGGAGCGCACCAGAATTTCTTCGAGCGCTCTGGTCTGCGCGTTGGTGCGGTAGAACACGGCCATGTCGCGGTAGGCCATGCCCGCCGCGTGCAGCACCTGGATTTCGTCGGAGACGAACTGGGCTTCATCGTGCCCGGAATAGGCCGTGTAGCCGATGATTTTCTCGCCGTCGCCCCCCGCGCTCCACAGCTTTTTGTCGGTGCGGTCGAAGTTGTGGCCAATCACCGCGTTCGCCGCCGTCAAAATGTTCTGGGTCGACCGGTAGTTCTGCTCGAGCAGAATCACCTTGGCCCCCGGATAGTCCCGCTCGAACCCGCTGATATTGCGGGTGTCCGCCCCGCGGAAGGCGTAGATCGACTGGTCGGAGTCGCCCACCACGGTCAGCGACGCTCCGGGGATGGCTCCGCTGGCGTCGCGCAGGTTGCGCACATGCACGCCGTCGTCTTCCATCTGCTGAGCGAGCTCGGCCGTGACCGGTCGGGTCAGCTCGTGCACGAGGGCGTACTGCGCGTGGTTGGTGTCCTGATATTCGTCGACCAAAAGGTGCCGAAACCGACGCCGGTACAGGGCGGCGACCTGGGGGAACGCGCGAAACAGGTAGACGGTCTCACCGATGAGGTCGTCGAAGTCGAGTGCGCTCGCGGCCCGCAGCCGGGCCGAGTACTGCCGAAAGATCTCAACGAACATGACCTCTTGCGGGTCGCTCATGTTCGCGTTGCGCGCATAGGAGTCCGCGTCGGCGAGCTCGTTCTTGAGCTTGGAGATCTTGGCGCCCGCCGACCCCGGCGTGAACCCGTAGGTGTCGGCGTCGAGGCCCTTGATGATGCGTTTGAGAGTGACCTTGCTGTCGGCCGAATCGTAAATGCTGAACGAGCTCGACAGGCCGATCTTCTCGGCTTCACGACGCAGAATACGCACGCAGGATGAGTGGAATGTGCTGATCCACATTCCATCGGACCCCTGACCGAGGATGGCATGCACGCGCTCGCGCATTTCGGCGGCAGCCTTATTGGTGAAGGTGATCGCGAGAATCTGGCTCGGCCAGGCGTCGCGCGTTTCGAGCAGGCTCGCGACCCGGCGGGTGAGCACGCTGGTCTTGCCCGAGCCGGCGCCGGCGATAATCAGCAGCGCCTGGCCGCGATATTCGACGGCTTCCTTCTGCTGCGGGTTGAGCCCGTCGAGTAGCGGACTCTGCTCGCTGTCGCCCGTGCCCGCGTTTCCGTTGGAATCAAGAATGATCGGTGTGGCCGAACTATGAGGGGCTGCCGGCGTCGAATTCGCGTTAAGAGGTGTGGTCATATCGGTTTCCAGTGTAGGCGAGGCCCCTGACACACTGCCGGGTCAGTGGAGTTCGTCGCGCACGTGCACGGCCAGATCGGGGTGGTCGGCGAACACTCCGTCGATACCTGAGTCGAGAATGACGCGAAACTCCGATTGCCAGTGGCCGAAGTCCGCTTTGCGGGTGCCATTCTGAAACGTTTTCGCCAGAAACTTGTTTTCCGGGCGCAGGGTCCAGCAGTAGATTTGCAGGCCGGCGGCGTGGGCGTCGTCGACGAGTGCGGATGCCCGAACAACGTCACCCCCGTCATCCGTGTCAAAAATGAGCGATTTCGGCACGCTGATTCCGTCGAAACCTGCCTCGCTCGCGGCCGTACTGCCCCGGTGGGCAGCGCCGTCGACCGAATGTGCGGCGCGACCGGCGGCGATGCTCGCGAGCCCGTCGATGGTCAGATGATCGGCGTAACTGCGTGCGGAGGCACCGTGCTCGGCTAGCTGGTCGACCGGGTGCCCCTGGTCTTCGAGCAGGAAGATGCGTTTGCCGCGAACGCCACCGGCACGAACCTGGGCGAGCACGCTCGGTTCGAAGCTTTCCACCGTGAGCCGGTCGGTGTTCCAGCCGGCCGCGGAGACCTCAGCGGCGAACAATTCGGGTAGTGGCAGGTCGAGTCCGGCGAAATAGCTGGCGTGCTTAATCTCGGCGACGATGCCCAGCACACGGTCGGTCTGCTCGGCCGCCGCGTCGACGAGGTCGAACAAGTCGCGCAGGCGCAGCATCGGATGCTGGTCATTGAAGGTCGTATTGCTCTGCCGCAGGGCCGGCAGCCGTTCCCTGGCCCGCAACGTGCTCAATTCGGCCCACGTGAAATCCTCGGTGAACCAGCCGGCGACGCGCGTGCCGTCAATGAATTTTTCGGTACGACGACCCGAAAATTCGGCGCGGGTGGCGACATCCGTTGTTCCCGAAATCTCGTTTTCGTGGCGGATGACGAGAACGCCGTCGCGGGTGGCGACCAGGTCGGGTTCGACGGCGTCCGCGCCGAGGGCGAAGGCGAGCTCGAACGCTGAACGGGTGTGCTCTGGACGGTGTCCACTCGCCCCGCGGTGGCCAATGACGATCGGTTGCATGGCTTCAGGCTAATCGCGCCAGCAGAACGGCTCCTGGAAGCGGCCACCACCACCCTGCCCAACCCAGCGCGTCTACCCGAAAAGACCGCTGAAATTGCTGCAAATCCGCTGATCTCCAGCAGATTCGAATCCGCTCTCGGGTACCGTTGAGGAAGTGCCGCACCAGGCACCGCACGCCGGTTCGCCTGCGCGCACCCACTACTCCTCCAGCTGATTGTGAGTACAGCAACACATGGCATCCTCCAACCCCGCTTTCTCCCGCAACGAAGCGTTCGGCGCTCGTGGCGCAGTGGCGTCGTCGCAGGCCCTCTCGGACAACGATCTGCAATCGATGTACAACCGGCCGTCCGCCGGCTCGCAAGACACCGAACGCATGACCTACGAAGACACCATCACCAAGACCGGCCTCGGGTTCGCACTGCTGCTCGTCGCGGCCGCGATCTCCTGGGTCGCCACCCCGGTGCTTCCCTTCCTGTTCATCCTCGGCGCGGTTGCCGGTTTCGGGCTCGGCCTGGTCAACATCTTCAAGAAGGAGCCCTCGGCTCCGCTGATCCTCGCCTTCGGCGCAGCGCAAGGCTTGTTCGTCGGCGGTATCTCGAGAGTTTTTGAGGGTATCTACGAGGGCGTCGTAATGCAGGCCGTGCTGGCCACGTTGGTTGTGGTCGCCGTGACCCTCGCCCTGTTCAGGAGCGGCAAGATCCGGGCATCGAAGAAGGCCACCAAGGTCTTTTTGATCGCCATGGTCGGCTACGGCCTGTTCTCGCTGATCAACGTCGGCATGATGATCTTCGGCGGCACCGACCAGGCGTTCGGCATGCGCAGCACTGACATCAGCATTCTCGGCTTCGAGTTCAAGCTCGGAATCGTCATTGGCATCCTCGCCGTGCTCATGGCCGCGTACTCCCTCGTGCTCGACTTCGACTTCATCCAGAAGGGCGTCAACAACCGCCTGCCGCGCAAGTACGGCTGGAGCGGCGCATTCGGCATCATGATGACCGTTGTCTGGCTCTACGTCGAGATGCTGCGCATCTTCGCCCTCGGGCGGCAATAGCCCCGCACGCACCACGCATGCACCACCAGCGCCCCCGTTCTGTCGGAACGGGGGCGCTTTTCGTATCCCACGCACGCCGCACTGTGGTTGGCTTAAAACATGAGTTTCACTGACCTGCACGCGTTGCTCCCCCTCGAAACGAACGGTCTGAGCGCCACGTTCGGCTATATCGGCAGCGCCATCGTGCTTCTGGGGCTTGCCTGGGTGGTCGTCCTCGCCATTCGCCGCTATCTCAAGGCCCCCAAAGACTGACAAATCGGATGCCCGCAGCGGAGCGAACGCAGGCCGGTCATCCCCATTGATCTGTGCCCCTATTCGATTGTGCTGAAACGCCTGTGGCGGAACTCAGCCTGGTCGGCAGGACGTCTTCTGGACCGCACTGGTCACCGCCGCCGCCATCCTCGGCCTCACCGTGCTCGTCGAAGCCGCCCGGCCGGAACCGCACGCCCACCTCGGGCACGAACGGAAACGACAACGACGATCGAGCCCAACACGATCACGACCCCCGCGACCTGTATCGCGGTGAGCCGCTCGCC
>Ga0307486_1000357_pt1 | contig 43893 bp, 35 predicted proteins | sample CBIW02metaG_FD_203663 | JGI IMG/M metagenome (GOLD analysis project Ga0307486, IMG submission 203663) | Sea-ice brine microbial communities from Beaufort Sea near Barrow, Alaska, United States - CBIW 0.2 | ecosystem: Environmental > Aquatic > Marine > Coastal | place: USA: Alaska | collected... | reverse complement strand
GATTTAAGGAGGTAAGTTAGCGCTTCCCATCAAGACACGGAAAGGATTTATTTCCTTTCCTGTTTTGAAAAATTAAGCATTACCTTAATAAATCTAAAAGTTGCGTTTATAGGTTGAATTCAAGTAATGTTTTCCGTGGCTTTTTTGTTTTAATTGATTATTCCTGATTCAGGTGAAACCCTACGGTTACTTTTGAGCTCACTTCCATTTCACCCGGAGCGATGGTTTCCTGTTGACCAGCGTCTGAACTGGCTTTCATCATCTCATTCTCCCTGTAAACTGGGGGGAAGTTGCCGGTTTCAATTTCACTGATGCTAAAGGCTGTCCCGATGCTTTGATTTAAAGGGGTTGCATATTCTGTGGCTTTCTTTTTGGCATCCAGAACCGCTTTTTTTCTGGCTTCGGTTTTGTGTTTTTCAATTTCAGAAGATTTAAACTGAATTCCATCAATCCTGTTCAGCCCAACTCCCATTAATCCGCTGATTATTTTTTCGTAATTTTTCAGGTCTTCAAGTTTTATTGAAATCGCCTGATTTGCCACATAAGAATAGGTTTTATCGTTATAGTTGTAATTCTTGTTAAGATTAAGATAATCGGTCTGGATATTTTTTTCAGGAATTCCCTGTGCTTTCAAATATTTTATGACCTGATCTACCACCGCATCATTTTTCTTTTTTACCTCCTGGGCATTATCCCCTTCATGTTCAATTCGGGATTTGATAAGGACCTGGTCCGGAATAACTTTTACAATACCTTCCCCGGTTACCGTAACCATAGGTTGTGGGGTTAAAACCTGTTGCGCCTGTATGGCAAAGGTGCTCATTGCAGCAAATAAAATTAGAATTGATTTCATAATTATTGTTTGTTTTAATTGATTTATATCAAATATAACAATTAAGATACCAAGCTTATATTTTACCTGTTTTTTGAAGGATAAATAAAATCAAGATAGGCACGGCCAACAATATAACCATTAATAGATGTTCCTGAAAAACCCAGGGAGCCAACATAAGCGTGAGCATATATCCTCCCACGGCCCCACCAAAATGGGCGTCATGACCAATATTCCCCAATTGACGTTTCATCCCGTAAATGGTATAAAACAAATATCCGATCCCAAAAACATAGGCCGGCACGGGGATTATAAAGAACAGCCCAAGCATCATATCGGGCCTTAACAAAATAGCAGAATACAAAATTCCCATCACCGCTCCACTCGCACCAACCGCGGTATATGCGTTGTCATTTTTATGAAAAAAGTAACTCAGCAAATTCCCCACAATTAGGCTGGCCATGTAAACCAATAAAAAGCCCAGGGCACCTAAATCGTATAAGACCACATTAGAGAAAAAATACAGGGTAAGCATGTTCACGAATAAATGGGAAGTGTCTACATGAAGAAAACCGGAAGTTAAAATTTGGTATTTCGCCCCGCCTTTGATATCGGCTACATTAAATTTATATTTTTGAAAAAAACCAACATCATTAAAACCCTTAAATGAAAAAATCACATTTATTGCGATTACAATGATGGTAACCAAGCTTAAATCCCCCATAGATACTTCCTTTTAGTGCCAAATATACCATATATTTGCTGAAATTTTTTGTTGATGGAGTTATTAGTTTTTTGGATTGTATACCCCTTTTTATGGCTGATTTCCCGTTTGCCCTTTTGGCTTTTCTACAAAGTTTCAGACCTGGTTTTTATTTTGGTTTATCACATTATTGGGTACAGAAAAAAAATCGTAACAGAAAACCTGGAACTTGTTTTCCCTGAAAAGTCTTCAGAAGAAATAAAAACAATTACACGAAAATTTTACATGCATATGTGCGATATGTTTTTGGAAATGATCAAAAGCATATCCATTTCCAATAACCAGCTTAAACAACGTTTTACTTTTACCAACCTCGAAGAAATTGAACGCATTCGCAAAATGGATAAAAGCATAATTGTAATGTGCGGGCATTATGCGAGTTATGAATGGGCCAACTCCATACAATTATATGGTATTGATTTTAAAGCATTTGGGATATACAAGAAAATTAAAAACAAGTATTTTGATAAATTAGCAAAAGATATTCGCGCGAGGTTTAATGCTGAACTTATTTCCAGTAGTGAGACTATCGGCAAGATTATACGCAATCAAAGGGAAGGAATGCGTGGAATATATTTTATGGTTTCCGATCAATCCCCAAAGCTTAACCGCGCCAAATTCTGGACAGAATTTATGGGCAGTACTGTTCCTGTTTTTATGGGAGCAGAAAAGCTGGCCCCAAAACTGGATATAGCGGTGTTTTATTTACAGGTAGAGAAGCTAAAACGAGGATATTATCAGGCTACTTTTATCACGATTTCCGATAATCCAAAAGAGGAACCTGCTTTTAAAATTACCGGGAGCTTTTTGATCGAATTGGAAAAACAAATAAGAAAAGCCCCCGAATATTACCTTTGGACACATAAAAGATGGAAACACCGAAATGTTCCCATACCAAAAGATGCCGTGATTTTTAAACGGAATTAAGCTACAATTTCTTTGATTTCCCTTATCATTTTTTGAGCGAGTTCATCTGCTTCCCCCTGGCTTTTTGCCTCGGTATAAATTCTAATAATAGGTTCTGTATTGGATTTTCTAAGGTGAACCCAATTTTCCGAAAAATCTATTTTCACACCATCAATTGTAGTTATTTGCTCTTTTTTATGATTTTCCCGCACCGTTTCTAAAATAGCATCAACATCCAGATCCGGTGTAAGTTCAATTTTGTTTTTGCTCATGAAATAAACCGGATAACTTTCTTTTAATACAGAAACAGAAGTTTTCTTTTCTGCCAAATATGTCAAAAATAAGGCTACCCCCACGAGGCTATCCCGCCCGTAATGAGCTTCGGGATAAATTATACCGCCGTTTCCTTCACCTCCAATAATAGCGTTCGTATCTTTCATAAGTTGCACCACATTCACTTCGCCCACCGCACTTGCCCGGTACTTTTGCCCGTGACTTTGTGTAAGATCCCGCAAAGCCCTGGAGGATGACAAATTGCTCACGGTATCGCCGGGGGTTTTGCTCAGCACAAAATCGGCGCAAGCCACAAGGGTATATTCTTCGCCAAACATCTGCCCTTTTTCATCTATAAAAGCCAGCCTGTCCACATCCGGATCCACTACAATTCCCAGATCCGCCTTTTCTTCAACCACCAATTTGCAGATATCGCCTAAATGCTCTTTCAATGGTTCCGGATTATGTGCAAATTGTCCATTTGGCTCACAGTATAATTCTACTACCTCCACTCCAAATTTTTTCAATAGTGCCGGAATTGCAATTCCACCGGTAGAATTTACAGCATCCACAACGACCTTAAAACCAGCATTTTTGATCGCTTTTACATCTACCAACTTCAGCTTTAAAACTTCCTCAATATGTCGGTCTATATAATCATCAATAAAAATTATTTTTCCCAGATCATCCACTTCAGCAAAATTAAAATCTTCGTTTTCGGCATATTCAAGGATCTTCGCCCCTTCTTCCCCATTCAAAAATTCTCCTTTATCGTTAAGCAATTTAAGCGCGTTCCATTGCTTCGGATTATGGCTCGCAGTAAGGATGATCCCGCCATTAGCTTTTTCCATGGTAACGGCAACCTCCACAGTGGGTGTTGTTGAAAGCCCTACATCAATCACATCGATTCCCAGTCCTACAAGGGTATTCATAACCAATTGCTGCACCATAGCTCCCGAAATTCTGGCATCCCGGCCTATGACCACTTTTAAATAATTATTTTCATGTTCGTTTTTAAGCCAGGTCCCGTAAGCCGCGGCAAACTTCACCGCATCCAAAGGGGTTAAATTATCTCCCGGCTTTCCGCCAATTGTACCCCGTATTCCTGAAATTGATTTTATTAAACTCATCTTTTTATTTTATATTTTTTATTGAATATTTTATGGTTTGCCGTTTATGGTTCGTTGCTCATGGTTAATCTAATGTCCATGCCTATATAAGTTTGAACGTTTCACTCTCCACTTTCCTCTTTCCACTCTTCACTCCTCACTCTTCACTCTCCGCTCTCCGCTTGTTTCTCTTAGGGCAAATATACAAGCCTGTGTGTCGTTGCACCAAAACTTAACATAAATTAAATTAGGAAACACTAAAATCAGTAACTTGCCCAGATGAATTATCTGGCACATATATATCTTTCCCGAGAGGATGAGCAATTGAAAATTGGTAATTTTATAGCCGATTCTGTGAAGGGGAAAAAGTACAGTTTCTTTCCCGACAGAATTCAAAAGGGCATTATTCTGCATCGGGCCATAGATACTTATACGGATTCACATCCAATTGTTAAAAAAAGCGTGCATAGATTATTTCCAAATTACAGCCATTACAGTGCTGTGATCGTGGATATTCTATACGATCACTTTTTGGCGGCAAACTGGGACGATTATTCCAATGTTCCTTTGGAAGAATATGTTGCCGATTTTTATGATTTACTGAATAATAATTATGAAATATTACCTGTGAGGGTACAACATTTCCTTCCATATATGATGGAGGATAATTGGCTCCTGAGTTATGCCACTGTGGATGGTATTGGCAGGATTCTCCATCAAATGGATTATCGTACCAAGAATAAATCAAATATGAAACTTGCCGTAAAAGAACTTGAACTTTACTATTCTGAATTCGGTGAAGAATTTAAGTTATTTTTTAAAGATCTGGAACATTTTACTGCTGAAAAAATTAATAAACTATAACTACTAAAATGAAATATATATCTATCCTCCTATTTTCCCTTCTCATATTTTCCTGCAAAACCAAGCTTCCGGTTACAGTTACTCCTGTTGCAAAAGAGTATGGATTAATTACGGAAAAAGCCATGGTAGTTTCTGCCAGGTCGGAAGCATCACAAATTGCTTCTGAAATTATGAAACAAGGTGGAAATGCCTTTGACGCTATGGTTGCAACAGAAATGGCGCTGGCTGTAAGCTATCCTTTTGCGGGAAGCCTTGGGGGTGGCGGATTTATGGTTTTCAGAAAAGCCGATGGTGAGATTGGAAGTTTGGATTTTAGGGAAAAAGCACCTTTGGCCGCATCAAAAGATATGTATCTGGATGAAAATGGCAATGCAATCCCTGAAAAAAGTCAGGAGGGTTCTTTGGCAATAGGAGTTCCGGGAACGGTAGCCGGAATATTTGCGGTTCATAAAAAATTGGGTTCCCTTCCAATAGGTCAAATTCTTGCCCCGGTTATTGAATTGGCAAAAAGAGGTTATGCGGTAACTCCCGGGCAGGCCGAAAGTTTTAATTCATATAAAGACGCATTTGATCTGGTAAACAAAACTCAAATTCATTATGCAAAACCAATTAAAGCGGGAGACACTATAAAAAATCCTGCTTTGGCCAAAACCCTTGAAAAACTTGTCGCTAAAGGAAGAGGGGAATATTACGGCGGGGAAACCGGTCAAATTCTGGCAGAATTCATTCAGGAAAATGGTGGAATTATCACCCTGGAAGACCTTAGGAAGTATGAAACCGTTTGGAGAGAACCCATCACCTTCAACTATAAAGGACTTAAGATTATTTCTATGGCACCACCATCCAGTGGCGGTGTTGTTTTGGCCCAGATCATGAAAATGACCGAAGACTTTCCAATTAAAGAATATGGCCATAACAATATTAAAACTATTCAGGTACTTACCGAGGCGGAACGCCGCGCTTATGCCGACAGAAGTTTTTACCTGGGTGATACAGATTTTGTCAATGTTCCTCTGGATGTACTAGTAAGCGATGATTATTTGAAAAACAGGATGAATAGTTTTAACTTTGATCTTGCTACTGCTTCTTCTGAACTGGAACACGGAAAAATTCCAGGTTATGAAAGCGATGAAACCACCCATTATTCTATTGTTGATCAATTTGGAAATGCCATCGCGGTAACCTCAACCTTAAACGGTGCTTATGGCTCTAAACTCTATGTGGAAGAATTAGGATTTTTTCTTAATAATGAAATGGATGACTTCAGCGCTAAACCGGGAGTTCCAAATATGTTCGGACTTATAGGTGCGGAAGCGAATGCCATTGAACCGGAAAAACGAATGTTGAGTTCCATGACCCCTACCATAGTTGAAAAGAACGGAAAATTCTGGATGACGGTGGGCACCCCCGGAGGTTCAACAATTATCACCTCTGTTTTGCAAACAATTTTAAATGTGGCAGAATTTGATATGACAATGCAGGAAGCGGTTAACGCTCCCCGATTCCATCATCAGTGGTTGCCCGATGAGATTTTGTTTGAACCAAATGCTTTTGACAAAGAATTGATGGAAAAGCTTAAAGCCAAAGGCTACAATATAAATGAAGGGGATTCCCGTATCCTTGGAAAAGTTGACGCAATCTTAAGATTGCCCGACGGAAAACTGGAAGGTGGTGCCGATAAGCGCGGGAATGATACTGCGGTTGGATTTTAGCATTACAAATTTATTTTTAATTAAAATCCAGGATTATTTAAAAACGTTGATTAGAAGATTTATAAAATATTAAAATGGAATTTTTTAGAATTATTGACAAGCAAGTAACTGAAGAATTAATTAAAGATTCTATTCAGCCAAAAAGCATAGAAAATTTTACTGAAACCATGCTTTTTCTTGAAAATCACGAGGAAAATTTTATAGGATCAACCCTCTGGGGGGAATTTAAAATTAGTTACGATAAAATAAACGGAGGGGTCCGTTTTACTTTGTTGGATTGTCCCAATGCGTTATCCTGGACAATAACTACCGGTTTATATGAAGAAGGTGAAAAGATCATATTACACTGTACAATAAATCAATCCAATAAACCCGATGAGTTTATTGAAGAAATTCAGGAATTTTTGGATGAATGGGAAATAGGTATTAAGGAATATTTTTAAATTGAATCTTTGGAAACTGGAAAGTTCTATGATTGTCATAATGATTTTTCATTTGGATCAAATAAATAAGGAGAGGGGCAAAATTGCCCCTCTCCTTATTTAAATTCATATGTTTAAATCTTCTTTGGTCATTTATTCCCTTTCCTGATCCTGTTCAAATTGAAGGATCATCAGGGAAACTTATTTTGCTGCAAAAACAACGTCCTCTTAATTTGGTGGAAAGAAAAAAGTAGGATCCGAATCGTCCTGCATTCCATCACTTCCACATCCATCCCTAAAGTGAAGGTATTTCGCCCTATCAACTCCACTATCTGAATAGAATAATGATTCTACACCTTCCTGGGTAAATTCGCCCATTCTTATTGGGTCTGAGGCTGTTGGGTTACCTTGTTCGTCAACAATCCACATCTCTGCATAATATAAATCATTTACATTCTGGTGGTCAGGTAAGGATACCCATAATGGCAAGCAATATTCATCTCCGGTATCTTCATAAACTCCATGTTGATTCATCAAAGGATTATCGGCTTTAAACAAAGGAGTTCCTTTAGGATTTAACGGATTACCACTATAGGTCCATACATCAAATTTGAAATGCGCAGGGGAGTGTCTTCCGGTTTCATCGCATATATTACCAAATACGCCTAAAATAATTACCCTCACTGCTGTGAAATTAAAAAACATATATCCAAATTCATCAGCAAAACGCTCTTCATAACATAATACCTCAACATTTACGTATTTTTTTACTCCATCTCTTAAATTGATATTAATTGGAAGGGGATCACTCACGAAGGCCGCAAAGTTGGAATATCCGTAATCGTCATTTTCCCTGGGAGCGATCCAAAGCACATTATTACCCGCATCCAATACCGCAAAATATTCCAGAGTGTACTGACCTTCTGGTAATACTACATCGTCTGCCTCCTTAGTCATCCAACCACCTTCTCCATTGGGAATTACCGGAATTTCAATAAATCCGCCGGTATCTCCATTTTGTCCTGCCACCCAGACATCCTGCGCATCTTTTAATGCAACCCGGACTTTTACCGGGGCAGCGTCTGAACAGGCAGGAACATCTCCTGGAATACGTTGTTCATTAGCCATGTTATTGGAAACCAAATCATTTATAACAGCTCCAAATGACAAAGTAGCAGTTTGTGGTGCCATATCCTCAACCAATCCACTAAGGCTACTTTCATCTTCTTTACTACAAGAAGTAAATAACAAACCTGTTACTACTAAACATAACAGGTGAATTTTAGTGATTTTCATATTAAATAGCTTTAATTAATAAATAATTGAATGGTTAATATATATTGTAATTATGTTTATAATTCACTTTTTTAAGTTGACAAATCCCTCGATTAGTTCCCATTTTAAGAGAGGGTAAGTCCAAGAAATTGCAGTATCATTTTGTTATAATTTGATTTTAGAAACAAAAGTCAGTTTAAACTGAAAAATCTTTTCTTTTCAAAATGGAAATTAAATAAAAGTTGATCCTTCTGGGGTTTTTAAGCTATTGAGTGATGCATTTTGAAGTGTTTGTGGAGGGACACTATATAAAAAGATACAACCAAGGGGGACTATATCTTTTTACTAAAATAAGCATTATATGTAGTTTAGTATATGGAGGAAATCCCCCCAATTTCATAAAAATAAATGAGTCAGGTTATGGTAATTTGGAGAACAAAGTATTGTTATTAGGAATATAAAATTTGAATTATAAAAAATTTCGGGATATTCTTTAACTGATTATCGATTTTTGTTTATAAAAAATTTTTAAAATTTAATAAACTTATTTTACGTTGAATAAGCGAACTTAGAATTGGGGAATATTTACACAGTTGAAATGGGGATACCCAATTTATAATATTGATTCCTAAGAGTTTACAACCAAAATTTGCGCATAAAAAAACCCGGATTTTACATCCGGGTTTTTTTACATTATAGAAAAATAAACTAAACATAGAACCAATAACCACTTTTGAGTTCAACTGTTCTCCAGCCATAGCGGGAATAGTAGTACCAACTATCGTTATAACGCAGTACGGTAAGTCCACTGATGGTATAGTATTCACCATTAATATAAGTGGGTGGCGTTGTAGTGCCTCCTCCATTATCAGGATACATAATGTTGACCCCTACTTTATCGCCTGAAGAAAGCGCGGTTCTTTGAGTGTTATAGGTACTTCCATCAACCTTCACAATAGTAGGTAAACCATTTGAGGAAAATGAATAGGAACTATACATCATAATTGATCCAAAGTCAAGGTTACTGGTGAATTCAGCTCCATCAAATCCACTTTCTTCATAAGTTTTGAAGTTATGTTCCCTTCCACTTTGAATATTTTCGTAATTTATTTGGATATGGCTGTTCCTGTCAACCCTGCTTTGTTCGTGCCATAACCCAATGGCGTGACCAATTTCATGAATGGTATTACCTGTGGTGCAACCGCTGGCAAGGGTAATGCTTTGTTTACCGCCTACCATACCTACATAGGAAGAACATCCCGAACCAGAGGTAAAGTAGATATAATTTGATTGACTGGAGCTTTCAATAAAATCTAAAGAAGAATTTGCTTCCCAATGTTGTACGGCATCATACACCCTGTTTTTATCGGGTAAATTGTTGTCTACAGAAAAATATACCGTGTTGTTCGTCCATCTGCTGGAGGTTCTTCCAACGCTTTTTTGTTGAGAAGGTTCTTCCCCTTTTTCATAAACCAACTTTACATCCTTGGTAGTCAACATATCAGAAGTGAAAATAATATCGCCTTGATAAACAAAGTCGCCGTCAATCTCTTCGACCGCCATTTTTTGACCTGCAAAATAAACTTCGGAAACTATCCCAAAGTCCTCGGGGTAAGCAACTTCTACATTTGCGGTTATTTCTTCCTTTCCTGTTAATTGCTGTTCTGTTTTTTCTAATTCGGTTACGGAATCTTTACTACAGGACAGAATAGCTAAAGCCGGTAATAAATACAAAAAATTCAATCTTTTCATAAGTAGGGTTACAATATTTAATGAACAGCTTAATCCCTATTTTGATTTTACTGCCCGGGGGGTTATTAAAAATTTTTACAGTTTATTCGTGTTCAAAGTTCATTCCAAAAAAATAGTTAAAAAAACTTCAATCATTTAACAGTCAAATACTTCCAAACAAATTATTATTTAAAATTCTTAAATTATTTAGTTAATATTTGAAGAATAATCGAAAAATTAAATGATAAAATTAAGGAACATAATAAATTACCATAAAACACCAAAATCGACAGGGAAATTTGAGCATTTTTAATGTTTTAAGATGTGCAAACCTATGGGATTCAATTAACTAATTAAAATATTTTTAACTTTTTTACAATGAAAAAGCTGTCTGGAATACTCCAGACAGCCTCTTCTATTAACTCCTTCTAATTATTATTAAAATAACTATAAGTGATTAATAAAAATTAACTTCACAAATCGGTCATCCCCCCGGTTGACAAAACTGCGAAAGTTAATTTTTTACTACTATCGCGCAGCAGGACAGACATTGGCCTTCATCCTTACATAATATGGATAATTTGCGCCAATATTGCCAAAACCAATATCCAATACGCCTGCAAAATTTGGTGATCCACACATAGTTATACTATTTGATCCATCACTGTTTGCAGATACTTCAATTTCATAATCAGTATATAAATAAGCTACACTAAGTTGGGATAGTATTGTTAGGCTTCCTCCGGAAATGACAACCGATACGTTACCTGCCACATTTCCATTTACTGTCAATGCAAAAGGCAAATTGGCAGAAATTTGAACAAAACCAGTGTTTCCTTCCAAATTAGCTACTGAACAGGTTGCATTGGGAGCATCAATTTCACAAGAAGGTACTACTTCACCTGAATCACAAAGATCTCCTATGCCATCTTTATCGGTATCAACCTGGGCAGGGTTGACTGTATTTATACAATTATCACAAAGATTTCCTACTCCGTCTCCATCATTATCGCCTTGTAAAGGGTTTCTTGTATTCACACAGTTATCACAAACATCTCCTACCCCATCACCATCGGCATCAGCCTGATCGGCATTTGAGGTGTTAGGACAATTATCTTCTTGATCGGCAACTCCATCTAGATCGGAATCTACAATATTACAGGTATTTGTAGCATCATCAGGACATGCATCACAAGCGTCTCCTTTTCCGTCTCCATCAGTATCTGTTTGATCGGGATTATAAATTTTAGGACAAACGTCTATATCGTCGTCAAAACCATCGCAGTCCCGATCTGTGATAGGACAAGGTTGGTCTTCACAACCTTCCCTAAAGTGGTAATAGGAGTTTGTTCCATTATTATACAGGTCTAATACTTCTGTGTCAGAAATCACCAAGGTTTGTTTAAGTCCTGCAGGTGCATCATATACCCCTTCAAAGTCCAAGATACTGATTTCAATATAATACCAATCATCTTCCTCTCCGTCAGGTAAAGCAAAACATACAGGTTTGGCAAAAGCCTCAACCGGATCCTGATAAAGACCTGTTTCATTAAAAAGAGCCTCAGTTGTTAAAGGATCACCCATTTTTGGATTTAAAGGATCTCCGGAATACATCCAGGCTTCTATACTGAATTTTGCAGGGAAGTGTCTTCCGGTTTCATTACAGTAGTTACCGAAAATACATAGGGTAATTGTATCTATCTCCGTAAAATCAAAGAATAAATATCCGAATTCATCGGCAAAGCGTTCGTCATAACACAATACTTCCACATCTATGTATTTTTTAACTCCAACCCTTAAATTGATAGCTATTGGAAGGGCATCATTAACAAAAGCCGCGAAGTTTGCGGGGCCATACATGTCATTTTCACGGGGAGCGATCCATAGTATATTATTCCCGGCATCCAAAACCGCAAAATACTCCAGGCTGTACATACCTTCGGGCAATTCCAGATCAGAGGACTCTTTGGTCATCCATCCACCTTCTCCATTTGGAATTACGGGAATTTCAATATACCCACCGGCATCACCGTCTTGACCGGCAACCCACATTCCACCGCTGTTTTTTAACGCGACCCGTACTTTAACAGGATCGGCATCAGAACAGACGGGAACATCTCCCGTAAGGGGAGCTTTTAGGGCAGCACGATTGGCTACAAAATCATTTAAAACAGCTCCAAATGAGATGGTGGCCATATTGGTGTTCGGGTCATCCTGAACACCACTTACTTCATCTTTGCTACAAGATGTAAAGAACATTAGAAAGATTGCCAGATAGGCAATGCAGAATTTAAAGTTTTTCATGATCAGAAAAGTTTTAATTAAAAAAATTAAAAGAATGGTTAATAGAAGATATTTTAACTCAAATTATGAGTTTAAGAATTCTAATAGAATCCGGCAAACCGAATCTATTTTTTTTGAATTCCGTTTATACTGTTTTGGAAAAAAAGGGAGGAGTCTAAAAAGCACCTTAGAAATCAATTGAAAATTTCATTCTAATATTTTACTCTTTTTTTGAAAACCTAAGTCTTAACTTGTCTTTAAAAGACATTGAAGAAGTAGGTGCTTTTTAGACGCTTCCTTTATAATTTTCTAACTATTTGTTGGGCACACTTCTAAATGAACAATTATCCAGAAATCTCCATCACCACCATAACTGGAACTAAAGTCAAATGTTTTGGTGCCTGTGAAATCAGTATGATCGGTAAAACCATATTGGCCAGGTGCAGTTGTAGTTGGTGCGTTATCATCACTGAAATAAATATGAGTTTCATTTGCATTAACCCCCGCGTCCAAAGTAATTTCAACATGGACATCTCCTCCGGCAACTATAATTTTTACTTGCCCTACAAGAGTTCCTTTATTGATATCATTTTGTCCGGCACCAGCGTAAATATCGTGGGTGTAAGTTCCATCAGCTGCATCAAAATATTCGGCCCAACCCCATCGTTTATTTCCAAGATCCATCGAAATTAATGTGTTATTACCCTCCATAAATGCTGTTTCACAGTTCTTAAGAGGAGTAGGTGTGTCCTGATCACAACCATCAGGAATTTCATTCTCGTTTGTATCTATATAGTCATCATATCCTTCACAGATATCACAGCCATCTGGAACACCATCACCATCGGAATCCACATTATCGTCAAAACCGGGACACAAATCATCATCGTTCGGAACGCAATCTCCATCTTGATCATCGGCATTAGGCGTATTAGGACAGTTATCACATGCGTCTCCAACACCATCGCCATCAGAATCTAATTGATCAGGGTTGTAAACAATAGGACAGTTGTCATCATCATCGTCAAAACCGTCACAATCTGCATCTGTGCTAGGACAAGGTTCGTCTTCACAACCTTCTCTAAAGTGGTAGTAAGTGTTGGTGCCATTATTGTAAAGAGCCAATATTTCAGCATCTGAAATCACTAAGGTTTGTTGAAGTCCTTCTGGTGCATCATATACCCCAACAAAGTCCAGGATATTAATTTCAATATAATAGGAATCCTCACCATCTCTATCCGGTAAAACTATACACAAGGGTTTGGCATAAGCCTCTATTGGATCTTGATAAAAACCTGTTAAGTTTTCCAGCGCTTCATTGGTCAAGGCTTCACCTTTTGGATTTTGAGGATCACCGGAATACATCCAGGCCTCTACACTGAATTGTGCGGGGAAGTGCCTTCCAATTTCATTACAGTAGTTACCGAAAATACATAAGGTAATTGTATCTACCACTGTGAAATCAAAGAACAAATATCCAAATTCATCTGCAAAGCGTTCGTCATAACACAATACTTCCACATCTATGTATTTTTTAACCCCAACCCTTAAATTGATATCTATAGGAAGGGCATCGTTGACAAAGGCCGCAAAGTTTGCGGGGCCATACTCATCATTCTCACGGGGAGCGATCCACAGTATATTATTTCCGGCATCCAAAACCGCGAAATACTCCAGGCTGTACATACCTTCAGGCAATTCCAGATCAGAGGACTCTTTGGTCATCCAGCCGCCTGATCCATTTGGAATTACGGGAATTTCAATAAACCCGCCGGCATCACCGTCTTCACCAGCAACCCACATACCACCGCTATTTTTTAACGCAACCCGTACTTTAACAGGAGCAGCATCAGAACAAACGGGCACATCTCCAGTAAGAGGAGTTTTAAGGGCAGCACGATTGGCTACAAAATCATTTAAAACAGCTCCAAATGAGATGGTGGCCATATTGGTATTCGGGTCTTCCTGAACACCAACTTCGTCTTTACTACAAGAAGTAAAGATCATTGCAAAGATTGCCAGATAGGCAATGCAAAATTTAAAATTTTTCATCATTGAATAGTTTTAATTAATAATAAATAGAATGGTTAATAAAAATCTTTATGTAAACTCCCTAATTGGGAAACTACTTTATATCGCTAATAAAATGTTTGGGGTTTTTAATCTTGAACAAGAGATGTCTGTGGGGGCGACAATATTTTATATAATAAATTTATATTTAATTCTGCCTGATTCCTATGGGGGAATTCCCTTATTTTTTAATTAAACCGCTTACCGGTCAATGCCTTAAGTCGATTAAATTATGATTGATAGCATAGATGATGCTTTCTAAAATGGTTTCAGAATTGGTTCGCTTTATAATGTTGGCGCGATGTTTTTCTATGGTTTTTGGAGAAATAAACAGTGTGTCCGAAATTTCTTTTGTTTTATAGCCTTTACATAAAAGGCCTATAATTTCTTTTTCCCTTCTGGTAAAACTAAAATCCGTGAGATGGCTGTTTTCCACAAAACATTTTTCAACATTGGTTGAGTTTGTGCCAATCTTTTCCTTAACAAGAATTTTATCTTCAGTAAAATGAATTATCATTATAAACTGCCCATCGATCATTTTATCCAACTTTGAAAAACTTATTTTCGCATTGCGAACTTTATTGTTTTTTAAGCGCAATACAGTATTGGTAACTGCTTTCATGTGTTTTCCGCGCGCGAAATTTCGCAGGCTCGCCTTCACTTTTACCTTGTTCTCACAATCCACAAAATCGGTTAGTTTGAGCCCTTCCGTTTTATGAATTTTAAAGGTCTGTTTAAAAGCATCGTTCATTTCAACAATTGATTCTTGATGTAACAAAACAATCGGATTTTCCAGAAGGTTAAACAACCCCATAAAAGAATCTTTCCAGTAATTGGATAAGGGTATTTTGGCATTAATATGCTGGATAACTTTCTCACATAATTTAATATGAGAAATGGAAGTATAAAAGATTTCATTTACGATGTCCCTATAAGACTTTTCCATTTCGGGTTTTACTGCCTCGTTGGCATACATTATTAACCAACATTTATTCAGGAAATGAGTCGACTTGAAATTGGCTAAATTCTTAAAGCTTTTGAGACTTAAGGAAGTCTGGTCCAATAATATGATATCCGGTAATAAAATTAAAGCGGATTGGTATCCGGAATGTACAGAATTTACGGTACTTATATCAAATTCTAAACTTAATTCCTCTTTTAAACTGTTTATCAGCCCGGCTTGATTGCTGATAACCAAAATTTGTTTTTTATCTGTCTTCATCCCTCAAAAGATTATTAATACATAAAAATCACCTCCAAAAGAGATTATAGAAACTGGTGATTTGGGTACAACTTCCTGCGCCGGGGCAACGGCACAAAAAATAATTAAGAGGGGAGGGGTAAACTTTTATTCTCCGGTAAAAACCGGCAAAACCATCAAGTGGGGGTTTTTTATATTTTTCCCCCGGGGATTGGAGAAAATTCTTGGGAATATAAATATAGGGGAAATTACCTATACTTTTAAAAAAATAAAGTAATATTATACTGACAAACACCGAATTAACACTTGGATTTTTATTTCATTTTTATAGATTAAAGGTTAATTGAATCCAAATATCAAAATAAATGAGGATTGACATAAAAAATCCATGAATCAAAAATCTTCATTTTTAATGTTTTAATCTGTCCTGGATATTATTTTGTTGGATAATAATTCTCGTTGTAAAATCCTGAATATAAAATTCGTATTAATTAACGTCACCCGCGAACCGCTTTCTTTTTAATTAGCAACAGTTTAAGTACCTTTGCAGCCTTGAATAAAAATATGGCTAAAGCTGAGGAAAATATTGAAGTATTAGGGGCACGGGTACATAATTTAAAGAATATTGATGTCACCATTCCCCGTGAAAAATTGGTGGTAATTACTGGGCTTTCGGGATCCGGAAAATCTTCATTGGCCTTTGACACTATTTATGCCGAAGGCCAGCGGCGTTATATTGAGACTTTTTCCTCCTATGCCCGTCAATTCCTTGGCGGGATGGAGCGCCCCGATGTTGATAAAATTGAAGGATTGTCTCCCGTTATTGCAATAGAGCAAAAAACCACCAGCAAGAACCCGCGAAGTACCGTGGGCACCATCACCGAAATTTACGATTTCCTGCGATTGTTGTATGCCCGCACCGCCGATGCCTACAGTTACAACACTGGCGAGAAAATGGTGAGCTATAACGACGAACAAATAAAGAAGCTGATCCTTGAAAACTTTCACGATAAACGCATTAGCATCCTGGCACCCGTTGTTCGCTCCAGAAAAGGGCATTATCGCGAACTCTTTGAACAAATTGCAAAACAGGGATTTGTAAAAGTTCGGGCAGATGGTGAGATCCGGGATTTGGTAAAAGGAATGAAACTGGACAGGTACAAGATCCATGAGATTGAAATCGTGGTGGACCGTTTAAAGATTGACGAAAATGCCGAAGCCCAAAAGCGATTGGATGAAAGTATAAAAACGGCAATGTATCACGGAGATGATATTTTGATGGTTCTGGAACAGGAGAGCGGGGAGCTCCGTTATTTCAGTCGGAATTTAATGTGCCCCACCACCGGAATTTCCTATCCCAATCCGGAGCCAAACAATTTTTCCTTCAATTCACCCAAGGGCGCCTGTCCAACCTGTAACGGGATTGGCACACTTCATAAGGTGAACGTAGACAAGCTTATTCCGGACAGGATAAAGTCCATAAAAGCTGGTGCACTGGTTCCCCATGGACCTCAAAAAAAGAATTGGGTGTTTTCCCAAATGGAACTTATTGCCGAACGCTTTGATTTTAAACTGAGCGAACCCGTAAATAAAATCCCGCAGGAAGCTCTGGATATGATATTATTTGGCGGAAAGGAAAAATTTTCCAAAGAATCCAAAGCACTCGGGATTACCCGCGATTTTAAAATAGATTTTGAAGGGGTCGCAACTTTTATTGAAACCACCTTCAATACAAATGACTCAACTTCTTTAAAACGTTGGGCAAAAGAATATATGGACAAAATTGTTTGTCCGGATTGTGAGGGAGCAAGGTTAAAGAAGGAATCGCTCTACTTTAAAATAAACGATCGGAATATTGCCGAATTGGCAGAAAAGGATATTACCGATTTGGCCGATTGGTTTGCAAAGTTAAGCGACAACTTAACCCATAAGCAACTTCAAATCGCTACAGAAGTAATCAAGGAAATCAGGACCCGCCTTCAATTTTTGATAGATGTTGGCCTGACGTATTTATCTTTAAACCGGGGTTCAAAATCCCTTTCCGGCGGGGAAGCCCAGCGCATTCGGTTGGCAACTCAAATTGGTTCCCAGCTCGTAGGGGTTTTATATATTCTGGACGAACCCAGCATAGGACTGCACCAGCGGGACAACGAAAAACTGATAAATTCCCTGGTTTCACTCCGTGATCTCGGGAATTCCGTGATCGTTGTGGAACACGATAAGGATATGATAGAACACGCCGACCATGTAATTGATATTGGTCCGCATGCTGGAAAACATGGAGGGGAGATCATCAGCCAGGGAACCCCAGCTGAAATTAAAAAACACGATACCATTACTGCTGCTTATTTAAACGGGACCAAACAAATTGAAGTACCCAAAGTAAGAAGAAAAGGGAATGGGAATTTTATAACCCTAAGTGGTGCGACCGGAAACAACCTTAAAAATGTTTCGGTAAAAATTCCGCTGGGAAAAATGATCGCAGTTACAGGAGTATCGGGCAGCGGGAAATCTACTCTGATCAACGAGACCCTCTACCCTATCATGAACGCTTTTTATTTTAACGGGGTTAAAGTTCCAATGCCTTATAAGAGCATTAAAGGCCTGGAACATATAGATAAGGTAATAGACATCAATCAATCCCCTATTGGCCGGACCCCAAGATCGAATCCAGCCACTTATACCGGGGTGTTTTCAGAAATAAGAAATCTGTACGCAAAAACCCCGGAAGCACTTATACGGGGCTATAAACCCGGAAGATTTAGCTTTAACGTAAAAGGAGGGCGTTGTGAAACCTGTCGCGGCGGTGGATTACGGGTTATCGAGATGAATTTTCTTCCGGATGTTTATGTAGAATGCGAAACCTGCCAGGGAAAGCGATTCAACCGGGAAACCTTGGAAATAAGGTTCAAGGGAAAATCCATATCAGATATTTTGGAAATGACCATTGATGATTCCATTGGTTATTTTGAACTTATCCCCAAGATTTATCGCAAATTGAAGACCATCCAGGATGTTGGCCTGGGTTATATCACCTTGGGACAGCAAAGCACCACCCTTTCCGGAGGAGAGGCGCAACGAATAAAACTGGCAACCGAGCTTTCAAAACGCGATACCGGGAACACTTTTTATATACTTGACGAACCAACTACCGGATTACATTTTGAAGATATACGCGTATTGATGGGTGTTTTGAATAAATTGGCCGATAAAGGAAATACCGTTTTGATAATTGAACACAATATAGATGTCATAAAAATGGCCGATCATATCATCGATATTGGATATGAGGGAGGAAAAAACGGCGGAAAGATAATTGTTTTCGGGACCCCGGAAGAAGTTGCAAAGCATAAAAAGAGTTACACCGCACATTTTTTGAGAAAAGAATTAAAATAAAGTAGATTTAGTAAAATTGAATTATTAAGTTCGTGACCATTATGTTTTTTTAATAAGAGTTTAAAAAAGCCACTAACTTTTGCCTACCGGCAAGCAGGTTAGTTAGTGGCTAAAAAGTGGAATAACAAAATTCTTCCGGGAAGTTCAATAATCCAGCTATTTTAATACTTTGATAATACCTTCAAAAATAAATATAAAACACGAAACTTTGATTAATAACGCAATCGATAAAAATTAGAATGAGAGCACAGCAAGGAAATAAAGCCTGGAACGAAATCAAGACCAACGATTCCTGGGCAATTTTTAAAATAATGGGTGAATTTGTAAAAGGTTATGAAAAGCTGAGCCAAATTGGCCCCTGTGTTTCAATTTTTGGTTCTGCCCGCACAAAACCAGATCAAAATTATTATATGTTGACCGAACGAATTGCTAAAAAAATTGTAGATCACGGCTACGGCGTAATTACCGGGGGTGGTCCGGGAATTATGGAAGCAGGTAACAAAGGTGCGCACCTTGGCGGTGGGACTTCGGTTGGGCTCAACATAGATCTGCCTTTTGAACAACACGACAATCCTTACATAGATGGAAACAAAAGTCTGGATTTCGATTATTTCTTTGTTAGAAAGGTAATGTTTGTAAAATACTCCCAGGGTTTTGTGGTGATGCCCGGTGGATTTGGGACTATGGATGAGCTCTTTGAAGCAATTACCCTGATTCAAACCAATAAAGTAGATGCATTCCCAATTATTTTGGTGGGAACCGAATTTTGGGGCGGTTTGATAGATTGGATCCGTAAAACGGTTATGCAGTCCTTTGAAAATATAAATGAAGCAGATCTGGATCTTATTAAATTAGTTGATACCGAAGATGAGGTTATTGAAATCCTCGATAAGTTTTATGGTGAATACAATTTAAGTCCTAATTTTTAATGAAAATATTATAACAAATCATTACTTAAAGTGACTATAGTCTGAAGTACGTTGGGTTAAAATAAAAACAAAAACAGACCAATATTGGTAAAAATGGAATAGTTTATGTGAAAATTGGATGTTGGAATAAGCACGTTAAAAAAATTCCCGTCTTTTATTTCAAATAAAAACTGGGTACCGCTTTACTTTATGCATTTTAGGACTCTATATTTTATAAACTGATCAGTTACAAACTATAGAATTGGTTTTAAAGGTGTTTTTTTCTTGAATTATCTTTAACCTGAAATTCAATTCCGTTTATTAATTAATTTCTATTGTAAGTTGAATATCAAATTTTTTCTTTTTTTGGCAATCGGATGTTTATGGGCAAATCCAGGATTTGGGCAAACCAGCATGAATATTAACGCTGTTTTAAACGATTCTACGCATACGTTCGATATATGGCAGGAAATTGAATATGAAAACACCAGCTCAACAGAGCTTTCTGTAATTTATTTAAATGATTGGGCCAATAGTTTTAAGGACAAAACCACCCCGCTGGCACACAGGTTTGCCGAGGACTATTTAAGGCGGTTTCATTTTGCAAAACCTGAAGAAAGGGGATTTACCAAGATTTACAGCATTACAAATAAAGATTCGGTTAACTATACCTGGGACAGGCCCGGGGGGCTTCCGGATATTATTCGGGTAACTTTGGAGCAACCTTTACCTCCCGGCGAAAAAGTATCTATCCAATTATTATATCAGGTAAAAATCCCTTCAGAAAAATTCACAAAATACGGGTATGACGATCAGGGGAATTTTAAACTCAAATACTGGTACATTACCCCGGCCGTATTCGATGGTAAATGGCAAATTTACAGCGATAAAAATTTGCGCGATCAGTTCACCCCTCCCGTCAGTTTAAAGATAAAATTATCGACCCGTCCCTATTTATATGTGGCCTCCCCGCTTAAAATGGACCGAATGGTGACAGAAGATGAATTCAAAACCACTTATTTATCGGGAGAAAACAGCGTCTCTTCAGAGTTATACCTCACCAAAACATATAAATTTGAAGTATTCGATGTCAATTCAAAAGATGTATTGACCAACCTGGAAGATGATGGCCTGATAGTAGGAATAAAAGGTTACGTATTAAACAGGATCCTTAAATTCCTGGAAATTCGGCTTGGCCCTTATCCCCATAAATCCTTGATGGTAACCAAGGATGATTACAACACAAATCCGGTTTACGGATTAAACCAGTTACCCGATTTTTTCAGACCTTTCACGGATGGATTTCAGTATGATATTAAGCAGTTAAAAGTTATTACCGCAAACTATCTAAGGAATACCGTTTTTTTAAATCCCAGGGAAGATCAATGGGTCTATGATGCCATTCAAATCTCCCTGATGAAGGATTATGTCGATCTATACTATCCAAAAATGAAGCTTTTGGGAAGTTTTAGCAACATTATTGGAATTCGGTGGTTGCACGCTGCCGATCTTGAATTCAACGATCAATACCCTTTACTATACTTGCATATGGCGCGGATGGATATGGATCAACCTCTTCGTATTGCACAGGATTCCCTTGTGAAATTTAATTCGAATATATCCAATACATATAAGGCCGGGATAGGTTTAAACTATATAGATGATTTCCTGGGAGGAGAAGAAGTAAAGAATTCAATTTCAGAATTTTATGAGGAGTTTCTTTTAAAGTCTGCCAGTGAAAAGGACTTTGTCCGTATTTTACAAAAAAATTCTAAAAAGGACCTCAACTGGTTCTACGAGGATTATGTGGCTACCAATAAAAAAATAGATTTTAAGATCAAAAAGGTTACTAAAACCGCCGATTCTTTAGAAGTTACCATAAAGAATAAACGGGACAATAAGATGCCGGTTTCCTTATATGGCCTTAAGGATGGAAATATAGTTTTTAAAACCTGGGTTGAAGATATTGATGAAACCAAAAAAATTACCATTCCCAAAGACAGCATAGAAAGGCTGGCATTAAATTATGAAGGAATAATACCTGAAGTAAATCAGCGCAATAATTACAAGGGAGTAACCACCTTATTAAATAAACCAATTCAATTTAGATTGCTTCAGGATGCTGAAGACCCTCATTACAATCAAATGTTTTTTATGCCGGAGTTTGATTACAACCTGTATGACGGCATTTCCATTGGTCCTAAATTGTATAATAAAACCATTCTAAGCAGAAATTTCAATTATAAAATATCGCCAAAATTTGGTTTCAACAGCAAAACAATTGTAGGCTCTGCCTCTGTAAGCAACACGCATTATTTTGAAAATCAAAATTTATACGCCCTGGTATATGGGTTCAGTGGAAATCGTTATTCTTATGGTTATGATTTGTTTTACCGAAAATCTTCTCCTTTTATGGGATTTTATTACCGGAATTCAAATTTAAGGGATAATGAGCGCCAAAGACTTTTAATTAGGAACGTAAATGTAAAACGGGATATCAATCCTGTAAATCCTGTAAAACAACCGGATTATAATGTGGTAGACATAAGTTACCGATATAGCGATACAAATTTGGTGGATTATATTTCAGGAAGTCTTGATTATCAAATAGCGAAAAATTTCAGCAAAATTTCATTGAACCTGGAGTATAGAAAACTCTTCAGAAATAACCGTCAGATGAATTTAAGGTTTTATGCAGGGACCTTTTTATATAATGACGAGCAGGATAATGATTTTTTCAGTTTTGCGCTAGATCGCCCTACCGATTATCTTTTTGATTATAATTACTACGGAAGAAGCCAGGACAGTGGTCTTTTCAGTCAGCAAATCATTCCTGCTGAAGGAGGTTTTAAATCACAACTGGAACCGGAATTTGCCAACCAATGGATCTCAACGGTGAATGCCAGCACAAATATCTGGAAATGGATTTTTGCCTACGGCGATGCAGGATTGGTTAAGAACAAGGGGGACAAAGCAAAATTTTTATACGATTCAGGGATACGCGTGAGCATGGTAGCCGATTATTTTGAATTGTATTTCCCGGTATACTCCAATTTAGGCTGGGAAATTGGCCAAAACAATTACGACCAAAAAATAAGGTTTATAGTTACCTTAGACATCAATACCCTTATTAAATTATTCACCAGGGAATGGTATTAAAAAAGATTTAACAGCAGATATGTACGGCTTAAATTTAGCCGAAAATTATCAGGAGCATTATACAATTCGTAATTTTATCCTGATTTTATTACTATTATTATAAAATTTTCAATCATTTCAGCTAATTCAGAATTAAATCTAAAAATATTGACTAATTGATGAATTGCATTTACGCTTAGTTTTTGTTACATTTGTTTTTATTCAACGCATTTATTCAAACAAATTCCATGCAAATCGAAACACCATCAAAAAAATCCATTTCTTTTGAAGACTTTAAAACGGAGGTTTTAAAGGACTATAAAACTGCTGTCACCAGTCGGGAATGCAGCTTGCTTGGAAGACGGGAGGTGCTTACGGGAAAAGCAAAATTCGGTATTTTTGGCGATGGGAAAGAAATTCCGCAACTGGCTCTGGCTAAAGCATTTAAAAATGGGGATTTCAGATCCGGGTACTATCGTGATCAAACCTTTATGATGGCCATCGGGGAATTGAGCATCGAGAATTTTTTTGCAGGTTTGTATGCCGATTCTTCAATTGAAAACGAACCTATGTCTGCCGGAAGGCAAATGGGCGGGCACTTTGGTACTCATAGTTTAAATGAAGACGGAAGTTGGAAAAATTTGATGTTGCAAAAAAACTCCAGTGCCGATACCTCTCCTACTGCCAGCCAAATGCCCAGGCTTTTAGGTTTGGCGCAGGCATCAAAAATTTACAGAAATGTAGATGGGATCAACGCTGAAAAATTTTCGGATAATGGAAATGAGATTGCCTGGGGAACTATAGGGAACGCCAGCACCAGCGAAGGCCATTTTTGGGAAACCATCAATGCCGCGGGAGTATTGCAGGTGCCAATGGTAATTAGCGTCTGGGACGATGAATATGGAATTTCGGTCCATGCAAGGCACCAAACAACAAAAGAAAATATCTCCGAGATCCTGAAAGGTTTTCAAAGAGATGAAGAAAATAAAGGATACGAAATAATAGTTGTAAACGGCTGGGATTATCCAGCCCTGATCGAAGCTTACGAAAAAGCAGCCGAAATTGCCCGGGGTTCACACGCTCCCGTTTTAATTCATGTCAGGGAACTCACCCAACCTCAGGGTCATTCCACCTCCGGATCACAGGAGCGCTACAAAAATGAAGATCGTCTGGCCTGGGAACGCGAATTCGACTGTAATGTCAAATTCCGGGAATGGGTTATCGAGAACAATTTTTCCACCCAGGAAGAGTTGGAAAAAATAGATCAGGAAATAAAAAAACAAGTTAGGGATGGAAAAAAAGCAGCCTGGACTGCTTACACCCAACCTATGGTCAAAAAGCAGAAGGAGCTTCTTCCTCTTTTGATAAACGCAGCTGAAAGCAGCGGTAAAAAAGATGCGATCCTATCCTTAAAAAATGAACTTGCTGAAATAAAAGACCCGATAAAGAAGGAAATTTTAATAGCTGCCAGAAAAAGCCTTCACTATTTGATAGGATCAAATAGCGATGCAAAAACGAAGTTGATTGCCTGGATCGATGCTTATACCTCTGGATCTCAAAGAATATTCAGCAGTAATCTTTACAGTGAGTCCAATCAAAATGCATTGTCAATTAAAGAGGTGAAACCAACCTATTCTAATGACGCCCGAGGGGTAGATGCCAGGATTATACTAAGGGATAATTTTGACAAAATATTTGAAACCTATCCCGAAACCTTGATCTTTGGGGAAGATACCGGCAAGATTGGCGATGTGAACCAAGGTTTGGAAGGACTTCAGAACAAATATGGTTCCCTTAGGGTTGCCGATACCGGAATAAGGGAAGCGACAATTTTGGGCCAGGGAATTGGAATGGCCATGAGAGGTTTAAGACCAATTGCCGAAATTCAATATTTAGATTATATCCTTTACGCGCTCCAAACCATGAGTGACGACCTTGCAACCCTGCAGTATCGTACAAAAGGGAAACAAAAAGCCCCGCTTATTGTAAGAACACGCGGCCACAGATTGGAAGGAATCTGGCATAGTGGATCGCCTATGGGAGCTCTTGTGCATTTATTGCACGGAATCCATATTCTTGTTCCAAGAAATATGACCAAAGCAGCAGGGTTTTATAATACCCTATTGGAAGCCGATGAACCTGCATTGGTAATAGAATGCCTGAACGGATATAGGTTAAAAGAAAAACTTCCGAATAATTTTGGGGAATTCAGAACGCCTATAGGTGTTGTTGAAACCATCAAAGAAGGAACAGATATTACTTTGGTCTCTTATGGTTCTACCTTAAGGTTGGTGGAAGAAGCCGCACGGGATCTTGAAGAGGTGGGAATCCATGCTGAAATCATCGATGTGCAATCCCTGCTTCCGTTAGATATCAATAAAGACATAGTAAAGAGCATCGAAAAAACCAACAGGCTTTTGGTAATAGATGAAGATGTTCCAGGAGGAGCTTCAGCATATATCCTTCAAAATATCCTGGAGGTGCAAAATGCCTATCTTCATCTAGACAGCAAACCTCAAACCCTGACCGCTAAGGAGCACAGACCATCATACGGTACAGATGGGGATTACTTCTCAAAACCTTCTGCCGAAGATATTTTTGAAAAGATCTATGGTATTATGAATGAATCCGATCCGGAACAATATCCTGCTTTGAAATAAAATATCTTCAGATAAATTTAAAATAAAGGCCACGAATGCACGAATGAAAATTGGTATATTTCGTGGCTAAACATTTCGATTCAAAATTCAAAATTTAGGACTAAAAAAACCTCTAAATTCTATCTCCGGTCTTCCGTCATATTAAAACATAAAAAAATATTAGTGCATTAGTGGCCGATTTTTTCAATCATAATTTAAACGATATTATGATTGAAAAAATCATACCGAACCTACATCCAGCTTCGCGAATTCGATTCAATTTTATAAAACATATAATTTATATAGGGAAGGATATTTTTGTTTACTGTCCTAAATGAAATATCTCCCCCGGCTGTATGAAAAATAATATTTACCAGGTTCTTTTTTTCATACCATAGAGGCTGAAATACACTTATAGATTGAATTTTATAAATCTCCAAACGCTCCTCTGTTTTATTCCAGACACCGTATTTTTTATAAACAAAATCTTCAGAAATAATCAACGTTAAGGATCTGAACATTAAAATCTGCCAGATTACAGCGATAACGGCATATAATCCGGCCAGGAAAAGCCATGTTGTAAAAGATACATCATCCACAAAAAATACAGCAAAACAACTCGCCATGGCAGGAACCAGTACTATAATTAAGCGTCTCACCAACAAGATCTTATCCGGTAAAAAGGTTTCCCCAAAACCGCTGGACGGGTCTGTATACAGGAATGAATTCACCTTGGAAACCGTGGCCTGGTCCAGGCCCGGAATTTTAATTTTACTTTTCTGAAGCTCATTTTCACTGTTTGCAAGTGAAATATGCACTTCGTACAAATTCAGCCATTTTTGGACAGGGTTTGTGATCACCTGCAATAATTGCACACGCCTTGGCTGTAAAGAAACTTTTGTATTGGTCTTTAGGCCCATTTCCAATTCAAGGCTATCCTTTGTTTGCGTTAATTTTAAGTTGAAATATTTTATAAAAACTTCAGCAACGGTTATTAAAACACTCAGGAACAAAACAATAACAGCAATGAACACAAAAATGGAAACCGATTCCATGGGACCGGGCAATTCGTCTAAATATTTCTGAATAGTTTCAGAATGTTCTTCAGATACTGTTCTAACTTCATTGTAAATAGTCATAAAAAAAGCGGCAATCAATACCAATCCCCGCAAATAATTGGTGCTTATTCCTATTTTCAGCAAGGTTAAAAAACTCAATTCATGAGTCCAAAATTTATTTTCAGATGTTGTTCCGGTAATTTCCGGATCGGTTAATTTTTCGGAATACTTATCCTTTACCTTAATCAGAATAGCCAAAAGCTGGTTTGCTTTTTCATTGGAAATAGCCTTAATACTGATTTCCTCCTTTTTGCTTCCCGCGGTTTCAACTACAAAACTGTTAACATTCAGAATGCGTTGTAAAATGGAACGTTTAATATATACCTGCTGAATTCTATCAAAAGGGATCGCGATATCTTCTGTATTGAAGACTCCTTCCTGGAGTACAAATTCCTGATTTTTATAATCTATATGAAAAAGGAATTTCCGGTAAAAAACAAAGCTGTAAATTAGTACCAGAACTGACATTACCCCCAAACCCAATACAATGTAAACCAGGGTTGCCCCACTTGGTCCGGTGAATAAAAGATATACGATAATAGCCCAAAACCCTTTTAATAAATTAAAAATCCTGGTGAGAAAAATTAGAAGGATCCCAATTTCCGATTGCCTTTGCGGGACTTCAAACAAATTAGAATTCATTTGCGGTGAGCTTTACGGCCAAAGCCTCTTTTAACCGGAGTGCGAGGTCTGGGGCCAATCCGGGAATCCTGATATCGCTGCCGCTACCGCCCGCAGTAAAAATATTAAGGGTTGAGATCTTAAGCATCTTATCCAGAACATCCCGGGAAATGGAGGCGTGCTGAATCCTATTAAAAGGAACAACCGTAGTTTTATTTACCAGATAGCCTCTTTTGTACAAAATGTCCTTTTCCCTGAGCGCAAATCCATAATTCTTCTGTAGCACAAAAATGTTCCAAAATTTGAAACCAAAGTATAAAATGATCCCAATAAGAAGTATAATTAATTGGATCTGGGTTATATCGAAATAAAATAAAACTGTCCAACAAATCATCGCTACGCATAAAAACACAAGGTTTTGAAGATTTGATTTTATGAGATAACTCTTTGAAATTGGTTGAAAAGCCACCTCTTCAAATTGAGGCAGTGAAGCGATATCAATTGATTTATTGGTAAAATTTTCCATTATGGAAGCCATTCCTTTTTAAAATTAGGTTTTCGTTTTTCCAGAAAAGCATCTCTTCCTTCCTTTGCTTCATCTGTCATATATGCCAATCTCGTGGCTTCCCCGGCAAATACCTGCTGGCCAACCATCCCATCATCGGTAAGGTTCATTGCAAATTTCAACATTTTGATGGAAGTCGGTGATTTCGCCAAAATTTCCTGCGCCCACTCATATGCCGTAGTTTCCAATTCGGCATGAGGGATTACCGCATTCACCATTCCCATTTCAAAAGCTTCCTTGGCGGAATAATTTCGGCCTAAAAAGAAAATTTCCCTGGCGCGCTTCTGCCCTACCATTTTTGCGAGATACGCCGACCCGTAACCTCCGTCAAAACTGGTGACATCGGCATCGGTTTGTTTAAAGATCGCGTGTTCCTCACTTGCAAGGGTCAAATCACAAACTACGTGCAAACTGTGGCCTCCGCCAACTGCCCATCCGGGAACAACGGCGATAACCACCTTCGGCATAAAACGGATCAGTCGCTGAACTTCCAGTATATTCAACCGGTGCATCCCGTCTTCTCCCACATATCCCTGATGGCCCCTGGCTTTTTGATCTCCGCCGCTGCAAAACGAATAAATTCCATCTTTGGTTGAAGGCCCTTCAGCAGATAATAGCACAACGCCTATTGAAGTATCTTCCTGTGCATCGTAAAAAGCATCGAATAATTCACTGGTAGTTTTGGGCCTGAAAGCATTGCGCACATCGGGCCTGTTAAATGCAATTCTCGCTACTCCACCTGCTTTTTTATAAGTGATATCTTCATATTCCTTCGCGGTTTTCCAATCGATTTTATCCATCTGCTATGTTTTTTGTAAAAATAGGATTTTTATTACAGATTTAATCGGTTTCAGGAATTTCACTGCCGGGAGAAACACCAATAAATTTGAATGGAGTCCAATAATTGCACAATTCTTGATATATTTGAAAAAACCGCGCAAATGAAAAAAATAGGACTTTTATTCATTTTTATACTTTCCTCCTATTTGGGAACCGCACAGGAAATTCCCACTGTTGTCCGGTCATCTTCTGAATTTAGAATCAAACGACTTGAGATAACACCTTCCCTGACCAACCTGGCCCCGGAAATACCAAATACGGGAAAATTCCGGATAAGAACGGTGAATTTTGACAAGGAAATTGAACGCAGGGAAGTGAATATTTATGAGATGATGGCAATGGAGGATCGAATGAGATCGCGAACTGTGGAACTCGCCCCGCCGGTATATGTACCCAAGGAAAGAGAGACTTTTTCCCTTTCCCGAAATAACAACATTAATGCCTCGCCAAGGTTTTACAACCAAACTTTTAGTCCCGAATTTCCTTCAAAAGGAACCAGGAATTCGGTTTATAAAGATGCTTCAGAAAGCACCGGCGCTTCTTACCTTAGAAGTTATTCGCCTTTTTACAGGCAAAACAATTATTACAACTAATCCTTTTTTAAATAAATTCCGTCCTCTTTAATATCTATCAGGCGTTGTTTATATAAGGTTCCAATAGCCTTTTTAAAGCTTTTCTTGCTCATCTGAAGAACCCTTTGAACTTCCTGTGGGGAAGATTTATCGGTAAGCTTTAAATGACCTCCCTTCAATTCAATTTCATTCAGGATATCCTGGGCATTCGGCTCAATACTTCTATAACCGGGACGTTGCAGGGTGATGTCAATTTTCCCGTCGGGACGTGTTTTCTTCACCCAGGCTTTTAATCGGTCACCGGGTTGCAGGTCCTGAAAAATATCGTCTTTAAAGATCAATCCCTGATGAATTTCATTTACAATTACATTCATTCCCAGATCTGTAGGATTGGCTACAATTATATCTACTGGCTGAAAAGGTTCCACCGTAATATCGCTATTGTCCAGAAAAGCATTGGTTTTGCTTGAACCAACCAATCTTCCACTTTCCTCATCCAAATAACAGAAAATAAGATACCAGCTGCCCTTGCGCATTTCGGAAGCCATTTCCCTGTAAGGCACAAAAAGGTGTTTCTCCAGTCCCCAGTCTAAAAATGCGCCAATATCAGAAACCTCAACACACTTGAGATATGCGAATTCATCCAATTTAACATAGGGTTTTAAGGTAGTGGCTACAGGCCGTTCCTGATGATCCAGATATATAAAAACCTCTATTTCATCTTCTAAACTGAAAGTTTCAGGTTTGTATTTATTAGGCAATAATACCTCGTCACCTTCTTCGTTTCGTAAAAACAATCCGGGTTCGGTATCGCGATCTATAATTAATGTGTGGTATTCACCAATTCCAAGCATAATTTTATTTTAAAATGCAAAGATACTTTTATTTAACCGGTTTTTACAGAAATCAAAAAACCCACTTCTCATCCCTGAAAAACGGATCTTCTTAAACTTCTTTATTTAGGATCTCAATTAAATTGATCCTCCTTTTTAAAGTGTTTTGCCAATAGATAATAAACGATGGGCCGATATTTATTCCGGTTTGATCTTCCGTATTTTTCAAGGACGGAATTCAGAGCAACATCAAGCTTTTCATCGTCTTTTAAACCCAGTTTTTTAACCAAGAAATTTTTCTTTACTGTTTCCAGTTCAGACGCGGAAGAACCTGAAACTGTTTCTGCATCCCTGGTAAAAATGCTGGGACCACAAGCTTTGGTCACCTTTCTTAACAAATCTACATCCAAATCTTTTCCAATTTTTTCTTTAAAGTCCAGGATATATTTCTCGACTTTTTCTTCGGTTTTTGTTGCCATATCTACTTATTTTTAATTTTCCACATAAATTTAAGAATAGGGACAAAATAAATATGGGAATTAAATGTTAAGATTTCATATAATTAAAGTACTCCAACAGCACCTCATCATTTATTTTTCGTGGAGTAAATATTTCCAATAATTTTGGATTTTCAGAAGTATTAAAAAACCCTTTTAATACTTCTGACAGCTCTTTTGAAGTTTTTGCCGAAACATATTCAAAGCTATGCATCTCGCACAGTGGTTTTGCATTCCGCTGATGTATGGTTTCAAAATAAGTATCAAAATTCTCGGTATTCTTATTTCCCGGTAAGATCCTGAAAATTCCGCCGCCTTCATTATTGAGCACGATTATCCTGAAATTTGAAGGAATATAATTGTTCCAAAGCCCGTTGCTGTCATAAAATAGGCTCAGATCACCACAAATAAGCAAGGTTGGTTCCCTGTTTATTACGGCAGCTCCTACCGCGGTAGAAACACTGCCATCTATCCCGCTGGTGCCACGATTGCAGAATATTTTCTGGGAGGCATCCCAGTTAAAAAGCTGTGCATATCTTACGGTAGAACTATTCCCCAACTGCACATTGTAGTTTTTGGGAACGGCCGGGACTATGGCCTGCATGACTTTAAAATCTGAATACGGGATTTCATCTACATACAACTCGTGACGAGCTTCCAGTTTTTCCCTGATATTTTTCCAATGAACCCCATAATCGCTGTTTGTTGGTTTTAAAAGTGGCATAAAAACCTTGAAAAAGGAATTAGGTGAAGTTTCAAAATGCTTGTTCAAACAAAAAAAAGTGTTGTAAGCCTTTTTGGGATCTATATGCCAATGCTGTTTTGGCTGATAATCCCTTAAAAAGGATTTTATTTTTTTTGAGACAATCATCCCTCCAAAGGTTAGCAAAATATCCGGCTGCAAAAGTTCAAATTGTTCCTTAGGGTTGGAAACTTTTTCTATTGGACCTATCAAAGTATCTATTTGGGGGAAAAATTCCGGATGATGCAAATTTGAAGTGGTTTCGGTAAGTACCAGAACAGAATCGTCTTTGGCCAAGGTATCCAGAAACCCTTGTTCTACCGCATTGGGTTGGGCAACTCCCACAATTATCATTTTTCGCCCGGACTGGTTCCAGAGATTGGCAAAGGATTGCAACTCATTTTCGGTGTAAACCCGCTCCCGGATTTCAGGTAAAATTTGCAGTGGGTTTACCAAATTGGTTTCAGTAATTTCATATAAAGGTTCATAGAACGGAACATTAATATGAACAGGTCCTTTTTTTTCTATGGCTTTATTTAGAGCCAAATTGATTTCCCGCTCATTGTGTTTTTGAGACTCAAGTTGTTTTTTTTGAAGGTTTTTATTTGAAGAATCGGCTTCTTCCAATACTTCTGAATATAAATTGGCAGAATACAGAATATGATTCTCAAATACATCTTTCTGTCGGATAGTTTGTCCGTCACCAATATCAATTCTCTCAATTGGTCGGTCTGCCGAGATAATTACCAAGGGAATGTCACTGTAAAAAGCTTCGGCTATGGCCGGATAATAGTTCAATAAAGCCGATCCGGAACTACAAACCATCGCCACCGGCCGTTGAAGTTGTTGTGCCATTCCAAGAGCAAAAAATGCCGCACATCGCTCGTCTACTATACTATAAGCCGTGATTTCCGGATGATGGGTAAACCCAATGATCAAGGGTGCGTTTCTGGAACCGGGGGAAATCACAACATGATTAATGTTTTTAGCAACACAAAGAGCTACTATAGATTGGGCAAGCGGAATTTTAGAATATTTCACACATTTAATGTTTTCGACTAATTAGTCAATTATTTCAAACTTCACGAGGTATTTTAGACCTCACAGGTTTTTAAAACCTGTGAGGTCTATCCTAAGTATTGGTTTTTGATCAAATCCATATCAAAATTACGATTTCAAAAAGATTTTCAATTGACTTTTGAAGCTTATTTAAAAAGCACCCTTTTCATTGTTTGCGCCTTGTTTGAGGTTTCCTCCCATTCTGCCACAGGATCGGAATCTTTTGTAATTCCGCCCCCAACAAACAGCACAACTTTGTTACCCTCCAGTTTCATACATCTCAAATTCACGAACAAAGCCGAAGTTTTTGTAATGCTCAAATAGGCCTGATTTTCCCTGTTTTTACGGTTGCCGCTTCGTTGCAAGGTTTTTTTTAGGTTCAGTTCCCCTAAAAATCCAGTATAAAATTCCCTGTTGTAATTTTCGTTTTCCAGAATGAATTTTTTTGCAGGCCCTTTCGGAAGTCCACATACGGCAGGCGTGGGATGGATGGCCGAGATAAAAATGCGGAATTCCGCGTCTTTACCGGCGACTGGGGATTTGGAATTAATCTTACCCGTTATGTCCGTTCTTAAATGAAGTAAATTCCCGGCCTTAGCAGTATATGGAGATGATATTTTGATTTTTTCGGAGATAGGTTTTAAATATTCCAGGATGGAATCGGTTACTAATTGTTGTTCTTCTTTTTCCTTTTCACCCCAATTTACGTCTAAAGTTCCCTCATATTTTTGAGTTCCGGCCAGCGCCATCGTTTTAAAGCGGTTTCTCTCCAACCCGAGCAAGGTTTCGGGAGTTGCACCCAACCATAAACCAACTTTTGGATGGAACCAGATATATGCGAAAGCCTCGGGATATTTTTCTGTGAGATCTCGAAAAATTTCAATCGGTTCCGGTTTAGTGGAGGAAGGTATTTGAATTATTTCCTTCCGGGAAAGCACCACTTTTTTAAAAGATTTATTCTTTATCGAATCGATTCCTTTTTGAACCAGTTTTATATGTTTCTCCTTTTCCAATGAATTTTCCGAATTACCGGGATCCGCAATTTTCGAAAGCTTTGAAATTTCTGGATTATTAAAAGTAGTTTCAAGATAATCGGCAAATTCCTCGGGAATTAAAATCGCCGTCTCCTTTTCATCAAATGGGGCAAAAACAAATCCGCTTTCCAGATAATCTGTGGTTCTGTACAATTCCGTATCATTTTGTAAAAATGCTTTTATCACTCCCGGTGAATTTGGAATAACAGGCTTGCGGTAGGCTACAAAAGGCAAGCCTTTCTCCAGCTGAGATTTGAGTTCTTTAAAAAATTCTTCCAAAGAGATCATTATTTGTTTTTAGGCAAGGCTATGGTGGTTAATTTCACCAATGAGATCAGGTTGTTTTCGGAGTCGGTAATCCTGATATCCCATAGTTGGGTAGTTCGTCCCTTATGGATAAAAGTCGCTTTTGCAAAAACCTCCCCTTCCCTGATGCTTTTTAAGTGATTGGCAGATATCTCAATTCCACGGATAAAAAATTCGGAAGAATCGAGTAAAATTTGCGATGCCACACTCCCCACACTTTCCGCCAAAGCTACGGTAGCTCCTCCGTGCAAAACCCCATCAGGTTGATGTACTTTTGAATTTACAGGCATTCTGGCGGTGACGAAATCTTCGCCAATATCTATAAATTCAATGTTCAGGGTTTCCATCAAAGTGTTTTTGCACATTGCATTGCATTTTGCAAGTATTTCTTCTTTCTTCATCCTAATAAGATTGTTTACTTTGTAAAAATACAAAACCAAAAAGAATGAATACCGCAGAAAAACAGGTTTCTTATCAAATCACCAATACTTACAGTACTTTAAACCATTTTACCCCTAAGACAAAAAACGTTTGGGTCATATTTCATGGACTTGGATATTTGAGCCGTTATTTTTTGAGATATTTCAAGGATCTGGATCCTGAAGAGAACTACATTATTGCCCCGCAGGCTCAATCAAAATACTATCTGGACGAGAAATACAAACATATTGGTGCTTCCTGGCTTACCAAAGAAAATACCGAAGTGGAGATAAAAAATGTGTTGAATTATCTGGGAGAAGTTTACAAAGCCGAAAATCTTCAAAATGCTCCCAATTTGATTATTCTGGGATTTTCGCAAGGGGTTTCAATGGCAACACGTTGGGTAGCGCGAAATAAGATTGAATGTGCACAGCTCGTCTTATGTGCGGGAAAAATTCCTGTTGAACTTAAATCCGAAGATTTTGAATTTCTTGAAAATACCAATTTTTCATTTATTTATGGAACCAAAGATGAATATTTAAAGGAAGGAATTATTGAAGTTGAAGCAGAAAGACTGAAAAATTTATTTCCGAAAAATCTGAAAATTATTCCTTTTAAAGGTGGTCACGAGCTTAATAAAGACTTAATTCACCAACTTGTTTAAGTAGAATTCAAATCAGGTATTGTCTGATGAAACATCTATAAGTAAAAAATTTCCCGCACGGGGAAATGTTTATATGGATGTTACATATGTCTCGACAAAACAATAATATATACAGATGAAACTAAAGAGAATAAATAAGGCTTCCATTTTTAAAAATATTGGTCCCGGTTTCCTTTTGGCAGGAGCTGCCATAGGAGTTTCACATTTGGTACAGTCCACAAGGGCGGGTGCAGATTATGGGTTTGTACTTATATGGGCATTAATTCTAGCCTGTGTTTCCAAATATCCTTTTCTGGAATTTGGCCCAAGATATGCCGCAGGGACTGGAAATCACCTTATTACCGGGTATAAAAAACTGGGGGTTTTCCCCTATTGGATTTATATAATAATTACCGTGGGAAGCATGTTTATTATCCAGGCAGCCGTTACCATAGTTACGGCCGGACTTGCAGAGCGTTTATTTGGATTTGGCTGGTCTCCTTTTGTATGGAGCGTCGTATTATTGGGTTCATGTATTGCTTTATTGTTGGTAGGAAAATACCCCGCGCTGGATAAAAGCATGAAAATTATTGTCACCTTTTTAACTATTGCTACCCTGGCAGCAGTGGTTATGGCATTTGGTGCCGGAACAACCTCACGAGCCCTGCATACTCCTTCCCCACCTTTATGGACTTCAGCCAGCCTGGCATTTATTATTGCATTTATGGGATGGATGCCTATTCCTCTGGATGCATCAGTATGGCATTCTATATGGACCAAAGAAAAATCTCATCAAACCAATCACAAACCCTCTTTAAAAGAAGCTTTTTTAGATTTTAACGTTGGTTATTTATCGGCGGTATTTGTTGGCATATTATTTTTCCTGTTGGGAGTCCTGGTAATGTTTGGAAGCGGTACGACCTTTTCGGGCAATAGTGTTGAATTTTCCTCCCAATTGGTGGAACTCTACGGAAAAACATTAGGAGAATGGAGCAAACCAATTATTTCCATCGCAGCATTTATCACCATGTTAAGTACCACTTTAACCGTAACCGATGCCTATCCCCGGGTAATTTCTGAATTGCGGAATCCGGAAAAGGACACCCCAAAAGACCAGAAAGAAAAGTGGAACATTTACAAGATCAGTATTTTTATAATTCCTGTGTTGTCTTTGTCCATTCTCTTTTTTCTGTCAGGATCCTTTACGCTTTTAGTGGATTTCGCTGCAGGATTGTCATTCCTTTCTGCACCTTTTCTGGCCTGGTTTAATTATAAGCTGGTTACCGGAAATCACATGAAAGAGGAAGATCGCCCGGGAAAAAATTACCGGATCTTTAGTTTGGCATGCTTTGGTTTACTGGTGTTCTTTAACCTGTTTTACGTGTATTATAATTTTATTTATTAAATATTCAGCCTATTTTTTTGGGGTGTAGAATATCCCGATTAGAAAGGGAATTGAAATTTTGAATTTTGCATACAAAAAAAACGCAATCAAATGAATGATTGCGTTTTTTAATAATTAAGTCCGATTTTGAACTCTCAGATTTAGTTCCCTCACTTTGCTCGGGATAAGCGATTCACAAGGTTTTGCTTTACAAAACCTGTTCACTGCTTATTTTACTTCCTCAAAGTCTACGTCTTCAACATCGTCAGCTTCTTTTGAGCTATCGCTTTCTCCGTCTTTGCTTCCCGGTGCACCTTCTGCTCCGGCTGCTCCACCCTGAGTTTCGGCTTGTGCTTTGTACATTTCCTCTGAAGCTACTTTCCAGGCTTCGTTGATCTTATCCAAAGCAGGTTGAATAGTTGCGATTTCCTTGGTTTCATAAGCTTTTTTCAACTCTTCCAATGCTTCTTCAATTGGTTTTTTCTTATCGTCAGATAATTTATCACCAAATTCTTTCAACTGTTTTTCAGTTTGAAAAATAAGTGCATCAGCTTCATTCAGCTTTTCAACTTTTTCTTTCGCTTGTTTATCAGCTTCGGCATTTACTTCAGCATCTTCCTTCATCTTTTTGATTTCTTCTTCTGTCAATCCTGAAGACGCTTCAATTCTGATATCCTGAGTTTTATTGGTTGCCTTATCGGTTGCACTAACTTTAATGATCCCGTTTGCATCAATATCGAAAGTCACTTCAATTTGAGGTGTTCCTCTTTGAGAAGGTGGAATTCCGTCAAGGTGGAACCTTCCAATTGTTTTGTTATCTGTGGCCATTGGGCGTTCTCCCTGCAATACGTGGATCTCAACTGATGGTTGATTATCTGAGGCGGTAGAGAATACCTGTGATTTCTTGGTTGGAATGGTTGTGTTTGATTCAATTAATTTGGTCAAAACACCACCCATTGTTTCTATACCTAAAGAAAGTGGCGTAACATCAAGAAGTAAAACATCTTTTACATCTCCGCTTAATACTCCACCCTGAATTGCAGCTCCAATTGCAACAACTTCATCCGGGTTCACACCTTTAGAAGGTTTTTTTCCGAAGAAAGCTTCAACTTCTTCCTGAATTTTAGGAATTCTGGTTGAACCACCAACTAGGATTACTTCGTCAATATCGCTTTTTGAAAGACCTGCATCATCCAATGCCTTTTTAACTGGAGCCATTGAACGTTTGATCAAATCGTCTGCCAATTGTTCAAATTTAGCCCTGGTCAAAGTTTGCACAAGGTGTTTAGGTCCTGATGCTGTAGCTGTAACGTATGGCAAATTGATTTCTGTTTGAGAAGAAGAAGACAATTCAATTTTGGCTTTTTCCGCAGCTTCTTTAAGACGTTGCAACGCCATAGGATCCTTTCTAAGGTCGATATCTTCAGCTTTTTTGAAATCATCTGCAAGCCAGTCTATGATCACCTCATCAAAATCGTCTCCACCCAGGTGAGTATCTCCGTTTGTAGACAACACTTCAAAAACCCCGTCACCCAATTCAAGGATAGAGATATCAAAAGTACCACCACCAAGGTCATATACAGCGATTTTTTGATCGATAGATTTTTTATCAAGTCCATAAGCCAAAGCTGCTGCAGTTGGCTCGTTGATGATCCTTCTCACTTTTAAACCGGAAATTTCACCGGCTTCTTTAGTCGCTTGTCGCTGAGCATCGTTAAAATAAGCAGGTACGGTAATAACCGCTTCGGTTACATCATGTCCCAAATAATCTTCAGCAGTTTTTTTCATTTTCTGTAAGATCATTGCTGATAATTCCTGCGGAGTGTACATTCTTCCGTCTATATCTACCCTTGCAGTATCATTATCACCTTTCTTAACTATATAAGGAACACGTTTTGCTTCCTTAAGAGTTTCAGAATATTTATTCCCCATAAATCTTTTGATAGATGATATGGTTTTTGTTGGGTTGGTTACCGCCTGACGTTTTGCAGGGTCACCTACTTTAATTTCCCCGCCTTCTACAAATGCGATTACAGAAGGAGTGGTTCTTTTACCTTCGGCATTAGGAATTACCGTTGGTTCGTTACCTTCCATAACGGCAACGCATGAGTTGGTAGTACCTAAGTCAATTCCAATTATCTTGCTCATAACTTTATATGTTAATTTATAATATTGTTTCTGTTTTACATTGAGTCTTAGACAATCATTATGCCACCGGAAAAATTATGACAGGATGGCATAATCAGATATTATATGGCATTCCGACCTCTTTGAACTATAAAAAAACTCAGGGAAATGTTTGGTTAGCTTTTCCATCTTTCAACTTTTTTGAATTGAAAAGCCCCCGAACGTTAAGAAGATTTTTCTATGCCTAATAAAGAGCAGGTCTTTAAAATAGCATATAAGAATCCAAAAAAAAATATAGCCTTACAATAACAAATCCCTATTTTTGTACATTAATTACAGGATTAGGATGCGAAAAATAGAATGTATTAGTGTTTTTGATATGCTGAAGATTGGGGTTGGCCCATCGAGTTCCCATACCTTGGGGCCGTGGCGTGCCGCCCAGCGCTGGATTGAAGAATTGAAGCACAAAAACATCTTTGATGAAGTGGTGAGCATTCACATAGATCTTTATGGTTCACTTTCGCTTACCGGAAAAGGACATGCCACAGATATCGCCGTAATGCTGGGACTGTGTGGTTTTGACCCCGTTCTTATGGATATTCGGTCCATAGAACCCGAAATCCAGAAAATAAGGGATACTCAAACCATCAGCCTAAAAGGCGAAAAAACAATCGCTTTTGATGCAAAAGAACAGATAAAATTCAATCGCAAATTTCTCGAATTTCATCCCAACGGAATAATCTTTAGAGCAGTTTTGGAAAACGGCAAAAAGAACGTTTCCTCCTTTTATTCCATTGGCGGGGGGTTTGTGGTAAAAGAAGAACGTAAAAATGCAAAACAGAAAATGGAAATTTTTAAAGAATTTCCGTTTCCCATTGAAAAAGCAACTGAGCTTCTCTCCTATTGCAAAAGCGAAAACAAATGTATTTCTGGAATTGTACTGGAAAATGAAAGATCCCTGCGAAGCGATGAAGAAATAGACAAGGGATTGCGGGAAATCTGGCAAGTTATGCTGGAATCCATGTATACCGGTTGCCATACCGAAGGTACACTTCCCGGAGGTTTAAACGTACACCGTCGTTCCTTTGATATCCATAAACGACTTATAGCAGAATCAAAATACAATTCTCCCGAAGAATGGATTGAGGTTATCCGGAATACCGAGGTAAAATTCAGGCAGATCCTTAAATGGGTAAGTTGCTTGGCCATAAGCGTAAACGAGGTAAATGCTTCTCTTGGAAGGGTAGTAACCGCTCCAACCAATGGAAGTGCGGGTACTGTTCCTGCAGTTTTGATGTATTATATGGTAATTGAAAACCACGATGCTACTTTTGAAGAGGTCAAACGTTTTATGTTGGTAGCCGGTGAAATTGGCAGTTTGTTTAAAAAAGGTGCCACAATTTCTGCTGCAATGGGCGGATGCCAGGCCGAGATAGGGGTTTCTTCCGCAATGGCTGCCGGAGCGCTTACCGAACTTATGGGCGGCACGCCGGAACAGGTCCTTATGGCCAGCGAGATCGCCATGGAACATCACCTGGGATTAACCTGCGACCCAATTGGGGGATTGGTCCAAATACCTTGTATAGAACGCAACGCAATGGGGGCCATTAAGGCAATTAACGCCGCCGAGATCGCTATGGAAAGCGATGCCTCCAAAGCCAAAGTCCCTTTGGATAAGGTAATTCAAACAATGTGGGATACCGCAAAAGATATGAGTTCCAAATACAAAGAGACCTCGGAAGGCGGATTGGCAGTTGCAGTAAATTTAAGCGATTGTTAACTGCACCGCAAACCTTTTGGAAGGTGAAAAATTAAATTCCTTTTTAACTTATTTTCTGGTTGATGAAAGCCATTTTTAACTCATATTAAATTGCTCAAGAACAAACTCACAATTAAAATCCAAAATCTCCTTCGCAATTATGTTTGGATGCTTGGGTGTTATTTTGTGTTTTTTGTCGCTTTGGGAATCTTAAAAGCGGGTTTCCCGGAATTCGAATTTGAACGTTACCAGCAAAATGACTTAATCCTGCTTTTGGAAGAAAATCCTTGGAAATTTGTCCTAATGGCGATAATTTTTGCCCCGCTGATAGAGGAAGGAATGTTTAGGACCCTGATTAAACCTTCACAAAACGAACTTATATTTTTTCTTTGCAGTTGGATCTTCGTTGGGGTGATCTCATTTATTCCGGCCGATGTTTTTTGGATCGTTAAATACGGATTTCTGATCTTGTTCATGATCTTGACATTTTTATTTCTCAAAGAGTTTATTCCCCAAAAATGGCAGGTCAAATTGTGCTATTTTTTAGGCCGCCATTATAGATTTATCTGGATATTAACATCTGTGATCTTCGGGATGGTCCATATATTTAATTATGTGGAAGGTTTTCAACTCGATTTTCTTCTCATCTTATTAATTATTCCCAGGATCATAGCCGGTTTTTTCTTCGGAAAGATCAAAATTGAAAATCAGGGTTTGTTTTGGCCAATTACAATGCATGCCTTGAACAATGCCATTGTCCTCTTTGTTATTTTTCCAAAATTGTTATAACAACTATTGAGTATTGAGTAAAAATCTCAATACTCAATACTCAAATCTCAATACTATAAACAAGGTTTGAATGTAGCAGTCTAATTTACTACTTTTACTCCTCAAAAAATACAGAAAATGTCAGTCGCTAAAAAACAATACAAACGAGTTACCACCAAATCCCTGGTAGATATGAAAGCCAACGGGGAAAAAATAGCAATGCTCACCGCATACGATTATACCATGGCCAAAATAGTTGACGGTGCCGGAATTGATGTTATACTGGTAGGTGATTCGGCAAGTAACGTGATGGCGGGCCATGAAACCACCCTTCCCATTACATTGGACCAGATGATCTATCACGCTGCAAGTGTGGTTAGGGGAATTGACCGCTCTTTAGTGGTTGTGGATCTGCCTTTTGGAAGTTATCAGAGCGATCCTAAAGAAGCCCTTCGTTCCTCCATTCGTATAATGAAAGAAAGCGGTGGACATTCGGTAAAACTTGAAGGGGGAAGTGAAGTGAAGGAGTCAATAAAAAGGATCCTGAATGCCGGGATCCCTGTTATGGGGCACCTTGGTCTAACGCCACAATCCATCTATAAATTCGGTACTTATACAGTTCGCGCAAGAGAAGATGAAGAAGCCGAAAAGCTAAAATCTGATGCGCTCCTTTTGGAAAAACTGGGTTGTTTCGCCATGGTTTTGGAAAAAGTCCCGGCTAAACTGGCCAAAGAAATTGCAGAAAGCGTGAGTATTCCTGTAATTGGAATAGGTGCAGGAAATGGCGTAGATGGACAGGTTTTGGTACTGCACGATATGATTGGTATGAACCACGAATTCAATCCGCGGTTTTTAAGACGCTATCTGGATATGCACGCACAAATGACAAAGGCTTTTCAGAATTATAGGGACGATGTTAAATCGGGTGATTTTCCGAGCGAAGATGAGCAGTATTAGGTAGATTTGAGATATTAGATTTGAGATATGAGATATGAGATCTATTTCAATTTATCTCTATACTCATATTTCAATACTCCTATCTATTAAAAGAATTTATCTCAATACTCTTATCTCAATACTCATATCTATTTTTAATGGGTTCAAACAATTTACACATACACTCCAACAAATCCAATCTTCAAATCCTTTTTGAAGACAATCACTTAATTGTGATCAACAAACGCTCCGGTGATATCGTGCAGGGTGATAAAACAGGAGACCAGCCTTTGAGTGAAGTGGTGAAAGAATATATCGCGGAAAAATACAACAAACCCGGAGCGGTGTATCTGGGCGTTGTGCACCGACTTGACAGGCCAACCACAGGAATCGTGGTTTTCGCAAAAACTTCCAAGGCCCTTACCCGTCTAAACAAACTATTTTCTGATAGGGAAACCCAAAAAACCTACTGGGCGGTGGTAAAAAATGCTCCGCCAAAAACAGAAGATACCTTGACTCATTTTCTGAAACGCAATCCTAAACAAAACAAATCCTTTGCTTATATCAAGGAAATACCGGAGAGCAAAAAGGCCATCCTGGATTATAGGATATTGAAAACCCTGAACAATTATTATTTGCTGGAAATAGATTTACATACCGGCAGACATCACCAGATCCGGAGCCAGTTATCGGCAATTGGTTGTGCGGTGAAAGGCGATCTCAAATACGGGTTTGACCGAAGCAATAAAGATGCGAGCATTCATTTGCATGCCAGGAAACTGTGCTTTATTCATCCGGTTAAAAAGGAGCCTCTGGAAATTGTTGCTCCCCCACCCCAGGATCCAATTTGGGATGCCTGCATTTAGTGGGGTTTTTACACTTCCCAATAAATAGGGGGTCCGGAATTGGGATGCTTATGAAATACAAGCCTTAACGGTTTGCTATTGCTGTTTTTTCGGAAATAATATCGGCAACGGGCCTGTTTTCTATCTTGCTTTCCAAATAGGAAATAATATCCAAATAAAGAAACGCCCTTCGCTCGTAAGGATGATCTTCATATTGCTTCAATTTACTATGTAGTTTTCTGAATTCAACTTTGATATCCAGGGGAGAAACATCGGGTAAAATCCGGAGAAATTTAATCAGCTCTTTTTGCACCTCGTGCAAATCGTTCATCTTGATCAAAAATTTAAATGTGGATTTTATCAAACTCTCTAAATGATAATCCTGGCCGGCTTCGTAATGGGCAACAAGGTTCAATATTCTGGAAAAACACATCAAATCTTCCCGGATCTCCAGTGACTTGTTACTGATGATCTTATTTAGGAATTCAATACATTTTTTATTGTGGCCACCACCAAAATAAAGAGAGGCTATTTTGTAATAGAGCACCATTATATGATGCTCATCTATCCTGCCTTTATAAATTTTAATTTTCTTCTGAATCTTTTCAATAAGCGGTTCTGCTCCGGAGAAATCACCTCTCATAAATTTCAGGTTCAGTTTATTGGTATAGACATATAAAAATGACAATGCCGCCAGGTTATCATCATCTGGAATTTTGGGGTCTTTAAGGGTTTCTTCCAAATTTTTAAGTGTTTTTTCAAAAAGGTTGGAATGATTTAAATAAAATAAAGATTCCAACAGGTAATGATTTCCCTTTATATAAGAAACAGGATGTATAGATACCAAATGTGGATTATCATTAAAAAGATCGATCCATTTTAAAGAATATCGGTAACAGGACAAAAAATCCTGAGTGATAAAACTATACCAGAGATGAGCTTTATACAGCCATAATTTTTCACGAAAACCTATTTTGCTAAATTGATATTCCGGCACATTTTCCTCAAAAAGGATTTTAATGGCTTGTGCCTCCTCTTTGGTGCGGGCATATCCCATTTTTAGGAAAATTCCATACAATCTGAGCGACAGATTGGATAATTTACTTGAGACCATGTTTAACCGGCTCAATTCTTCGGTTTGTTTTATCAAAACTTCGGCTCGGTTATGAATACTGCGGGTAATATATTGAGATTCAATAATTTTTTCCATCTCCAGGATCTCGTATGCCACGTTTTTTTCTTCATAATGCAAAGCCATTGCCTTGATCTTATCAAGCAACTTTAAACTCTGCTTGTATAAAC
>Ga0307486_1000356_pt1 | contig 43976 bp, 31 predicted proteins | sample CBIW02metaG_FD_203663 | JGI IMG/M metagenome (GOLD analysis project Ga0307486, IMG submission 203663) | Sea-ice brine microbial communities from Beaufort Sea near Barrow, Alaska, United States - CBIW 0.2 | ecosystem: Environmental > Aquatic > Marine > Coastal | place: USA: Alaska | collected... | reverse complement strand
AATATTAAAGTCTTGGGCAACGCAGCGTACCGTTTGCCCTGCTGCAATCTTGCTTAGTACAAGTTGTCGAAAATCAGTTGAGTATGTCATTTAGGTATTGTAGTTCTTTTTTGGTTTTTTGACTATAGGTTATAAAGAATATTGATAGGGGTAAAAAACTATGATAATTAATACCAAACGTACAAGCGCTGTTTTAAGCATGATGGCACTATTATTTAGCGCTTCTGCCTGCTCTAATCCATCAACTGTGAACACAGATACAGTAAGGGTGGAAAAGGCTGATAATAAACCAGCCAATAACATCCAGACATCTGACGATTCTATATCCGATGGGAAAACGCGCAATAATAAACCTGCTTTTACGACCCAAACCGTCGCTAGCTTTGATGAGCCGTGGGCGATGACCGCGCTACCCAAAAATGATAATGATAGTAGCGCTGAGCCGCTCAAACTGCTGGTGACTCAAAAAACAGGGGAGTTATTCGTTGTTGATGCTAAGACAGGAGTTAAGACGGCAGTAGGCGGTGTGCCTAAAGTCGCCTATGGTGGGCAAGGTGGATTGGGTGATATCATTCTTGCGCCAGATTTTGCAACCACTAATATGATCTATCTAAGCTATATTGAAGCAGGTATCGGCTCTGGAGATAACACCTTTGGGGCCAAAGTTATCAAAGCCCAATTGACGGGATTGGATAGCAAGATGCCAAGCTTGCAAGCCATTAGCCCTATTTGGCAGCAGACCCCAAAAGTTAAAGGGCAAGGGCATTATAGCCACCGTTTACTATTTTCCCCTGATGGGCGTTATTTATATATCAGCTCAGGTGAGCGCCAGCAAAAAGACCCTGCACAAGATATGAGCGTCAATTTGGGTAAAATCATACGGCTAAATTCTGATGGGACTGTACCAACAGACAATCCATTTGCTGCTGACTCTAGTGATATCTCCGCACAGTTTTGGACGCTAGGGCATCGTAACGTGTTGGGTATGGCATTTGACAAAGCAGGCAAATTTTGGGCACACGAGATGGGACCAAAAGGTGGCGATGAGTTTAACCTGATTGAAAAAGGCAGCAATTATGGTTGGCCTATCGTATCTAACGGGCGTAATTATTCCGGTATTGATATTCCCGATCATGATACTCGTCCTGAATTTTCGGCACCCAAAATCACCTGGACACCGGTAATATCACCGTCTTCTATGAGTCTCTATTCTTCAGGCACTCACAACGACTTTCCGGCATGGCAAGGGGATGCGCTTATCAGTGGTCTGTCATCTAAAGCGTTAATAGTGGTTGATTTAGGCTCCTCAAGTAATACACCTGATGCTCCTCATGAGCGTTATCGCTATGATATGGGTCAGCGAATCCGGAGTGTACTGGCAGTGGATGGAGAAGTCTGGCTATTAGAAGATGGCAATGATGGCAGGCTGTTGCGATTATTACCTGATTAAGCACAGTATAGCTAGCCTCACATAAACCCGCTATAGCGTCAACCTTGCCTACTGTACTTGGTGTGCCGTCTTGTTTGAGTTCCTGATATATATAATTTATCAAGCAGCTAATCTTCAAATTTTTATTAACAAATATTAAGTTTTATTTGCTAAATTGTCTTGCTTATTTATTGAGTCGAGCAGGTGTTATTTGACTCAGTTGTTGCTTATAGTGATTCATTTATTTATGTTGCTTCGTACAAACTGACTAATCTTACTATTAAGATAGTAACAACATCCCAGTTATTTCTCTAAAGTTTGGTTTTGTAATAGTTTGATAATAAAGAGTTACTTTGTTAAAGTGAGCTTCCTTACATTCCTTATACTATGAGATTGAAGCATGGATGAAGTAAAAGTAGGTCGGTTAGGGCCTTTTCCACGGGTGAATAAACCCGTATTTATTGTCTCGATAGTGTTAATCGTTGGATTTATTATTTTTGGGGCATTTTTTACTGAAACTGCGGGTGCGCTGTTTAGCTTCTTACAAAATTTTATTACCGATAAGTTCGGTTGGCTTTTTATTATTTTAGTCAATGCGGCATTAGTACTTTGTATCTACTTAGCTATGAGTCGCTATGGTGACATTCGGCTAGGCAATCAAACTGAGCGACCGCAATACAAGCTGTTTTCATGGATTGGGATGTTGTTCTCGGCAGGTATCGGTATTGGTTTAGTGTATTGGGGAACGGCTGAGCCCTTATACCACTTTATGGCGCCACCTATGGGTGAGGCTGAGACCGTTGCTGCAGCGAAGCAAGCCATGGATATCTCATTTCTACATTGGGGTCTACATGCTTGGGCGATTTATACTATTGTGGCGCTATCTTTAGCTTATTTTCATTTTCGTCGCGGGCTACCCTTATCGATTCGCTCGACCTTATATCCAATATTGGGTAAAAAGATTTATGGCCCATGGGGTCATACCGTCGATATCTTGGCAGTGTTTGGTACTATGTTTGGTGTGGTCACCTCGCTTGGTCTTGGGGTGATGCAGATCAATTCCGGACTCGAGAAGCTGTTTGGCATTCCCAATAGTTTGACCATACAGTTTGCTTTAATTGCCTTCATTACAGTGCTTGCAGCAATTTCCGTTATGATGGGGCTAGATAAAGGTATTAAGCGACTTAGCGATATTAATATTGGCTTCACCATTGTTTTACTTGCGTTCATGGTGATTTTAGGACCAACCCTCTTTATCTTCGATAGCTTTATCGAAAACATCGGAAACTATATCGTAGCGATTGTTCCTCTAGGAACGTGGGGTGAGTCTTATAGCGGCACGGATTGGCAAAGCGCTTGGACGATATTTTACTGGGCATGGTGGGTCAGTTGGGCACCATTCGTTGGTATATTTATTGCCCGCATCAGTCGTGGTCGTACCATCCGTGAATTTACACTTGGGGTATTACTCATCCCAATGCTGATTTTATTCTTTTGGTTTACTACTTTTGGTGGTGTTGCTATTCATATGGAGCTTGCCTCTGCTGTGACGGGTATTAGTCCAGGATTAGTCGAAGCGGTACAAGCAGATTCAGGTAGTGCGATCTTTAAACTGGTTGAGTACTATCCATTGGCAAAACCCATTACGCTCTTGATTGTGGTTATGATCATGCTTTGGTTCGTGACGTCATCGGACTCGGCAAGTTTTGTCATTGATATGCTGACCGCAGGCGGTGATACCAACCCACCGAAGATTCAGCGTTTATTTTGGGCGACTACCGAAGGTGTTATTGCTGCTATATTGCTTGCAGCAGGCGGATTATCAGCACTAAAAGCCGCTGCTATCATTGCAGGACTGCCATTTGCGATAGTGATATTCGTAATGATGTATGCGTTATTGCGTGGTCTTAGTCGCGATCGTCTGATTTTATATCGGGCTCAGCAAGGCTTTATTACGGATGAATCAGCAGATCACAATTCGGCCAACGAATTTGTCGATGAGCATCTGTTAAAAGGACCCCCTAAGATAGTAAGAGGTGACTAGCGAGTTGGGTTTGGCTGAGAATCTAATACTTCTGTCGTACTGTGCCCTAAGATAGCTTGTTGTCTTAGGGTTTTTTCGTTTTTAAAGAGATTAAAAAACTGGAAAGTATCTAATCTAATTTGATACTTTCTAAGTATCTTGTTAAGGTATGCAACCCAAAAAATTGAGATGACTAAATGGATCATGTGAAAGTTGGCCGATTGGGCCCTTTTCCACGGGTAAGTAAACCTGTGTTCTTAACCTCAGCGCTGTTAATTGTTGCGTTTATCATCTTTGGCTCTTTTTTTAATGAGCAGGCAGAACTGGTATTTGGTCATGCAAAAGCATTTGTGTCCTTGCGCTTTGGCTGGTTCTTTATTGTGGTGGTCAACTTAATTTTAGTGATGAGCATTTACATGATGTTTAGTCGCTATGGCGATATCAGGCTCGGCCATCAGAACGAGAAGCCGGAGTACAATCTAGTATCTTGGATTGGCATGCTATTTTCAGCCGGTATCGGCATTGGACTGCTCTATTGGGGAACGGCTGAGCCCTTGTATCACTTCATGGCGCCACCATTAGGAGAGGCTGAAACGATTGCTGCTGCTAAGCAAGCAATGAACATCTCGTTCCTGCATTATGGTTTACATGTATGGGCTCTCTACGGCATGGTCGCTTTGTCATTGGCTTATTTTCATTACCGGGTGGGTTTACCACTGGCCATCCGCTCGACACTATACCCAATATTAGGTAAAAAAATCTACGGCGGCTGGGGCCATACGGTGGATACGCTGGCGGTATTTGGTACGATGTTTGGGGTAGTGACTACGTTAGGTCTTGGGGTATTGCAGATTAACTCAGGTCTTGAGACTCTATTTGGTATTCCCAATAATATTACGGTACAGATTATTTTGATTGCCTTTATTACTATGCTGGCAGGGCTATCTCTTTTTATGGGGCTGGATAAAGGGATTAAGCGTTTAAGTGACACTAATATCTTTTTCACCATTGTGCTACTAAGCTTTGTGATTATCTTAGGGCCTACCCAGTTTATCTTCAATAGCTTTGTGGAAAACATCGGCAACTATTTACATCAGATTGTACCATTAGGTCTTTGGACTGAATCTTATAGTGGTGAAGAAAATTGGCAAGCGTCATGGACGATTTTCTATTGGGCATGGTGGATAAGCTGGTCGCCGTTCGTTGGGGTATTTATTGCTCGTATTTCTCGTGGTCGTACTATTCGTCAGTTTATATTAGGGGTGTTGTTAATTCCTATTACTATCTTATTCTTATGGTTTACCGCTTTTGGTGGTTCAGCGGTAAATATGGAGCTAATGGCTGCAGCGGATCCTAATCTGGCCAGTCCCGGCCTTATCGAAGCCGTTCGAGCGGATACAGGCAGTGCCATCTTTAAGCTGATGGAGTCTTATCCACTAACCGCAGCGGTTAACTTGCTCATTGTGGTGATGATTGTTCTGTGGTTCGTAACGTCATCAGATTCAGCCAGTTTTGTCATTGATATGCTGACCTCAGGTGGTGATACCAATCCGCCGAAAATTCAGCGTCTATTCTGGGCCGGTACTGAGGGCGTTATCGCGGCCGTATTACTAGCAGCAGGTGGTTTAAGCGCCCTGCAAGCGGCGTCTATTGTTTCAGGTTTTCCTTTCGCTATTGTGATAGTCGTTATGATGTATTCATTACTGCGCGGCTTGAGTCGAGATCGTTTGATACTGTATCGCAATCAGCAATGGTTCACCACTGAAGAGTCAGCAGAGCATAATTCAGCCAATGAGTTCCGTGATGAAGAGTTGTTAAAAGGGCCGCCTAAGTTATAAAAAATGACTAGATATTGGTACCAGATGCTTTGTCAATTGGTTACTATTGACTAAAACCCCAACTCGCTAGGTTACGATTAGCGGGTTGGAGTTTTTTTATGCAGGGTCTGGAATTTGCTGGTATTTGCCACACCTACCTTATCAAACAATTAGCTCATTAGAAAACTTAGATCATTAAGTTAAGACGACAGCCTTCTGACTTAGAGCAATTATGACAAGGTTATGGACATGGGCCTGGAGAGTATTCAATCGCCGCAGACGTACCACAGGCTGAACAAGCATTACCTGCAGTGCGATAGTTAACGCCGCCTGATGCGGTCGTCACTTTGACGCAGACAGGCTCGTATTGCATCGTGCATATGTTATTTTTAGAATCAAAAGGCGGGCACTGAGTAAAACCGTCAGCGTTTGATACTGGATGGTCGCTGCTGGCAGAGTCAGAAGTGTGAATAGGAGTCGTATCGGGGGCGGGGACGTTAACCATACTAGTACAGCTTGCCAAAGTTATTGTGACTGATAGCCCCACTAATGACAGCCATGATAGTGATGAACGGTTAGTAGTCATAAGATGTCCTTGTCCATGAGTTTAATGACTTTTTATTAGAGTCATATTTGTTATCAGAGTCATTTTCGAGCTTTGAGCCGTTACTGATTATCATACCGTATTTTTAACGTGATAGAAGACAATAAAAGTAGGGTGGTTATATCTCACCTCTCATATTTCACCCAAAAAAATAGCCCATCAATTAGATGGGCTATTATGTTAGTTGATATGTTAATTATGATTCTTTATCTATATTAATATATTTATCAAAGTTTTGCGCATAGTCAGTCAAGTTGTCACTGAGCATTTGACGGTATTGTTTAACATAGAATTCAACGATATCATCTTTTTCTTTAGCAAAATCATCGCCTTTTACGAAGCCAATGGAGGCGACCGATGCGCTATAACGTGCCGCTGCATATAGTAGTGATGCGCCTACTTGTCCTGAATGCGCCTCATCACCCAATTGGCTATTTGCGACACCGATAATGGCATCAGCACGCTGATAAAACCCCTGCATTTCTGGAGTGATTTCAACATTAGCATTACTGTCAGTAGCAGCACTGTCATTGAGGTCTAAATGCTTGTTTTGTGCATTGTCTTGAGTGTTGCCTTGACTATTGTCTTGAGACATAAGCTTCTCCTATTTATTAAAAATATGTGAATGTGGATTGATAAAATTGTTCGTCGAAGCATTCGTTGAAGCCATAGTAACGTTTAAAGATATGAAGAATAATACCAAAAGTGTAACCTAAAGCAGATCGGTAACAATAAAAGCCGGACTTCTAATCAAGCATTATACTGCTATGAAGTCCGGCTTTAATACTTTAGTGATTATTGTAATTGCCTATTATCTTATCAGTAACGTTGAGTTGTTATAACCCAGCATCTGCTTTTAACATCTCCGCTTTATCCGTTTTTTCCCAAGTAAAGGCAGTCTCAGAGCCTGGACGACCGAAATGTCCAAAGGAAGCGGTTTGCTGATACATAGGTTGCAATAGATTAAGCATACGGGTAATGCCGTAAGGACGTAAGTCAAAATGAGTGCGAATCAGACGGATGATTTCATCAGAGCTGATTGTGCTAGTACCAAAGGTATTTACTGAGATAGACGTTGGTTCTGCCACCCCAATCGCATAGCTAACCTGTACTTCACAACGATCAGCAATACCTGCGGCAACCAAGTTTTTGGCAACGTAGCGTACCGCGTAGGCGGCACTGCGGTCAACCTTAGAAGGGTCTTTACCACTAAATGCACCGCCGCCATGACGTGCCATACCGCCATAAGTATCAACGATAATTTTACGTCCGGTAAGTCCAGCATCTCCAACAGGGCCGCCGATGACAAACTTGCCGGTTGGGTTGATGTGGTAACGAGTGCCCGCGTGCAATAGGTCGGCTGGTAAGACATGCTTGATGATGGACTCCATCACCGCTTCTTGCAAATCAGTTTGTGAAATACTCGGATCATGCTGAGTAGATAACACCACCGCATCAATCGCAGTCGGGCGGTTGCCATCATACTTCAATGTCACCTGTGCTTTGGCATCGGGGCGTAACCAAGGCAGCTCACCGGCACGGCGCAACTCAGACTGACGCTCCATCAAGCGATGAGCAAACTCGATAGGCGCTGGCATGAGCACTTCAGTTTCGTTACTGGCATAGCCGAACATTAAGCCTTGGTCACCCGCGCCTTGCTCTTCAGGATTCTCACGATCAACGCCTTGAGCGATCTCAGGCGATTGCTTACCCAGCATGTTGATAACCGCGCAAGTTTCACCATCAAAACCAAGGTCTGAATGGTGGTAGCCAATACCATTGACGGTATCACGTACGATACGCTCAACGTCAATATTGGCTGTGGTTGAGATTTCACCAGCGAGTACCACAGCGCCCGTTTTGACTAGCGTTTCACATGCCACGCGGGCATGGAGGTCTTCACGTAATATCGCATCGAGTATGGCGTCTGATATTTGGTCAGCCATTTTATCAGGATGGCCTTCGCTCACGGATTCTGAAGTAAATAAGTTGTATTCACGCATAATGGGATCGCTTAATTGAATCAATAAAGATAGGAAAAAGCATAACGGCTGAGCGCAGCTTTAATTAATATTGACCGTGCAATTATTTGCTCGGTAGTTAACTGGTTTTGCTTATAAATAGTTTTGCCTGATCTGCTCAATAACTCATTCAAAAATAGTTACTGATAAATAATGCACTGCTGATTTTCGGCAGTTTTAGCGTAACACCGTTAAGATAAGGTTAACGTATAGCTACTACCCTTTGTACAGTCATCACCTTATTATTATGGTGATTGATACGCAGTATCAGCAGAAAATAGGCTTATTCTACCTTGAAACGCTATAAAACTCTAGTGAGCTACGCTTGTTCTATTATAAGTAATACTCAACAAGGCGTTTGTTATGATAAACCTGGAATGCAGCTAGTGGCTAAATTTGCTGGCACACTTAGAGGTCCAAAAACGCGGCTTTGTCTTTGAACATACATTCTGCATACACGGGACAAGCGCCGCATTTAGGAGTGCGCGCCTGACAAGTATAGCGTCCATGCAAAATCAAATAATGATGAGCATCAAGCATAAAATCCTCTGGAATACGCTCAACCAGTTTGTGCTCAACGATTAATACGTTTTTGCCGGTTGCTAGCCCTGTGCGATTGCCCACACGGAATATATGCGTATCGACCGCCATGGTCGGCTGCCCGAAGGCAGTATTGAGCACCACATTAGCGGTCTTGCGGCCAACGCCTGCTAGCGACTCTAAGTCCTTACGATTATTAGGAACTGTACTATCAAACTTATCAATTAAGTCGCGGCACGTTTTAATAACATTTTTGGCTTTGGCATTATATAAGCCGATATTCTTAATATATGCTTTGAGTCCGTCTTCGCCTAATGCCCAGATCGCCTCAGGAGTATTCGCTACCGGATACAGCTGCTGAGTGGCAATATTAACACTCACATCCGTTGCTTGAGCGGATAAAATCACTGCGATAAGCAGCTCAAAGTTACTGTGATAATTTAATTCAGTGACCGGCTCCTCAATCGTCGCCGCCAGTTTTTCAAAAAAGGGGCGCACGTCACGATTGGGCAGGCGTCTTGATGGCGGGGTATCCGCTGTTTTGTGTTTAACCGTTTTACTCATAGCGTTTGGATTATCGTTTTTAGTGGCTGTTATTTTTAGATACTGTTTATTAACTGTTGTTTTTAACTACTATTTTTAACTGCTGTTTTAGAGACTGTTATTAGCGATGGTGGTTGATAAATCAAATAATTTAACCGTTATATAGTCGATTCAATTTAAAAACGATACCGTGCTGCTGGGATGCTACTGTAACAAACGTTTTGTAGCCTCTGTCACGCGTGCGAACAGCAAGCAAGAAAAAAAATTTACACCAGTAGCACGTTTATATGAACGTATCTCTTTCATTTTGAACTGACTGTACCGTCTCTCTAATAATAAATATCTATATTTGCGCAAGTTGCGATTGTAATGCTTCAAGTTCGGCTTGTTTGCTGCTATTTGCTCGGACGCTTAGCTGCTTCTCTAACTTTTTAATTTTACTGCGTAATTTGGCGGCGGCGATGGTATCTTTTGCTTGTTCTTCACTAATATCAAGCGTTTTCGTGGCTGCATTATTAAGTTTGGCTTCTACCATACTGACCACAGGTCTGCTATTGCTACTGTCAGCAAGCTGTTCAGTAACGCGTCTAAGATGGGTGTGGTAACGCTGACGCAGCTCGTCCTGTTCCTGTATGCGTTCGGTTGTTGATAACGGGCGCTCAATAGCGACTAGATCAATGCAATCAACCGGGCAGGGCGCTATGCACAGCTCGCAGCCCGTACACAGATCAGTAAAAATGGTATGCATATGCTTGCCCGTACCGACAATGGCGTCGACCGGACAGGCGGGAATACACTTAGTGCAGCCGATACAATCATCCTCACGGATAACAGCACGGACTTCACGAGGACGCTCAGTTATAGAGTCTATTGACCACTTTGAAGGCACGGCAGAGAGCAGGTTTTCAGCCCTGCTTGCGATGTTATTGGCGGTATTATTTATGTCATTGGGGTTAATGATTTGGGCAATGGCATCCGTAACAGGCTGTCCACCAGGCACGCATTTATTATACGGTTCGCCGTCGATGACAATGGCTGCGGCATAAGGCAAACAGCCGTCTGGATGCGCACATAAACCACACTGAGTTTGTGGCAGGCAAGCGTCAATAAGCGCAATTTGCTCCTGCCTATCAGCAGGCAAGGTATCAAGCGCTAACGTGTCAAACAATATGGGCAGATTTGCTAAGCGGTCGTGTGTAGTAGCGTGTATAGTACTGGGCATTTAATTGATGGCCTTAAAACTGGCGTAAAAAAGTGGCAATATATAAGCGATAAGATATGACAGTGCGAATAATAAAAGTCTTCGCAATAAAAGCTAAAGCGACATACCTTGTTCATGGGCAATTTGTGCTATTAACTCATAAGCAATGCTGCCTTTAAAAGGTATCTTAGGCAAGTTTGAGAGATCAAAAAAGTCGGCGTGTGAGAGTTCGTCTTCTTGCACTACAATGTCGCCACTCGAATAACACGCCCGAAAACCAAGCATTAGGTTAGAAGGAAACGGCCATGGCTGACTACTCACATAACGAATATCTGTCAGGCTGATATTTACTGCCTCAGCCACTTCGCGTACCACCGCATGCTCTAAGCTCTCGCCTACTTCTACAAATCCCGCAATCAAACCATATTGTAATGGCAGGCTTTGCTGTCCATAGCGATGATGGTGCGCCAGTAAAATCTGCATCTCACCTGTTTGCGGATTGGGGCGGGTAATAGCAGTAATGACACACGGCTGGACTCGTGGATATTGGCGCAGTTGACAAACCTGACATACCATGGCACGCTCATCTCGTTTGGCAGCGGTCACTGGGGCACTACACCGACTACAAAACTGTGTGTCTGCTTGCCAGCGTAATAATTGTATGGCTTGACTTAGCTGGGCAGAAAGCGCTACCGGTAGCTGAGTGATGAGCTGTCGATAGGTAATAAAAGCGTTACTACTATTTGAAATACTATCCGTAATTATCGGTAAGGCAATATCATTCGTTACCGCATAGTCATAAGTAATAGCGCTGGTCGCTGGAGCACTAGCACTTATAACATCACTATCAGCACAGCCATCAGACATCCAATGATTTGGTGCTAGACTTTCAAGTAGCTCTACTCGCCCAACTTGGTAGGCTTGCCGGCATTCGTTATCGTCTACGGTATTGAACTCTGATAATTGAACTTGCAATGGCCACCAGCCATCAAGCGTTTGACGACATAGAACCGTCTCGTCATTAAGTATAAAAGCGCTGCTCATAGCAAACTATCCAAGACAAGCATAGGCCAAATCAGGCACAAACTTGTTTAAAATAAGGGGGTGTCACTGTTTTAATATAACCAATGTAATCGTATCAAAGCGGCCATAACGGTTAAGCAGCAATTAACTGGCTTAAGCCATGCTGACCCATATCAAGCGCCTGCTTACTCACAGGGTGATTGTGCTCAAAGCCATCCAAATGATAATCTACTGCCATCATTACATCAGCGATATAAGACAAGCTGTGATCTTCGATGCGCTTATCATCCGTGAGGCACTGTTGTATATAAGTCGCCAGTTGGCTGAGCATACTAGCGGCTGTTGGCAACTGCAAAAAGCGTACTGCACCAGCAACTTGGCGCATCATTTCAGGTATATTTTGAATATTGAGCAGATCTCGCTCAGCCTCAGACATATAATCATTGATGGCCTGTTCTGCACTGGCAATGGCAGTACGGCTTTCTTGTACTAAGGTGTCATAAGCGGTATTGAGCTGATGTAATGAGATGCGATGGTTATTCAAGGGCAAGTAGACCGCCCCTGGAGTATGCATTTTTGCCATGGAGATAGCCGCATTCTCGGCATGCATTAAAGCTAATAATAAGACATCAAAATCGTCAGGAGATGGCGTTCGCCACCGAGCTATCTCGTCTGCCGCTGTACGAAGGCTCATAGCAGCATCTACTAACCCTAATAAGCGTAACGCTGAGCTCAACTCTATAAGCTCGGCTTTTATTTGCGCGGTTTGTGTAGCAGCAGGGCTTAGCGTATCTCCGCGCGCGTAGTTATCGACCTTCTCTTTGATAGTATTAATCTGAGTCTGAACGATGGCGTTTAGAGAGTCGGTGAGCGAGCGATTAGGACCGAACAAGAAGCGCTTCATCAGCTCGCGCTGTGATTCATCTAGCTGATTGTCGGCATATTGCTCACGCAGCAGCTTGGCTTTTTCGTTATCACGTCGGCAGGCAAAGCTAACTAAATCAGCGAAACGGCTGTCCATCACCGGTAAATAACTGTGAAACTGTTGTTCTAAGTAAATAAGCGTGTGTTTTTGGCTCAGGTTCAATGGCAAAATAGCCGCAAGGTCAGTAACCGCGGCTGTCGCTGCTTGCCAAAACAAACTGCTCGTATGTGCCCCTATCATGGCACAGGCAGCGCTCATAGCATCTAGTTTTTGCTGGGCATCTTCAGTGAGTGCGCCATCTTGATAGGTCAGCGCAACCCCAAGGCCGCTACGATAGGCATAGCTCAAAAAGTCGCTATCAAGATTGAGCTCACTGAGCGATTGAAAGTTTTGTTCTGGGTTGGCGATAACCACGCTGCTACTACCAAAAGTAGCAAAATAATCTGCTTCGATAGCCGCCTCTGGGCCATGAGCGCGCAGCTTGTTAATAATAGGCAGCAATAACGACGGTTTTACGGTCTCAGTCAAGAGTACAAATTCAACATAGCGATCAAGCGTCATAATGGCTTCTGATAAATCCATAATCAATGCTGTATCGTTGTTATCACCACTGTCATACAGCTGCTGTAAACCCTGAGCGATAGCCGTGCTTAATACTTGTCCACCCGCTAGCGTGATCAGCTCAAAAATACAAGACAGCTGTTTGAGGACGCTAATAGAGTCTAATAATAAAGGCGCTTGAGCATTGTCATCATTAAATTCGCTTAGATGAACCTCAGTGTCTTTAAGCGTCACTATAATTTCTTCATGCAATATATGTAACGATGGTAGATCAAAATTAGTAATACTAAGCGTTGGGGCCGTTAATTCTATTTGCTCAGACTGGTTCATAGTTATTTTTCCATCAATTGCTGATAACGATACGGGGCTGTTTATCAGATAGTTAGTTACCAGAATTAGTTATAAGAATTATTAATTACTAAGGCAATAATGGTTCATATTATTATAATTAAAAGCGTGCTATATACCTATCAGTATAAGCTATTATTCCTTTAATCACTGCGACATTTTGGCTTGGATTTCAGGATAATCTTCTGCTAACGTGGCAAACCAGCTTTGATTGGTTGTCTCATCTACGGTTGACTCTACTAATAAAGCAGCTAGATTGGCAAAACTAGCGTGGGCAGTGGGCGCACCATCCGTTTGAGTGTCTTCTTCAATGGCTAAAGTGACCTGTCCACCCGTCATCGCTAGATACACTTCAGCTAAAATTTCTGAGTCCAATAATGCTCCATGAAAGGTACGGTCTTGTTTGCCGACATTTAAGCGGCGTACCAGTGCATCGAGTGTATTCTTTTGGCCAGGGTATTGCTGTTTGGCCATTACTAGCGAGTCGGTCACTTTTACCCGCTGCGCAAAGTCTGTTAGACCAACCTTATTAAATTCCATGGACAAAAAGCTAATATCAAATGAGGCATTGTGGGCAATGATTTCTGCCCCATCCATAAACTCATATAGCGGTTTGGCAATTTTATCAAAGGTTGGCTTGTCAGTTAAGAACGCCTCGGAGATACCGTGAATACGGATGACCACGTCATCCATACCGCGCTGCGGGTTAATATAGACGTGTAGCTTTTCACCCGTAAATTTACGACCGATCATCTCTACAATACCCACTTCAATTACGCGGTCGCCTTTGAGTGGATCGAGTCCTGTGGTCTCGGTATCCATGATCAGCTGCCGATTGGCTTCATGACGATGAATGGGCTTGGGTAATAATGGTCTAAAATGGGGATTGGCTCGGCTGGTATCACCATCGAAGCTTGGCAAATCAGTTGGCGCATCATCCTGCACGGCTGGCTCGTTGCTTATATCAGTATTCATACTATTCATCGTAGGTTCTATGGTCATGGCATCGGTGCTTATATCGGTATTCATACTGTTATTAGTAATGAAATCGTTACCCGCATTAGTACTTATCGGCATGTCAGTCGCATAAGTCGTATTATGCTCATTACTGCTGTGCTCAATCGCTGTTTGTTTAATTTGTTTAATGGAACCATCGTCTGACTCAGCAGCATTTACGTCGTCATCTAAGTCCTCATCTAAATCTAGGTCATCATCCATCATGTTCAAACCTAATGGGTCATCTAGAAGCCAATCCACACTACTAGATGCTACTCGACCGTCATTTATTTGGCTGTCACTAGGCATTATTTGCTCTTTTTTTTTAGCAGTATCTTCAATAAGTCTAGCAGACTGCTCATTGTTATGCTTGTTAACGAGGTCTTGCTCACTACTCGACGTCACACCAAGATTTGCCAATTCATCGGCTTTTTCATTACCGGCGTGTCCAGCATGACCTTTGACCCAATGCCAGTCAACGTCACGCGCTTGGCGTAGCTCATCCAATTGCTGCCATAGGTCTTGATTGGCCACTGGTTTTTTGCTGGCTGTTTTCCAGCCTTTTTTCTTCCAATTGTCAATCCACTGTGTAATGCCATTTTTAACGTAGCTCGAATCGGTCCAGATTTCAAGATTTAGATCACGAGGGCTATGCTTCAGCGCTTGTATCGCCCCCATCAGCTCCATACGATTATTGGTCGTATCGCTATCACCGCCATAGACATCTTGTGTACGCCCATCGCTAAATATCAGGTGCGTGCCCCAGCCGCCAGCACCCGGATTGCCTTTACAGGCACCATCGGTATAGGCAACCGTCGCGTCTATTTTGGCGGCCATTGGATCAATAGCATTGTTTTTAATAACGGGTTGCGATGGCGTATAATTGTCTGACATAAAAACTCATTGGCCTAATAAATGGTAAACGTATGATGGCTACTGCTAACTGATAATAATAGCGTTTGATTATAACAAATCCATTAGCAACATGGGCAATCACGATTCACAAAATAGTAAAACGACATATCAAAGCAGCGCGCTTTTAATTTTCTGTTAAAATGAGTCTGATATTAAGTTCTGTCTATCGTTTAGGTGGACTTACCTAAACCTATTTACGCTGTCATAACCTATTCAACAATGGCATTTTAATTAAAACACTACCTTCTACCGCATCAACGCAGGATGACTTTATCATGTTCTTACGCTCAGACGTTATTTGTAAAAAACTGGCTTTAGTAGCGGTCTGTATCACTGCGAGCGGTACGCTATTTTTGGCAGGTTGTGACGATACCAGTACCACATCGGTGGATAACAACACCGCCACCGTTACTGAGCCAGATTTGTCTGTATTTGAGGGTTGCTATACCGTTAGTAGTGACGAGCCAGCCCAAATAAAAGTTAGCCAACTAGACGGCGCGTGGGTAATGCAAATGAAAGAGCCAGCAAGTAGCGGGCGCGTTTGGGACACCCCTGAGCAGTTAGAAGTGCTCGATAACCGTCAAATACCTAAGTTTTTCTCTATCGATCCTGACAATGTCGACGCAGTCATTGCGCGTCCTGATAGGGTACTGGTCATGGCTCATGTCAAATCTGTTTATGCCAACATCGATCCGCTGCTTGATAGTGAGTATTTAGCTTATATTTATAAAGGCGCAAACACTATTTATCGGTTAGATTGTGATGAGATTAATACTGATATTCTAGCCAATCCTCATGCAAATATTGTTATTGACGATGTTAATGAAAGCCTCTAGCAATAACAGGCCGTCAATAATTTTTAGTTTGTGCTACTAATAGCCTATAGTTGGTAACGTAGCATAATATGCCGTCAGTCATTTAGTAAATATATGGTCAGTTAATATGAATTTTTTAAGTTATGTGGTGTTAGGCGGTTTCTCTTATGCAGCGGGTTGGGCGATCCGCACTTATGTATTAAATAAACAGCCTGCGCCAGAGCAGCCGTACAATTTAAAGCATCCCGCAATTTTAGGCTATTTGGGCGCGTTCTTTATTATTATGCTCATCGTCTCATGGATGATTGGACGCTATGCGCTCGGTCATATCAGCCTCGATTTGCCATTTATTATTATCAATAGCATCGTGGCTACCTTTGTTTATTCATTTGGTCTTAATCCAGAAAAAAAGAGCTATGATGTGCCTGATTAGAGGCGTCTATCAAACAGTAATGATTAATAAATGACATTTGGTATCTAGTTGAGCCACTTTAAAAGGAACACAGTATGGCTGGGAGAAATTTTCGAAGCCTCTGGAGTGACGTAGTCACACAGCAAGCTAGAAAATTTTTTGCCAGTTATACGAAACCCTGTATGTATGTGTGTATCTATTTTATTGGTTACTGACTATAGCTGCTAGGGTAAGTAAACTAAGCTAATAACATCAACTGAATAGATTAAGAAGCGGTATTGCAATGCTATGTTAAAAAGCTACATTACAAAGCTACGGCCGATGAGTTAATCATCGGCCGTATTCATTATTAATATAGCATTGTAACAAGTGGTTTAAAATATTAGTTAAGCGCTTTACGACACATCTTTTCTTAAAATTGTAACCACTTTAATGTCATGACCAAAAATAGTTAGGCTTTTTTCTTTAGTTCATCAGAAGTCTTGGCAGACGATTGGCGCTTTTTCCATGTCTCATATTTTTTTAGGTCTTTTTCGACCATTTTTAAACAGAAAGCAATAATCAAGGCGTCATCAATATAGCCAATCACGGGGATAAAGTCTGGAATGATATCAATAGGATTCAGGATATAGAGTAAACCGACCACCACTGCTGAGATGGTCTTATAAGGCACCTTACGATAATTTCCTTGAGAGTAGTCTTTGACTAGACTCAAAAATAGCACGACATCGGTGGTAAAGCGCTCAAGTTGAGTACTCTCCTTTAGTTTTTCTTTCAGTTTTTCTTCTTCTTCGATGATGTGTTCGAGGTCAGCATCTAATAGTTTTTCATTTTTTTCGCCGTTGGCCAGCTCTGCTTTTTTATCGCTCATTCTGACTATTCCTTTTATTATTAATTAGTACGATTAGTTGGTATTGTTAATTTATTATTCACAATAAAAATAAATACTTATGTTAATTGTGTAAGTTCATACTATAGCAAGCGCAACGGCAAGTACCAAATAGCTTGGTTAGTAATTTGTTGTGCATGGGTAGCGGCAGGTAGCAGCCTTAACTTTCTATCGTAGCGAAAAAGCAAATAAGGGCAAAGGTTAGGCAACTATGAATGCTATCTAATACGCTACAATACGGTCTTGTAAAGCAGACAGCTGTCCAAAATAAAAATTATCTAAAATCAGATTAAGTTGAAACTTAAAGGTAATAGTAAAATATGTGCTCAACGATACCCGCTCTACAGCCTGCCTTAAAAGACCAGCAAAAAAATCCAAAAACAGACGCTAAAAGAGTGACTGAGCTTAATCGTCGACAGTTTTTACGCCGAGTAGGGGTCAGTGCTGGTGCTGGCCTGCTGGCGACTCAAGGTATCGCTCAGTCGTTAGCAGCAACCGCTATTGATAACGATAAAAGCACGCAGTTAACCAAAGACGATTTGCCAACGTCATTGGTTGCTGACAGTCCCTTATCGCAGAAATCATCACAGACGCTGTCGCCACAAGCAAGCTGTATAGTACCCAGTATTGAGACACGGCTATTTGCCAGCTCGAATGGGGGTGGCAATGACACGCGTAACGAGTCGGCATTAGAGAGACTGGCCTGCGCAGGCTTCAAGGTCGCTAATCCTACTATTGTTAGTCGGCAATATTTACGGTTTGCAGGTACGGATTCGCAGCGGGCGAGTGATCTACAGAATATCGCGACGGGAGCCATTGCGGCACCTAAACTGCTACTTGGTGTGCGTGGCGGTTATGGCGCTATGCGTCTGCTACCAATGATTGATTGGCAAACGCTAGGGCGTATCATGCAAGAGCGCGGCACGATACTGGCTGGCTTCAGCGATGTTACCGCAATTCAATGTGCGCTATTGGCGAAAGGGCGCATGAGTTCGCTTGCCGCGCCGATGCTCTACAGTGAGTTTGGCAAGAGTACGCCTGATCAAGTCAGCTGCCGTCAATTTGTGGAAGCCCTGAGTAATCCTAATTTAACTATTGATGTGCAAAACGCCGCATTGACCAGTCAGCAGTTACCGACCATTCTTGCGAGTAATGACTCTTATTCACTAAGCCAAACACTAACCGGAATGATTTGGGGTGGTAATCTTAGCGTGGTATCAGCGCTGGCAGGCAGTGACTATCTGCCCCGTATTGATGGCGGTATCGTGTTCTTAGAAGATGTTGGCGAGCAGCCTTATCGAATTGAGCGCATGCTTTATGACTTATATCTAGCTGGGGTATTTAAAGGTCAACAGGCCATCGTATTTGGCGCATTATCGGGCGCAGGCGAAGACAGCTACGATGCACGTTATGATGTGGCAACCGTCATTCGCCAATTGCATAAACTAACCGGATTGCCTATCTATAATGGTATGAGCTTTGGTCATATCAGCAAGAAGCAAAGTTTTCCGCTGGGGGCACGTTGTCAGATTAATCCCAATGCAGACGGTGGGTATAAATTGACTTTCGCGGATTATCCGACTATTGAAACAGCTAGTATTAATGTTGAAGGGTTGTGGCAAGGGTGACGATAAAGATAACAAATAAGCCACTCGAAGTGGCTCATTTTCTTAATAAAATTTTATAATAAATCTGATTCATTATAGCGTGACACAAAAATTCTCTACAGCATGATTTGTGCAATCAAAGCCGACCCTAAGAAAGTTCCCGTAAAGGTAAGTATGGCAACCATTGCAATTTTAAATCCAGATTTTTTGAATAAATTTACTTCCATCTGGGAGATGGCAAATCCTGCATAAGACTGCCAAAGACCTAATCAAAGAAAAAGTTGGACTCAACAATGAGTTACTAGCGGCTAGGTATACCGACGAAGATGGCGATATCGATCCTGACATCGCAGAGGTCTATTGCAATCAATACAATACTGTCGCGTCTAATTTCTTTGAAGCACAAATTAAAGCCAACTATAAAAAGTAGCCGTGCATAGCAGAGACTGGTTTGTAACGCGAGACAGTAATGACGTGGCATGATTCTGTATTAATAGCTCAGAGAACACCTTGTTAGCTTTTGATCCTAATAGCGCATCAGCAGAATGCTATAAAGTAAATGTAAAAGGCGATGTCTTGGACAGTCAGTTAATCATTAAAAGACCTGATGGTACTGGGACGATAAACTTTACCAGTAGATCGTTTTTTTGAAACTATTATTTTAAATAAATAGATAAACCCACGCATTTGGTGGGTTTATCTATTTATAGACACCCTAAAAGAGCTACTATATCGTAGGCTAAGTTTTTATAAAGTGTCTATAAAATTTTATAGGTGCTGAAGACTCACACGGAATTGAGGTAGAGGCTAAATGATGAAAAAATTAGGATTGTATGTGATAGTAGGGCTGAGCTTAAGCGCTTGTGCTGGTGGTATGACTAATGGGACATCGGTTGGTAATGCCAACCAATATAATAAGGTCGTGACTCAATTTCCAATCGAGGCTGCCATGCTCAATATTTATGCCAAAGAGCGTAGCCAAAAATTAGTCGCGGTGATCGATAACCGAAACGTATCAGCAGAAATTAAAGTAACGCCCAAAGGTAATATGGTTTTCAATAATAAACAGGTACAAGGTGCTGAAGTAAACACAATTACGAAGTTGGACAATCAAGTCATTGATCAGTCGGTTAGTATCAACTACTTTACCCCTGAGCCATTAGTATTCCACGGTTTTACCGACAGTTCAGGTGAATATTCGCTAGCGACCCAAACGACCACCATACCTAAAATGGCAAAGGTCGGCGACTCAAGTTCATTGATCACTGAAACCGTCTATAGCGACAGTAGCAAACGTAAAAAAATTGGCGTGTATAGCCAAGTCTGGTCTTTGACGCGAGATAGCAATAACACCGCATGGTTCTGTATCAATAGCTCAGAGAACACCTTATTAGATTTTGACTCTGAAGGAACAACAGAGGAATGCTATAAAATAAATGCAAAAGGCGATATCTTGGATAGCAAGTTAACGATCAAAGCGCCTACTAATAATGGTGCCGATATGGGTACTGAAACGATAAAATTTACCAGTAGATAGTTATTGATTTAATGAGTTGTGAATAGATTGTTAATAAATTACTAATAGATAAATTTACCCATTAATGAACAGTGGGTGGATTTTTTGATTCGTTAGCGCCACAACAGAGCTATTAAGTCTAAACCTATCCGTTTCAACAGTTTTAAGTCATCATTAATAACAAAGCGCATTGCCACTATTTTCACTAAGTGCAGAGATTGGGACAAATATTTTAACCCAACACAAAACGCACGCAAAAAAATACCGCGAATCATAAAGATTTGCGGTATTTTCTATACTACTATATGGTACCCGGAGCCGGACTTGAACCGGCACGCTATTGCTAGCGAGGGATTTTAAATCCCTTGTGTCTACCAATTTCACCACCCGGGCAAAACTTGTATTATCTGTTAAATAAATGCTATTTGATAAGCAATCTACTTACTAGATAGTGGTCGCTATTATAAGCAATTATGCTGATAATGCAAGCCTAAATTAACGTAAAGTTAATAAATAATTGGAGGCTGGGGTCGGAATCGAACCGGCGTTAACGGAGTTGCAGTCCGCTGCATGACCACTCTGCCACCCAGCCAATCAAGGTGGCCTATATTAGCAAAAATATTGGAAATTACAAGTCATTTTTTCATCAAAGCTGCTTTAAAGCCACTTTATTTAGTATTGTCATCGTATTTGTGCCTTTATTAACATCTAATTGGCTTAATACTCACTATTTTACTCATCTACTAGCTCTATATTTTATGAACATGCTAGATGTGTTAATGAGTACTATGGCCTAAAAAATGACCACCAAACCTGTGCTTGGTGATGTGGTAATGCTAGTAATAATAGGTATCAAATAAATGTCGCAGGAATTAAAATGCTAAACGATGTCTTTATTATCACGGCGAGCTTTTTTAATATCGCGATAGGTTGCGGTGCAAATGAGTATCAACACCCCAAGCGTAATCGCTGGCCATACTAAAATATAAAACCCGTAGAGAAAAACATTATCCATATAAGCTCCTTATCATTGTTATTCGTTAGCGAACTGTGATTAGCATTAAGCGTCCGATGCAGATTGCGCGTTACCTTTAGACTTTTTATCGTAGCTACCCACGCGCTCTTTAATTAAGTCAAAGTCGAAGCGCTCATTACCCATCAGGCTGATGACGATACAGACAATAGTACTGACACCATAAGCCGTTAGCGAGGCAACTAGCACTATGTATTGACGTAAGAACCCAGTAGCGAATATCAACATGAACAGCAGCGCAATGGCAGCCGCTAACAGTCCTATTTTGCGACCTAAGAAGCCAAAGACCATAAGTCCTATGACGACTGCGCCGCCAACACTGGCCATAATCTCAAAGAATAGGGCTGTAATACCGGTAATAGGGATCAGCTCAAAGCGGGCGATACAAAAGAATAATAACCCCACGATGACTGCTGCGGTAAAGGCGGTATTGGTTACCCGATTCCAGTAGACACTGGCTATTACTGGAAAGACGATGGCGCCCCATAATGCACCAACAAATACTAGCATCACGAGAATATCAAGCTTGAAGCTCGCAAAAACAAGACCAGCAGCAGTGGCGACAATCATAGTGCCACGACCGACTAGCATCATAGTTTTTGGCTTTACGTTGCCTTTTTTGGCGATGTTTTTGCCATAGACGTCGGCCATCATAATGGTTGAGAGAGCCGATAAGTCTGAGTCAGCGGTTGATGACAATGAGCCGATAACCAAAATAAAGAAGAGTGCGATAAATACAGGATGTAGATAAGTGCTGACCATCTGTGGAATCAGATTATTCATATTGCCATCGAGCGGCTCGACACCGATGGTTACTGCCATTAGACCTATCATACCAAGGCCGATAACGATACCAGCATAGCCGACCGTAGCGGTAACAAAGGTGGCTTTGATTTTGGTTTTATCAATCGCAAACAAGCGCTGGGTGATGGTTTGATTACCAATAGCATAGGCCAATACGGCGACAAAGAACGGCGCACCTTGCTGAAAAAAGGCTTCAGAGGAAAAGAAATTTTGCTGCTCTAAAGTCAGGTTTGACAGTCCGCTAACCATAACTGCGGGGCCACCCATAGAGAATAGCACTGCTGGAATAATAACGATACCAATCGCCATCAAGGCGACCAATTGTGCAAAATCGGTAAACACCGAGGCGCGAAAGCCAGAAGTTAAAGTATAACTAAGCACTCCGACACCCGCGATAATCACACCCGTCTGGAATGACAGCGGCGACAATACGGATACCAGCGCACCAGCAGCCGTAAAATTGACCATCAAGCTAATTAAGCTGCCCATAATGTTGGATATGGCTAAAATTAATTGGCTTGATGAGCCATGGCGGGCGTGAATCAACTCGCCTAGAGTATGTCCATTGGGTGCCAGTTCACGAAAGCGCATGCCAAAGGGATAGATGAATAAAATCATCAATGCACCCCAAAAGCCATAATGTATCGGCCCTGAAACCCCATATTTATAGCCGGAAGTCGCTGCCGCATAAAACGATGCCGCCCAAATCCAAGTCGCGGTCATACTTGCCGCGCCCATGCCAAAGCCGACACCATGGCCTGCCACCATAAAGCCGGAGGTGGTTTCCTTGTCTTTTTTAATTAATAAAGACAGTAGATACGTACCGCCATAAAACGCAACCAACAATAAAATAATGGTGAGCGCCGAAAATTGAAACAATGACTCAGTTTTCAAATTCATACCTCGCAATTGTTATAGATGAATAAAAGTTATTTATTAAATTAAAATAATAACAATTAGGAATACAATACAGACCACGAATCTACTGCACTAAGCCACGATAAAAATCGCAGTCACAGAGAAAGGTTAAAGGTGCGTGTTCTGCCCCGTTTTAATTGTCATTGGTCCTATGTCATTAACCGTATAATGGTAGTGACAGAATAGTGACAACATAATAGAGGCAACCCTTAATACCAGCGCCTTATCATGGGATCACCATGACGCCCAAAAGCGTTGTATACAGTAGTAGCGGCTACTAATAAGTGCTCATATGATAAGCATTTCTAGCATAAGTACGGATAAGCACTAGGTCGATGACCTGTGCTAGGTTTAGACAGCCTGGATCAGCTGTAATAAGCACATTGAACAGTGATATTTTCACTAAACAATGAGGCGTAAGACATAAGCAGTAGTCGTAAAGACAATTAAAATAATGGTTAAACCATGACTACATTTCGTTTGTCATTATTAAATAAAATGACACCTGTGTTAAATAGTTGTAACATTTGCACGCTGCAAGGGTAACTCATTAGGCGTCTAATCTCAAATTTATTAGCCCAAGTAGGTGAGCGATAGGGTTTCAAGAGGTAATAATAACTTTAAAAAGTAATAACGATTTTGAAGGTTGATATAGTTGGTTCACTTTAAAACCGATACAGTGCTACTGAGATGAATTTTCCACAGCCTCTGTTTAGCAGCAGGCAAGGAAAATTTATACCAATAGCACGTGGCTATTAACGTATCTATTTTATTTAGAACTGACTATAAGGATTTGGATAGGCAATAAAAAACCCCAAGGCGAATTAAGCGCACTTGAGGTTCCTAGTTCAATAGGTTTAAACAATCAATCTCTGAACACACTAAAGTTATGAATAAACTACAGTCTTGAATAATAAGTCACTCTATTATCACGTAAAAACCCTGCCAACCCTAGTCCGTAGCGCTGAGCGACACGCACCGCCGTACTGGTAGGCGCGGACATACCAACCAGCCACGGTATCTGAGCCCGAATAGACTTTTGTACCAGTTCAATCGACAATCGCGAAGTCATAACCACGCAATCGACCTCTAGCTTATGGCGCAGCTGCCAGCCAATGAGTTTATCAAGCGCATTGTGACGTCCCACGTCTTCAAAAAGATGCAAGTCCTGACCCTGCATCGTGGCAGCCGCATGGACCGCGCCTGTTAACTGATGCATGTGTTGCTTGGCATCGACTTGTGCTCGTATGTTCAATAAACTATCAAGACTTGGTTTGGTTGTCGTGACTTGTTGCGCCTTATGTTGCTTATTTTGTGCATAGCCACTCAAATCTGGCAGCGCTTGCGTCAGTCCGGTTATCCCACACATGCCGCATCCTGTTCGACCTGCAAGCTGACGTTTTTGTGCTTGGATACGTTGATGGCAGCGCTGGTTTAATACCAATTCCACCACATAAACATCATAGTCTTGTAGCTGCTCAAACGGCATTGAGACATTAGTTTCGTCAATTGAGTTCTCAGTAAAATTTTCAAAGCTTGCGCTATCCGTAAGCTGAGTCACTTCCCAATCGAGTAACTCATGACTATGTTCAATCAAGCCCTCACTGAACAAAAACCCAACGGCTAAGTACTCAAGCTGGCTGGGGCTGGCCATTAGTACCGCATAGTGAATACTATTGATAACAATCGAAATCGCGGCCTCTACAGCCAAGTTTGCCAGCTGACGATCAATATGAATCTCATCAAAGCCCTCAATATCGATACTATTGTGACTGTACTCATTTAATGGATAAGCGTGTTTTTGAGCCATATGTTTGCGTGCAAGCGGCGTCGCAGGTAAGGCTAAGTCTTCAGACACGCTATCTGCCGATACTTGGTCGCTATATTGGGCATTATTTTCAACTATCATGAACGCTCTTTATATGGTGTTGTCATCGATATTGTTATGGCTGTTACCTTTTTAACGTCACTATTATTTCAAATGTCATTACCACTATTAATTACCACTATTAATTAGCATTGTTATTTCCTACTAGGCAGAGTCAGCTAGTCTAGTATCTGCACTAACACGTTGTAAAACGACAGTTAATGACTTATACGCCGGTATTTTAGAATCTGGGGCATGTGTGTCTAAGTCGATTAGATCGTTACATTCAGGATAGTAGGTTGCGACGGCATTAGCAGCAATATCCATCTCTGTCAGTAACAATGGCCCTAATGTGCGCTGCTGATCTTTACTGTCTTGACGCGAGACCATAACGGTATCACCTTTTTGCCAACCCAAGCGGCTCATCTCATCAGGATGCATAAACAATACATCACGGCGATCCGTTTGGCGGTAACGATCTTGAAAACCAAATATCATCGTATTAAACTGATCATGACTACGGACGCTGGTTAATTGCCAAACCGCTTGTTCACTAGCTTGAGTATCGTTTTGTGAGTTAGATTTAGAATTATTTTGAGCATTATTGATATCACTATTAATATCGATTTTCTGCTTTGAATCTGCCGCAAATTTTGCGGTTCTCTCTGTCATTTGGCTTGCAACATAAGTAATCGGATATTTTGGCACTTCAAACTGTGCTTTACCGCTTTCGGTATTCCATTGACGATGACGGGCAGGGTGATACAAATGGAAACCACGATCAGCGACACGAATACGCTGGTTAAAGTCCTCAAAGCCTTCAATGGCTTGAGCAATATAATCACGAGTAACGTTGAAATCCTCAGCCATAGCTTGCCAAGGTATCGACGACTCAGCCCCAAACAACTGCGTGGCAATATCTGCGATAATTTGCGCTTCAGATTTTAGGGTATCGCTAATTGGATCAAGGCGACCCTGAGTAGCGACGATTTGACACATGGAATCCTCAATGGTCGCAAACTGCTCACCTTTGGCCGTAATTAAGCGCTCCGTGCGACCCACACACGGTAAAATCAGATTGTCCACTCCTGGATAAAGCATCGTCTCATTGAGCTTAGTAGCGACAAAAACATTAAGCTGATTATTAGTTAATGCTTGTTGAATGGCAATTGAATCAGGCGCTGCAACGGCGTAGTTACCGCCCATACTCACAAAGGCTTTGATCTTGCCGTCTATCATAGCTTTTGCCCCTGCGATCACATCAAGGCCGTCCTCTTGTGGCATTGGACGCTCAAATACACGCTCAAGGCTGTCAAGCAAGCTTTGCTTGGGACGCTCATGGATACCCATCGTCCGATCGCCTTGCACGTTGGAGTGCCCACGAACTGGCGACGCGCCTGCACCATCGATACCAATCATACCCATTAATAACAGTAGATTGGTAATCATAGCGACATTGTCATCGCCCTGAACGTGCTGGGTGATGCCCATACCCCAAGTACAAATCGTCGCTGGACTGTCTGCAACGAGGCGGGCGAGGTTGATAATTTCTTCCTTACTAATACCACAGCCGCGCTCGACATCCGCCCAAGACTGCTGGCGTAGCCAAGTATCTAATGCCTCAAAGCCTGAGGTATGTTGCTCAATAAAATCTGTGTTAATTTTGTTATTTTTGGTGAGCCATTTTGCCATACCCGTTAAGAGTGCGGCATCACCACCGATTTGGATTTGAATCACGTCATCGACTATGTTGTCACTCTTTCCTGCCACCATATGTGATGGCTTTTGCGGATTTCTAAACGCGCTTAAACCTTGTTCTCGCATAGGGTTGATAGAGATAATTCGGCACCCTTGCTTGTGCGCATGAGCTAGCATCTCAAGCATGCGGGGATGATTGGTTGCGGGGTTCTGTCCGAACATCAGTATCAATTTAGCTTGTTCAAAGTCCTCCAATATGACGGTCGCTTTGCCGATGCCTAACTGTTTACCCAGCATCACTGAGGTGGGCTCGTGGCACATGTTGGAGCAATCGGGTAAGTTATTGGTACCAAAACAACGCACAAATAACTGAAACATAAAGGCCGGCTCGTTGGTCACTCGCCCTGAGGTATAAAATAACGCTTCATCAGGTGAGTCAAGCTTCTGTAATTGTGTAGCGATACGTGCGTAAGCATCCTGCCAAGAGATAGGGACATAATGATCTTGAGCCGCATCATAATATAGTGGCTCTGATAAGCGCCCGATGTGCTCGAGCTCATAGCCCGACCAGCCTTGTAGTTCTTTAACCGTATGTTTAGCAAAAAACTGAGCATCGGCACGCGTAGACATCGCTTCACTGGCGATGACTTTGATACCAGTCTCACAGACATCAAATGTTTTATGTGACTTATGATCTGGCCATGCACAGCCTGGGCAATCAAACCCCCCTTTAGGCTGATTGCTACTCAATACACTCAAACTACCTCGCAGAAAGGCACTGTAATCCATTAGCTTACGAGTAGAAGCAATCAGCGCAGGCCAACCGGCTGCAGGGTGCGTATAAACAGGAATTTTGCGCATGATAGACCTTATAAGTAAGTGTGTAGGTAAATGACAATGAGTAAACGATACTAAATAATATTAAATGATATCTATAGAATAACCAGTAGAAAATTGCAACTTTATCGTATCTTTACTTCGCTGCAAATAAACCTGCAGACAATAAAAAACCTCAAAGCGAATTAAACACACTTGAGGTTTTTTAGTAGGCGATGTTACTAGATTGCTTTATGAAAATATAGGTTCATGAAACTGTAAACTCATAAAACTATAAGCAATACTTAATAACGAGCATCTTTTGGTTTTTTACCTGATGGCCAGTCACCATCTTTTTTAGCAAAATCAGGGCGCGGTTGATGCGTAAAGAACTCTGCCACATCGATAGCGTCTTGATCGCTTAAGACGTTGCCATGACCCCATAACCCTTTAGTTTGAATACCCATTGGCATGTTGTACTTCACAAAGGCTGCGGCTTTATAAGTACGTGCCATACCCGCGCCAATGTTAAAGGACTCATCACCCCATAATGGTGGGAATACGATATCACCGCGGCTGTCTTTGATACCTTCACCATTGTCACCGTGACAGGTAGCACATTGAGCTTTGTAGATTTTCTCACCGTGTACTGGGTCACCAACTAATGACTCGTCAACTTTACCGGCATTGATAATATCAACTTTTTGGGCTTTCGGGGTTTTTTGTGATAACCATTTCATATAGGCCATCATCGCAAGCATCTCAGGAGATTCGCGGTCGAGCACTTTGCCATTCATTGAGCGTTGGAAACAGCCATTAATACGCGCTTCCAAATCAACTTCTTTACCAGAGCGGGGCATGACGCGCGGGTAGTGGTTATAGCTGTTGATGTACGGATCGCCAAGCGGGATTTTACCCTGAGCAATATGACAGCTATTACAGTTCATGCTCGCGCCCACGTTATCAGGTAATAAACGCTTGGTTTCGTTCAATAAACGCTTGCCATAAAATATTTGGTCAGCATTCGGTTCATCTAGTATCGAAGTATCTTGCGGTAACACATAAGTGCCGATATCTTCGTTAGCGTCATCCGTAGTGACCAAACCATATTCAGACGCGTTCTGCTCGATAGGTTCAGGTTGTGAGCAGCCACTTATATTAATAGCAGCCACTGCAGCGGTAAGCACCGCTATTGTTAGTCGATGAGGCATAACGCTAGCAACGGTGGGCGTATGAAAAATGTTGAGCAGTCTATGTGAGTACTTATTCATTATTTTGCTCCTTTTGCTGCAGCATCAAAACTCAGGTCTGGGGCAATGTCTGTGCCTGTTTTTGGTTTTTTGGCAAGGAATGCCCGCATTTTTACCACATCATCAACGGTGATTTCAGGTGCTTGGTTGGTCCAACTATTACGTACATAGTTAACCACTTCTGCAATATCAGCATCAGCTAAGTTGGTGAACTCTGGCATGGTAAAGGCCATGCGGTCATGCGGGGATTCAGGCATGCGGCCACCACCTAGGGTGATCTGCAATACAGAATCCGCTTTGCGAGCATAAACAGCACTGTTACCATCTAATGCTGGGAAAATGCGTGGGACGCCTTTACCATCGGCACGGTGACAGACGGTGCAATATTCGACATATAGCAATGCGCCACGTGAGTCATAGTTACCCTCTAATAGTTTTTGCGTAGTGACGTCTTTTTTCACTGGTAGCGTCACTTCTTTATTAGGCGCAGGAGTCAATGTTTTTAGATATGATGACATGGCGTTTAAGTCAGCGTCAGTCATATATTGGGTGCTGTGCTCGACGACTTCAGCCATGGCACCAAAGGCAGCAGTGGTGTCGGTACGACCAGTTTTAAAGAAGTCATTAAGCTCAGAGACTTTCCAAGTACCTAAACCGCGATGCTCACCACGGATACTTTTTGCGCGCCAGCCATCAATGACTGCGCCGCTTAAGTATTCTTCAGAGTCTGCATTGGTTAAGGCGATTTCTTGGAAGCCAATACCGCGCTCGGTATGACAAGAGCCGCAATGACCAGGGCCTTCGACTAAGTACTGGCCACGGGCTAAAACAGCATTATCAGTTTCTGGAACAAAGTCGCGCTTACGGTCAAACAATACTTGCCAATAAGCTAGCGGCCAGCGCCAATTTGCAATGGGTGGTAGCTCACTTTTTATATTAGGCTCATTCACCGCTTTGACATCTGACATAAAGAAGGCATACATCGCCGCCATATCGTCGTCAGGCATGATTTGGTAAGACGGATAGGGCATGGCAGGGTATAATGCGCTATTGTCACTACGGACACCGTGCTTGACCGCGTTTTTGAATTGGTTAAAGGTATAGTTACCAATACCTGTTTCTTTATCTGGGGTAATATTGGTTGAATAAATCGCACCAAGTGGGGTCAGCATAGGCAAACCACCAGCATAATCTTCACCGCTAAGGGTAGTATGACAAGCGACACAGTCAGCGGTACGGGCAACATATGCGCCGTGCTTAATTAAAGTGGGATCAGTAATGTTGACTTCTAAATCGCTGTTGGTAGTACGCATATTTGGCAGTAATTGCCCAATAATAAAAGCCACTGCTAGTCCGATGACTGCTGCGATAAGAATAATTAATGGCCATTTTTTCACAAGCACGCCCTCCGTAATGAAATATTTGCTTGGCTTATATTCAGAAGCTGCTTAATCCAGATACTGGTTACTTTAAGTACAGTTTAATCTAGGTACAGCTCAGTAAAGCTAGGCGAATTGATTAGATTTTATTATGAGTATCTTTACTTTATTGGTAACTCGACAAGTTAACGCTGAGTCATTTAAGAGATACAACTCTGTCATATAGTATAAGATAGTCAGTAACATAGTGATATTGTGGAAAACCACATTTATTTTAAGGTTATTAATAAGTAATGCAGTTTAAACAGCAGATAATGGAGGTAGGTTATGTTTTGATAAGAGTGGTATTTGCGCTTATGTTCGTACTGTTATCATTTATTAAAGCAAATGCGCAGACTTACTACTTAGGCGTATTAGCACCGCAAGGAGAGGCGGCCGCCCAGCAACGCTGGCAACCTTGGCTTGATGAACTTAATGATAATCTAACAGATGACACTATTGTGCTAGTGCCACTCGCGCTTGAGAATTGGCAGCAGCAAATTGAAGCGCAGCAGTTTGCCTTGGTTTTAGGTCCGCAAATACAGTTTATTAAAATGGATACTATGGGCTGGCGTTGGCTTGCGACTTTGCAAGCAGATCCACAAACCGTTAAATCAAATGAATTTAAAATGTCTGATGTTAAACAAGCTGATTTTAAAACTGATGAGCAATATAAGTTATATAAACAATTAGAAAATGAGCTTTCGCTAAGCAAACAAGCTAAAGCTGATAAGTCGGTAAATCAGCCTAGTGCGATGGAGCAGATTGGCAGTGCGCTATGGGTCAAAGCAGATAGCGATATTCAGCAATTGCGAGATTTACAGCAGCGCAAAATAGTGGCGGTTGATCCCGATGCTTTTGGCGGTTATTTATTGATAGCCCATCTATTACAGCAGAATGGGGTGCTGCCAAGCGACTATGAGACTCAGTTTGTGGGCTATCCTATTGAGCTTACCTTGAGTGCTCTCGCTAGTGGCGCAGTAGACGCAGCGATAGCGCCGTTGTGCTTGATGGAGGAGATGGCAGGTCAAGGAAAGATTGAGCAATCTCAGTATCGGTTGATTAATCCAGTTGCCACTGATTCAAACTGCCAGTCTTCAACCAAGATTTATCCCAATTGGACACTAGCAGCAACGAGCCAAGCACCAGCAGCATTGACTGAACAGATTAATCAACACTTATTTACTGGAGGGCAGAGAAGCACTAATAGCAATGCTAGTTCTATTGATACTGTCGCAGAGCTTCGCTGGTTAGCGCCTGAATCGAGTGTTGATGCTGAACGTATCTTATATGAGATGAATCAACATCCTACTCAAAAGCAGTTGGGCGCGCATATATTAGATTGGATACAAGCGCATCGGCTATGGGTAGGATTGATATTTTTTATTATTATCATATCAACCATTAATTATGGCTGGATGAGTTGGCTGGCATGGCGTCGTCGGCAACAGATAGTCATACAAAACCAGCTGATTCGGGACTATGATTATAAGCTACAGCAGTCTGAGCGTTTTGCGGTCATTGGTGAGATGAGTGGCGCGATTGCCCATGAAATTAATCAGCCACTCGCGACCATTCAGAATTATGCCCAAGGCTTACTAATTCGTAGCCAAAATACGTATTTTGATAAAGATACCCTTTCAGAAAAAACAGATTTAGAAAAGCCCGCTGCTATAGAGAAAAAAGCTTTAAAAAAAGAAGCGGTAGAGAAAGAAAAGGTGGAGAATGCCTTACAGCAAATTGTTAATGAGACCGAGCGTGCCGCCGCCGTTATCAAAAATATTAGGCATTGGGCAGGACGATCCCAGCCGGATGAGGTCAACGTAGATATCGCTGCTACTTATCAGCAATGTATTATGTTACTTGGCGACAAAGCAGTGGGCATTACTTTTTGGTTCGCCAGTGACTATCAGCAACTACAATTGCCAAACTTAATGCTAGATCAGTTATTGATTAATTGTATGCTTAATGCCGAACAGCAAGGTGCTTCCCATATTATGCTGCGTGGTCAGATGGCAGAATATGATAGCAAGCGCTGGTTGGTTTTGCATATTACCGATGATGGAGGTGGCTTTAATGAAGCGTGTTTGACGGACAATCAATCCGTTAGTCAGTCAAGTAGTCAGCTGCATCAACAATACGCTATTCGCTCAACCAAAGCAGATGGCTTAGGATTGGGGCTAATGATCTGCCAGCGTCTATGTAAATCGCTCGATGGTAAGATGCAGCTTAGCAATGTTGATGTGCAGACTGAATTTGCTGATATAAAGGTCATAGACAGTCATTATCAGCGGCGTATTAAACGCACCTTAAATGGTAAAGTGCAATTGACCGAAACCGATACTTTATACCCGTCAAAAAATGTGCTTGGTGCGCAAGTATCGTTATATTTACCGCTGCATTTAGTAGATGGCAATAACAGTGATAGCAATAAAAATAGCAGCTAGATATAGCAGATATTAATAACGTATAAAATGTAAGACAAGAGGCAGTTTATGACTTCTATACCGATATCAAATGAAAACCTCGATTCTCTAACAGCCGATAGTTTGTCCGATAACTTATATGACAAAATCGTCCCTGAGCAGCTGGTGATTCATATTATCGATGATGAAGAAACTGTGCGACATTCGTGTGAGTTTTTAATTAGTAGCTTGGGTCTAACCACGCAAATTTGGCAAAGTGCTTTAACGTTTTTACAGCAAGTAGATATTTACGCTCCAGCGGTAGTGGTGAGTGACTTGATGCTACCCGATATGAGTGGTCAGGAACTACAAGTGTACCTTAATAAACATGATAGTCCGATCGCTTTGATTGCTTTAACTGGTAATGGGGAAATTGCCGATGCGGTAACTATGCTTAAGAAAGGTGCAGCAGATTATTTAGAAAAGCCCATTAGCAGTCGTCGCTTGCAAGAGGCGCTTGCCCGTGCGCAAGTATTAACCATTAAACGTGCTAAGCTTTACTATATTGGTAAACTCTATGCTCAGCTGACTGATAAAGAAAAACAAGTTGCCAATGAGCTGTTACAAGGTAATCTCAATAAAATTATTGCCGATCATTTAGATGTATCTGTGCGTACGGTAGAGGTGCACCGCTCACAGGTGATGAAAAAAATGAAATCACAGCATGTGAGCGAGCTGATTCAAAAGTTAGTGCTACTTGGTTCTTGATTTTCTTAACAGTGAACGGACTGCCATAAAAAATGCCCGCTTGAATTAAGCGGGCATTTTTTAATTTAAATCGATTAACTTGACATCAACTAGCTTAAGATCAAACTGTCATCGTCGACTTTTTCGCCACGAGTTTGCTCAAACATATCGAGTAAATCATGGACGGTCATACCTTCACGTCTTTCGCCAGAGACATCGAGTACCACTTCACCTTGGTGTAGCATTACGGTTCTAGTACCATGCGCCAATGCCTGCTGCATGGAGTGAGTGACCATCATAGTCGTTAGATTGTTATCAGTGACAATCTGATCGGTCAATTTTGATACAAACGCCGCGGTCTTAGGGTCAAGAGCAGCCGTATGCTCATCGAGCAACAATATTTTGGACGGTTGCAACGATGCCATCAATAGGCTTACTGCTTGGCGCTGACCACCTGACAACAACCCCATACGATCCGTTAGACGATTCTCTAACCCCAGTTTAAGTACGGCGAGCTTCTCTCGAAACAGCTCACGGTTGCTGGAGTTCAAAGCAAAATTCAAACCACGCTTACCGCCGCGTTTATAGGCTAAGGCCATATTTTCTTCAATGGTTAGCGCCTCGCAGGTACCTGCCATCGGGTCTTGAAATACCCGCGCTACCCAATGTGCGCGTTGAAAAGTTGTTTTTTTGGTGACATCAATGCCATTGAGTAGAATTGAGCCGCTATCTACTAGATTTGTGCCACTTACCGCATTCAAAAACGTTGATTTACCTGCGCCATTAGTACCAATGACGGTAACAAACTCACCATCGGCGATGTTTAAATTAATACCGCGTAAGGCAGGGTTTTCAATGGGCGTGCCTGGGTTAAAGGTCAAGCGTAAATCTTTGGCTTGCATCATAACTGTTATTCCTTAATTATTATTCCTTATGCTTTATTCAAGCTTAACGAGTACAGTCGCTATCATCATTGTTTTACTGTTATTCATTGAGCTTAAACGCGCAATTTACGACTTAAAAACCTATTCTTGGCTTTTGGTAGCACCAATGCAAACACGACCAACAATGCGGTGATTAAGTTTAAATCTTGCGGGCCAAAGCCAATACTACGCAAAATATCACTTGATAGTGCGACCTGAATAAATAACTTATAAAGGATAGCGCCGATAATAACGGCAATGGTAATAAGCCAAATACGCTTGGCGGGAATAATGGTTTCACCAATGATGACCGCTGCCAGACCAATGACAATGGTACCGATACCGATAGAGATATCTGCGCCACCTTGGGTCTGTACAAACAGTGCGCCTGCTAAGGCAATTAGACCGTTAGAGACTGCCATACCGATAATGGTCATCCACGAGGTATTAATACCTTGGGCTTGCGCCATCTTTAGGTTGGAGCCGGTCGCGCGCATAGACAGGCCGGTTTCAGTACTATAAAACCAATCCAAGAATAGCTTGGCCAATATTACTACCACGCCGATAATTAAGCAGCGCATCCAGTAACCATTACCGTCGGTAACCAGCGTACTAAATACAGTGTTTTCACCCAGTAGCGGTAAGTTTGGCGCACCCATAATTCGTAAGTTGACAGAATATAACGCGACCATCACTAAAATACTGGCTAATAGCTGTAAGATACCGAGCTTGACATGTAGCCAGGCAGTGACGATACCCGCTACTGAGCCTGCAAGCATACCAAAGGCACAAGCCAGCCAAGGATTGATGCCAGCGACAATAGAGACACCGGCAACCGCGCCACCTAACGGAAAACTTCCGTCTGCTGTTAAATCAGGAAAATCGAGAGTACGGAATGAGATAAGGACGCCAAGCGCCACTAGGCCATAAATCAGACCACTTTCAAGCGCACCAAAAAAAGCAATTAAAGACATAAGAGATCAGTAAGTCATAACCAAGCGTTTAGCGGCTATTGCTATAAATAGATAAGCGGCATATGCCAGTGCCATCTACAAGCTAGCATAATCTAAACGGCTGAGCGGTGAATTTAACAGATTATGCAATCTGCAGTTAGGGTAAACCAAAACATATCGCAATGAGGAATTATCATAAACTACCTTGGTTTAAAACTTAGGTTTAGAACATTACAAAATTTTAAAACTATTTAAGCACTTTAAAGCACTTCATCGATGTATAAATCAAAAAACTTCAAAAATAAAAGTGCCTAAACAATAAGCCCAGTCTATCTATCGATAGGATAGCTGGGGTTTTCTAAACAGTTACGTTTCTAAAGATGGACGACCATGTATCAGTCAGTATAGTCGTCTATCTAATTACAAGCAGATAATAATGGACAGGCGATAAGAGGGCGCTATTCTAGCACTTCTTTTGCATTATCGATAACCGCTTGTGGCAAGGTAATGCCTTCAGCTTTAGCATTTTTTGGGCTGACGTATAAATCAAGAACCTGTGGGGTATAGACTGGAATCTCGCCCGCTTTCTCACCATTTAAGATACGCACTACAATTTTTCCTGTTTCGCGACCAAGAGCATAGTAGTCAACGCCTAATGCTGCAATAGCACCGCGCGCAACAGAGCTGGTATCAGAAGCAATCAGCGGTATTTTACTTTCTCTGGCCACTTGAAACAGCGACTCATAGGCAGATACCACATTATTATCGGTTGAGGTATAGATCATATCGACCTTACCTTCTAAGCTACGTGCTGCCATGGCGATATCAGTACTACGCTGGGCAGGAGCTTCGTGCACAGTTATCCCAAGCGGTGCTAGTTTTTCTTTTAGATTCTCTAGGATAATAGTTGAGTTCACCTCACCTGGACTATAGACGTAGCCAACATTCTTTAAGTTTGGAATAATTTGGCGCATTAAGGCAATTTGTGGCTCATAAGGAAGCGCATCAGAGCCACCGGTGACATTGGTACCAGAACCATCAAGTGTAGGTACCAATTTGGCTTCAACAGGGTCAGTGACGGCTGAGAATACCAATGGAATAGTACTGGTTGCAGCAGCAACCGACTGCGCCGATGGCGTACCAATAGCGACGATAACGTCTGAGTTGTCTGCGACAAACTGCTTGGCAATTTGACCAGCGGTAGCCGTATTACCTTGGGCGCTTTGGAAGTTAACGGTTAAGTTTTCGCCTTCTTTAAAACCAGCTTCATTCAGCTCATCGATAACGCCTTTACGCACTTCATCAAGCGCTGGATGCTCAACGATAGCCGTAATAGCGACCGTCTTCATAGCCGTAGCAGCATCGCCACCAGCGGCGTCATTAGCGGTCGTATCTTGTGCTGACTGATTACAACCAGTCAAGATAGCGGTACAAACACCGCCCCATAATAGAGCTTTGGCAAAACGATTTTGATACAACATGGGTCTTACTCCTAAAAATAATAATGTGTCCGTACAATAAATAAAGGATAGCGTCTAATCGCAGTTATTTGCTTGCCGTTTGGGTTTTTGTATCGACATTGACTGCGTTCTTAAGCATGTCCGCTGGTAAGCTAACGCCTTGTGCCTTAGCGTGCTTAGGGCTCACATATAAGGTAAGATCATTCATTACTTCTGGCTTAATCGTATTGACCGTTTCACCACTTAAGATTCGGTAAACCATCTTGCCAGTAACCCGTCCAAAATCATAATCATTAACGCCCAAAGCTGCGGTTGCGCCGCGCTGAACGCTAAACTCATCAGAGGCGACGATAGGCATTTGGATTTCGTTAGCTGCTTGGGTCATCGCTTCAAAAGCAGAAGCCACGTTATTGTCAAATGAGGTATAAATGATATCGGCGCGTCCTTGTAAGCTGCGCGTTGCCATACCAATATCAGTGGGGCGGTTGGCTGGGATATCTAGTAAGGATAGACCTCGTGCCGGTAAGGCTTCTTTAAGATTATCACGTAACGATACTGAATTAGCTTCGCCAGGGCTATAAACATAACCAATAGTCTTAATGCTTGGCTTAATTCTCTGTAATAAATCCAGCTGCGGCTCTAGAGGCAGTTGGCTTGATAAACCCGTTAAATTGTCTTGAAACGGCTTACCGTCTGCGGTGATTAGCTTGGCACCAAGTGGGTCTGATACTGCGGTATAGACAATCGGTATCGTAGTCGTTGCCGCAACGACAGACTGCGCTGATGGAGTGGAGATAGCGACAATGGCATCTGGGTTGTCCCCAGCAAACTGCTTGGCAATCTGACCAGCCGTTGCCGTGTTACCTTGCGCGCTTTGGAAATTAATTTTTAAGTTTTTACCTTCAATATAACCATTGTCTGCCAACTCATCGATGATGCCGCGGCGCATGTCATCAAGCGATGGATGCTCGACAATTTGTGTGATGGCCAGTGTTTTGGCTGGTTTTTCTGCGCTAGCGGTACTATTATCAGTTGCCACAGGGTCAGTAGAGGAGTTTGAGCAGCCCATTAGGCCAAGCGTACTGATGGCACTAATAGCAGCTCCGCACAGGCTTAGGCGTAGAGTTGTGGCAATAGTCATTATTAGGTTGGCTCTTAGGTTAGAAAATGCAGGTTAGCCGAATAGCGATATTAACTCAGCGATAGCGGGCTAACATTGAAGCGATCGATTCCTTGATCATGATGGTTATATTATGACAGTAATGTAACTAATGGCAATAAGAAATTAAAGCGCCTTTGTCATCGGTGCTGGCAGAGTAAGTATTAGCTGCTATTACGCTGATGTTTTTGTGTTTTGCTGTGCGCATCCGATGATATTAAAGGCTATAAAAAAGATGCCATAGAGACATCTTTTTTATTATCAACTTTATGTTTACTATAAGCTTTGATAGCTAAAAATTTAGCTGAACGCGTTAGGTCACTTAGGCGAGAACATCACCAATAACGGCAGCGTCTGGTAATGTAATAACCACCAGCGACGTCTTTGGATCGCCTGACGATAATACCATGCCTTCCGATATACCAAATTTCATTTTTCGCGGGGCAAGGTTGGTAACGCAAATCACTTTCTTATTCACCAGTTGCTCAGGCTCATAAAATTTACGAATACCGCTAAATACGTTGCGCGGTTGATCTTCACCAACATCTAAGGTGAACTGGAGCAGCTTATCTGCGCCTTCAACATAATCACAAGCGATGACATGAGCAACTTTCATCTCAACTTTGGTAAAGTCATCAATACCGATATAATCACTTTGCTCAGCATTGTTAACGCTAGTATCAACCGATTTAGCATTGCTTACTGTCGCCGGTTTTTTGGTTGTCTCTGTTTCAGCATTCGGTGTAGCGGTTGCGCCTAATGATGCTTTTGATGCGTCAACCATAGCGGCAACGTCTTTATCTTCAATACGCTGCATGAGAGGTTTGAACTTATTGATTTTGTGTCCCAGCAACCATTGATTACGACTGGCAAAGCTCAAGTCATCAATGTTTAAGAATGCTTTGGCATTATTCGTGAGCTCAGGCAATACGGGCGCTAAATATACCATCAATTGGCGGAAGATATTAATCGCCACTGAGCAGACGTCTTGTACTTCTTGCTCTTTACCTTCAATCTTAGCAAGCGCCCAAGGTTTTTTGTCATCGATATACTCATTGGCCTTGTCCGCGCACTGCATGATTAAGCGCATGGCGCGTGAGAATTCGCGGTTCTCATAAGCGGCTGCAATCTCGTCGCCCGTCTTGGTAATGTCTTCTAGTAGGCGCGGCTCTGCACAGACCTCTGAGAGCATACCATCGTATTTTTTGACCAAAAACCCTGCGCTGCGACTGGCGATGTTAACCACTTTACCTACTAAGTCAGAATTGACCTTTTGCATAAAGTCTTCTAAATCAAGATTGATATCTTCAACTTTATCGGACAGCTTACTGGCAAAGTAATAACGTAGATATTCAGGATGTAAGTGGTCAGCGTAAGTTTCGGCCTTAATAAAAGTACCGCGTGATTTACTCATCTTCTCGCCATTGACCATCAGGAAGCCGTGGGCAAAAACACCGGTTGGTGTGCGGAATTCACTGCCAGCAAGCATCGCAGGCCAAAATAGTGCATGAAAATAAACGATGTCTTTACCAATGAAGTGATAAACCTCGGTTTTATGTTCGTTTTCTTGCATCCAATAGCGATCAAAATCTAGCGCGTTATCAGTGCCAGCGCGCTTATCGCATAGATTTTTAAAGCTTGCCATGTAGCCAACTGGCGCGTCTAACCACACATAAAAATACTTGTCTGGCTCATCACTTGGCGTATCTGGAATTTGAAAACCAAAATACGGCGCATCACGAGAGATATCCCAAGTAGCCAGACCCGCTTCAAACCACTCTTGTAGTTTATTAGCGACAGAGGTTTGCAGACGGTTATCGCTGCGTGTCCAATCCTGCAAAAATTGCTCAAATTCTGGCAAATTAAAGAAATAGTGCTTGGACGTTTTGAGCGTTGGCGTCGCGCCCGATAGGGTGGACTGCGGATCTTTGAGTTCAGTGGCATTATAAGTTGTGCCGCACACTTCACAGTTATCGCCATATTGGTCAGGGGTTCCGCATTCAGGGCAAGTCCCTTTGACAAAACGGTCTGCTAAAAACAATTGTTTTTCAGGATCAAAAAGTTGCTCGACATCTTTAGTACTGATATGTCCAGCGCTATTAAGCCTACGATAAATCAGCTCAGAGAAATGCTGATTCTCTTCTGAATGGGTCGAGTGATAATTATCAAAATCAATCAAAAACTTGGTAAAGTCGGCCTCGTGTGAGGCCTTAACGGTAGCAATCTGCTCTTCTGGCGTGATGCCATTATCTTCCGCTTTGAGCATGATAGCCGTGCCGTGTGCATCATCGGCGCAAACATAGGTGACTTGATGGCCTTGCGCCTTCATCGCGCGAACCCAAATGTCAGTTTGAATATATTCTACAAGATGCCCCAAATGAATGTAGCCATTGGCGTAGGGCAGGGCACTGGTTACTAAAATCTCACGCACAAAATCACCTATATCACTAGTATAAACGGGTTAATTATCAGACGTCACAAGCCATTCATTGATAGCCATTAGTAGACGCGATGTTATTATAAAGTCTAAAAGCTATAAAAACTAAAAATTGCGCCTATGATACCGTAATTCAGCCAAATTTGTGCCATTGCTTAGTAAGTATCTCTATAACACTCGCAGTAATGACCTCATGATGTGCTCATTAGCTCGCAGTAATGACCTCATGATGTGCTCATTAGAAAGGCACTCATTTTCTCTTCTATTGATAAAGTCTCTAAACGCTTTTGCTGATTATCAGTAACAAAAAACCCAATCGACTATCAACCAATTGGGTTTTTTTATTGAATATTTAGCTTAGCCCTTTCTAAAATTTAACGACCTTCTAGAACGAGCTAAGCTAAAACGGACTGAACCAAAAGGAACTGGGCTAGAACGAGCCAAATAGCGTGCCCAAGACAATAACTGCCGCGACAGCAACCAGCGGGATAACCATCGTTACCATCGCTAGGTTTAGATAAGATTGTTTGTGGGTCAAGCCGCAAATGGCAAGTAAGGTGATGACCGCGCCGCTGTGCGGTAAAGTGTCAAGACCACCGGCTGCCATGACCGCCACCCGGTGCATCAATTCTGGATCAATGCCTGCCTCGACAGCCATGCGCAAATAATCTTCACCTAAGGTCGTAAGAGCAATACTTAAGCCACCTGATGATGAGCCAGTAATACCAGCCAGTGTGGTCATCGCCACTGCCTCTGAGATGAGTGGATTCTCAGGACTTAGGTTTAAGATACTGTCACGAATAATAAGGAAGCCTGCAAGTGAAGCAATGACCGCACCATAACCAACCTCTGAGCCGGTATTAAAAATCGGCAACATCGAATCATAAGTACCGCGGTTAATGGTTTTTTGTAGATCGTTCCAATGACCGAGGCGCAGCACGATTAATACTATACAAGCGATAATGAGTGAAATGATAATTGACCAGAGTCCGAGTGATCCGGCGATATTTAAGTCGGGATACTGTGCTTGTAAGCCGCTAAAGTCCATTGATGGGAAAATAGCGTACGTCAATAAGGCGTTTAAGCCAATGACCAATACCAGCGGAATCATCGCAATGCCAAACGAAGTATGATGAGTATCACGCGCCTCTAGCGTTGTTGCCAAATTACTTTGCGCAACGTTGCTTTGCGCGTCATCACTGTGCGTATCGGTGCTAGTGGCTGTTTTGCTTTTAACCGCACCGCTTACCCCTTCAAACTCATCGTCATGCTGGCCGTAGCCTTCACCAAACGCGTTGGCTTTATTTGCTCGTGATTGTAGCCATAACCAACCAAAGATAAACATAATCGTACCACCGATGATACCTAGAATAGGCGCGGCAAATACGTTGGTATTGTAATAAGGAATAGGAATGGCGTTCTGAATGGCGGGCGTGCCTGGTAGAGCCGTCATAGTAAAGGTAAATGAGCCTAGTGCAATGGCAGCCGGTATCAAGCGCTTAGGAATATCAGCGGCTTTGAACAAGTCTTTGGCGATTGGATAAATAGCAAAGGCTACGACGAACAAAGAGACACCGCCATAGGTCAAGATGGCACAAACCAAAATAACAGCAAGAATTGCTTTGCTTGCGCCGAGTTTTTTGACCACAGTATTGGCAATCGCTGTCGCAGCACCCGAGTCCGCCATTAAGCGTCCAAATAGCGCACCTAACAAGAAAATAGGGAAGAATTTGAGTAAGAATCCACTCAATGCGGACATAAATACATCAGTATAAGCAGGAATACTGCTTAAAAAATCTCCTGATAAAAATACCGCTAAAATTGCCATAATCGGTGCCAAAATCAGCACGGAGTAACCACGATAGGCAAAGAACATTAATAATAATAAAGTAATAACAATAGCCAGTATGCTAAACATGAGCGCCTCTCCTTGGCATAAAAAAAGTGGCAATTATGTCGTGCTTGTCGTTATAGGTCAATACGCTATTTAAATGTAAAAACACCATTTATCAGGGCAATATCAATAAGTGTTCCTTATTAAATGAACACTTGTACTGTCTCTATTCAGAACCGCACAAATCAATTACCGTTCCCCTTCCTTGACGTTATTTTCTAGTCGTTATAAGAATTATATGTTAAATTAACACAAGTATTTTAAATATGATATAACGATACAAAGTGTATTGTCTTTAATATGGTGGCTTATATTTTGATTGCTATAACAAGCTACACTGTAGACAATCGCACCTGCTTAAACATAATAAAAACATCTGATTTACAAGGAATGTAAATATGTTCAGTGCTATTACCAATGCTAGCGTGCAACTGGTCAATCGTTATCTGCCTTCTCCATTTGTATTTTCAATTATATTAACCCTCATTGCTTTTGCCGTTGGGCTTGCTATCACGGGTCAAAACGTAATTGCAATGGCAGGACACTGGGGTAATGGGCTATGGTCGTTACACAGCTTTGCCATGCAAATGGCACTTATATTAGTCACTGGTTACGCGCTAGCCAGCGCTCCGTTTATTCAACGATTGTTAGACAATCTTGCCAGTAAAATCCACTCCCCAACGACTGCCATTATGGTATCAACCTTAGTCGGACTAGTAGGTGCGTGGATAAATTGGGGCTTTGGCTTAATTATTGGTGCTATTTTTGCCAAAGCACTGGCAAGAAAAGTAGCCAATGTTGATTATCCTTTATTGGTGGCGGCGGCATATTCAGGATTTGTTATTTGGCATGGTGGTCTATCAGGTTCGATACCACTAACACTCAGTTCGGGTGGCGACACCCTGATGACGCTATCAGGTAATGTGATGACTGAAGCGGTACCGCTATCGCAGACGGTATTTGCAGGATACAACTTACTGATTGTTGGCTTGCTATTGGTCATTTTGCCTATTTTGAATCGTTTGATGCACCCCAAAAACCCCACAACTATTGATCCTGATTTAATCAAAGACAAAGCCTACGTATTGCCTCGTCGCGACACACCAGCGCAAAAGCTAGATGACAGCTGTATCGTCGCCGTCGTCTTGCTGGCATTAGCAGTGATGTATTACATGAATGAGTTTGGAAGCAATGGCTTTGGTTTGGGGCTAAATATTGTTATCGGGCTCTTCTTATTTGTTGGTCTGTTAGCGCATGGCACATTAGAGCGTTATTATCGTGCGGTCAATTCAGGCATTGGTGGTATTACCGGAATTGTGCTGTTGTTCCCATTTTATGGCGGTATCATGGGTATTATGACCGGAGCAAATGCTGATGGTATCTCTATCAGTACCCAAGTTACCGAGTTTTTTGTGAATTCTGCATCAGCGGATAGCTTTCCTATATTTGCCTTTCTAAGCGCTGGATTGGTTAACGTCTTTGTACCATCAGGTGGGGGACAGTTTGCGGTACAAGGGCCCGTTATGATACCGGCTGGCGTCGAGCTTGGGGTTAGCCCAGCAGTCACTGCCATGGCGATTGCATGGGGCGATGCGTGGACGAATATGATTCAGCCATTTTGGGCCTTGCCGCTATTAGGTATTGCAGGTTTGGATGCACGCGCTATCATGGGTTACTGCTTAATAGTACTGGCCGTCTCAGGCGTTATCATTACGAGCGTGTTCTGGCTAGTGGCATAAATCCTTAACGTGCCTTAAGAAAGTATTGGAAAAATGAATTAATAATGATAAAAACACAATGGATACGTTATAAGTTCAAATCATTTAAACCTAAACATCGATTATAAAAATATATATGATCATGACAATGAAAGTAATAGTGACAAGGAGATAAGTATGAGTCAATCAAAAGTATACAGCAGTGCCAAGGATGCGTTAGACGGGGTAATTAATGATGGACAGACCCTTGCCATTGGTGGTTTTGGCCTGTGCGGCATTCCTGAAGCCTTA
>Ga0307486_1000354_pt1 | contig 44088 bp, 47 predicted proteins | sample CBIW02metaG_FD_203663 | JGI IMG/M metagenome (GOLD analysis project Ga0307486, IMG submission 203663) | Sea-ice brine microbial communities from Beaufort Sea near Barrow, Alaska, United States - CBIW 0.2 | ecosystem: Environmental > Aquatic > Marine > Coastal | place: USA: Alaska | collected... | reverse complement strand
TCACGTGGCTTAACTCACGCTTGCAGCTGCACTAATACTGCCTCAAGTTTCTGGGCAACAGCTGGTTCTGCCGCGAGGATAAAATCTTTCCCCTCGGCCAGAGAGCCACGGCCTTTTACGGTCGCGCTGGCCTCCCTAGCGATGAGCCCGCCCGCCGCGTGATCCCACGGGTTTAGGCTCCGTTCGAAGTACGCATTTACTCGCCCCGAGGCGACCATGCAGAGATCCAGCGAGGCCGTTCCCATTCTTCGGATGTCGCGCACCTGAGGTAGTAAGCCGGCGATCACGCGGCCCTGCTCGACGCGCATCTCCTGAACGTACGAGAATCCGGTTGCGACCAACGCCTCAGAGAGGTCAACAGCGTCGGCCACCTGCAGACGCTCACCATTGAGGTGCGAGCCGCCACCAACAGCGCCCGTGTACGTTTCGTTCGCCCCCAAGTTGACGACCGCACCGGCGAGCGCGCGCCACGTTGCTGGATCGGGTTCCCCCTCAACCACTGCGACGCTTACCGCATAGTGCGGGATGCCGTAGAGATAGTTCACGGTCCCATCGATCGGATCAACCACCCAGGTGAGGCCACTCGATCCTGTCGTCGCCGAGCCCTCTTCGCCATAAAAACCGTCGTCGGGGCGAGCTTCTGCCAACAGGTTCCGGATGAGTTGCTCACTCTCGCGATCAGCGTGAGTGACAACATCCACTGACGAAGACTTGCGATCGGCAACGGCGACACCCTCACGGCGGCGGAGAGCGGCGAGCTCAGCCGCCTGCGTTGCGACGGTGCGAGCAAGGTCAAGAAGTTCGGCGTGAGGCATTTCTCAAGCCTAGAGCGCAGAGGACAACACGGCTGCCGCCGCCTGAGACAGCGATAGTCGGTGCCGCAGGTGATGCGGTAAGTGGTGGCGAGTGAGGGATTCGAACCCTAAATCAAGCGCGAGAAGTTGAGAGACTCTGTTGACTTCTGCTTCACAAGTGCAGATTTACGTGGTCTGGCATACAACCGACGTCAAAGCCGCGAAGAGGAACTGAGAGATTTTTTTGGGAGGGGCTTTTTCTGGGGAGTCGTGACACCCGACAGCGCCAGTGACTCGTACCGGCGCTCTGTGCTCGCTGTGAACCGTTCGGGTTTGATGCAGTTCTGCTCTCACTCGCACCCTGGTCCCGACAAGCTCGACCCAATTTCGGGAAGGTCCAACGACGCGCTCGTCTACCAGCCGACGTACGCGGCCACATCGGCGTCAGCAACGAGCCCAGCTTCGACATCGATGATGGCCCGCGAGATGATCGCAAGTCCTCGCTCAAGTTGCTCTTTTTCGATTACGAGCGGCGGGGTGAGCTCAAGCACGTTCGAGTCCATGCCGACGTAATAAACTATTGCTCCGAGCTGGGCAGCACGAAACACGACCTTCGCGGTCTCTTCACGGGCGGGCGAGCCGTCTGCTCGCCTCAGCTCGATGCCACCAACGAGTCCGCGCGAGCGAACTGCCGCCACGAGGTGGTGACGGTCACGGATGCCCGCAAGCCCGGCGGCGAGGTCTACACCAAGCCGCTTCGCCCGCTCTGGCAGCCGCTCCTGCTCAAGGATTTCGAGGACGGCTAGGCCCGCCGCGCAGGCGACCGGATTGCCCGCGGTGGTGAGAAGTGTGCCTCCCGGATCGGAATTGAGAACCTCCCGCGGACCGATGGCTGCCGAGAGCGACAGCCCACCGCCCAGCGACTTGCCCAGAGTGACGATGTCGGCTTCGATGCCGTCACACTGATGGGCGAGCAGACGTCCTGTGCGCCCCATCCCGACTTTAACTTCATCCGCTACGAGCAGCGTTCCCGTCGCGTCACACAGTTCGCGCAAGCCGCGCAAGAATTCGGGTGCCGGGATGATGAGGCCACCATCGCTCAGGATCGGTTCGACTACCACCGCAGCGACGTCCCGCTTGTCGAGGGCGATGCGCACGGCATCCAGTTCACCGTAAGGGGCGAGCACCAGACCGGAATCCGCGGCTACCCCCGCAGCAGTGAACAACCCTGATACCTCTCGAGACGGACCCATCCCACCGTGATAAGACGATTCGAAGGCGAGGATGCGCGGCCTGCTTGTCCAGGCGCGGATCGAGCGCAGGGCTGCCGTATTGGCGTCGGAACCGGCGAGACCGAGGTAGACGGCGCGCGGCCCGTCGCCGCGAGTGTGGATCATCGCGAGAAGCCGTTCGGCGAGCTCGACACCCTGTCGGTGCGTCCCCGATAGAATGCCAATGCCGGGCATCGCAGAAACCGCCTCCGTAACAGCCGCGACGACCTTCGGGTGTGCGTAGCCAACTCCGGCCGCGCTCCAGCCGCCGGAGAGGTCTATGAGTTCACGGCCACCCTCCTCCACAACGAGCGCACCCCGAGCAGAGACAAGCGCAAGCGGGAAGAAGCGCAGCTGTTGGGCGGTAGCGATCGCGGCCGTGTCGCGATCGACAATGCTGGCTATCGCTCTGCCGCTTCGTCAGGGTGCGCGACAACGCGCATCGAGTTGAGCGAGGCATCAACCGCTCCGCGAACGTGGCCAGACGGGCTGGCCGCCACAGCTCGCAGGAGTTCGATCGTTTCGGGCAAGATTTCCTCGCCCGGCAGCACATTTGGGATGCCCGGCGGGTATGCCGCGAGCGAATCCGCTGAGACGCGGCCGACAGCGAGTTCCACGGGCACCACTACGGTGGGCGCGAAATACGCGCCACGGATCGACATTCGTTCGGGGCCCCATCCCGGTAGTACTGGGGCGACTGTACCTGGCAGGTCATCGAGCCGGGGCAAGTCGCGCAGGGCGTCAAGCAAGGCGCCCTCGTCTGGCTCGGCACCGATGAGCGCGACGACGGCGTTCTCGGTCGCGAGTTCGACGAGCACTCCAGAATCACGTTGCAGCAGGGTGCGCGCGAGATGGCCGCCAATTCCTCCGGAGCGTGTATCAATGACGATTCGCAGAGGATCGGTGCCACCCCAGCCCGCCTGCGATGAAAAGCGATCGGATGCGACGGTGAACCGTCCGTCAGACCTCACTGCGTCACGGATGCGGTCGGCCATAGCAATCGAGCGACCAAGACCATTCCGGCCGGTAGCGAGAGCACGGCGGGCGAGGTCAAGCGAGGCAAGCAGTACGGCGCTCTCGCTCGTGGATTGCAGGCTGTGTTTGACCCGGTCAATCGACTGTTCGAGGCGCTCTGCCCACGGTCCGTGACCGAGGTGCAACATTGCCGACTGCGTCAGAGATCCTCCGAGCTTATGCGTCGAGGAGATCACCAGATCGGCACCGTGCGCGAGAGAGCCCTGCGGCAGTTGCGAGTGGAACCCGAGGTGAGAACCCCACGCCTCGTCGACGATGAGCGGAATTCCGGCAGCGTGAACGACCTCGGCTACGGCAGCGATATCAGTGACGAAGCCAAAGTAACTGGGGCTCACGAGGAAGACTGCGGCTGGCAACTCACCGATTGTCGCGAGCCTTCCAAGTTCCGCCGCGACGGCCTCGCTAGTGACAGCCTGGGCCGCCCCTAGTTCAGCGTCAACAAAAGGGGCGATGAATCGCGCCCTCATCCCCGCCATCATGAGCCCGTCGATTGCTGACGAGTGCACGGAACGCTGCACGAGCAGTGTCTCGCCAAGTGCGCGCAGCGCCATGATCGCCATGAGGTTGCCCTGCGATGCTCCATTGGCCAGAAACCAAGTGCGCCGAGCGCCCCATGCCTCGGCCGCAAGCCTCCGCGAGCGCTCGAACGGGGTGGGTTCTTCACCAAGGTCGATGCCGTGGATCATTGGCATAAGGTCAAGCTCGGCGAGCCGGCCGCCAAAAAATTCATCCATGGCGGTCGGACCCGCAGTCCCACCGCCGTGGCCAGGCAGGTGAAAGCGCACGTGGTGCGCAGCGGAGTAGTCCCGCACGGCGCTCGCGTACGGTGTCGCAACTTGTGCATCAACGGCGGGCGGTATTGCCGCTCGCCGTTCTTGGGCGGTCATTCGGTGCCAGCGATCGGAGAGTCCTGTGCCTCGGGCTTTACGCCCTGATTGCCCTTAGTGAGTTCGGCCGCAGCCTTCTCCCCGAGGTAAGCGCGCACGACATCCGGATTGGTGCGCACGATCTGCGGGTCACCCTCGGCAAGAGTTCGGCCACCCGAGAGTACGTGCAAACGATGGCACAGTCTGGTGATGAGACGGATATCGTGGTCGATGATCAGCACTCCGCAACCAAACTCCTCGACGACCTGCCTAATGATGCCCTCAAGATCGTCCGACTCAACATCGTTGAGTCCGGCAGCGGGCTCGTCCAGAAGCAGATAGCGCGGGTGTGTCGCGAGGGCTCGCGCGATTTCGACGCGGCGCTGCAGACCGTAGGCGAGGCTTCCGGCTTTCTCATCGGCGAGGTGCGAGATCCGCAAACGCTCAAGCAACTCATCCACCTGGCTGTCGATCTTGCCCGCGCCTCTCACGACAGCGGCAATGTTGTCACGCACGGAAAGGGCGCGGAATAGTCGAACCGTTTGAAAGCTTCTGGATACCCCGGCTCGCGCAATCGTGTACGAGCTATGCCCCGTCACTTCCTTGCCGTCCACGATCACTCGCCCGCGGTCAGGCGTCAAGACGCCCGATATTACATTCACCAGGGTCGACTTGCCTGACCCGTTCGGCCCCATAAGTCCGAGAATTTCGCCTGGTGCGAGCGCGATGCTCACATCGCCCAACGCCGTGAGACCGGCGAAGGTTTTGGTTACCGAATCGACTACAAGACCGCCGCTCATCGCCGCCATCCTTTCGTGCGTAGGTTGCCGAAGCTGAAAGCGCCGGCCTCTGTATTGCCTAGCAGGCCCCCTGGACGCCAGATAAGGATGAGCAGGATCAGCACTGCGGTCGCCATTTGTACGATTCCGGGAAGCTCGGGGATCTCGAAGCTGCCAATAGCGAGCCCTCCCTCAAGGTTTCGAAGCACCTCGGAGAGAACTGTGACAATCACCGCCCCCAGTACGGCGCCGGTGACGGACCCGAGACCGCCGATGACGAGCATCGAAAGCATGGCGAACGTGTCAGTGAAGTAGAACTGCGCCGGCGCGAACGCCATTGCGTTAAGCGCCCAGACCGAACCACCGAGGGCCATTAGAACGGCGCTGACCATCCATCCGGCGAAGCGCATGCGGGCGACAGGAATGCCGAGGGCGGCTGCCGCTACTTCGTCCTCGCGCACGGCTTGCAGGCGCAGACCCCACGGCGAGGCGCGGTACAGCAGCGCGGCCGCGGTGATGATGAGGCAGGTTCCCAGCACGACCCAAGTGTTTACGAGATCGGGCACGTTAACGAGCCCCAGCGGGCCATGCGTTATACCCGACCAGAGATTGATCACCGAGTGCACCAGCACGAGCAGGGCGAGGGTCGCGGCAGAAACTACCGACGCCTTCATCCGCGCGAACGGCACCCCGGTGAACGCGGCGAAGATGATGACGGCCACGATCGCGATTCCGACGGCCACGGGCAGGCTCGCCTCCATGTTCGCGAGCCAGGCTGGAACGTCTGGAGCAATAGACGCAAGTCGCTCAGGTGGGAGCGCCGCGAGCCCCGCAGCGTATGCAGCGATTGCAAAAAACGCGATATGGCCGAATGACACCAGCCCGGAGTTGCCGACGTACACCTGGATGGCGATGACCATGCTTGTCACGAGCATGAACTCGGTCGCGATGCGACTGTCGCTGCGCCCGAGCAGTACTTCAATGACGATAGCGACGGAGACGAAGACGATAGCGAGTACTAAAAACGTGCGAGCGGCCTCCTTGAGGCGGCGACTGGACCAGTTCATCAGGCGACCCGCTCTTCGACTCGGCGCGCGAAACCCTGTGGCCGCACGTACAGCACAATAATCACGACAAACAGGCTGATTGCTTGGACGTAGGGCACGAAGTCCCGCGGCAGGAATACCTGAAGACCGACTTCGACAAAGGCAAGGGCAAATCCGCCAAGCACCGCACCGCGCAGACTGCCCATCCCGCCGAGAACTACGGCGACGAAGGCAATCAACAGAGGGTTGAATCCCATGTCGGGTGTTGCACTCCCTATCTTGGCTATCCACAGCACGCCGGCAATGCCGGCAAGCGTTCCAGACACCGCGAAGGCGAGCAAGATAAGCCGCCCGGCTTTCGCGCCCATCAAACGAGTTGTTTCGAAGTCTTCGGCCGCTGCACGCATGGCGAGTCCGTGGCGAGACTTCTGCAATAGTGCAGTCAGGGCGAGCATGGAAAGCACCGCGATGACGATCGTCACGATCGAGAGGGCCGGGAAGCGCACGCCACCGACGGTGATGACTTGATCGAGCCACGCTGGCACTACGAGACCCTGCGGGCGAGGAGAAACGACATTCCGGATGAACGACTGCACAAGCAAGGAGACTGCGAACGACGAAAAGACGACTGCGTATGCGGGAGCCTTTCGCAAGGGCCGGAACGCGACGAACTCCGTAAACACCGACATCAGGATGCCAGCGATCACGCCGACCGGGGCTGCCGCCAGCAGAGGAACACCAAGCGAGACGAGCAACACCATTGTGTATGCCGTCGCTGTAATAATCTCGCCGTATGCGAAGTTAAGTAACCCGAGAACGCTGAACACGACCGCCAGTCCGAGCGCAAGCAGCGCATAGATGGACCCAATCGACAGCGCATTGAAAAGTTGCTGGATGAGCAGCTGCGCGGTCATGCCACATCCCCCCCGAGGTAGGCGGCTTCGAGAGCCTGGGCCGCATCCACCATTTCGGCACTCGTGCCGCTCGAGGTGATGCGCCCGCTGGAAACAAGGTAAGCGCGGTCTGCGACCTCGAGGGCGTTGGAGACGCTCTGCTCGACGAGAATGACGGTGAGCCCGTCGCGCTCACGCAGGTCCCTCACCAATTCGAAAACTCGATCCACCATTACCGGGGCAAGTCCAAGGGATGGTTCGTCGAGAAGGATGCAGGTCGGCTGTGACATGAGCGCCCGACAGATCGCAAGTTGCTGCTGCTCTCCACCGGACAGCGTTCCCGCCCGCTGTGCGCGTCGCTCCGACAACACCGGGAAGCGATCGAGCATGGTCTCCAGATCACTCGAGATAGCGGAGCGATCACGGCGAGCGTACGCGCCCATCTTGAGGTTCTCGAACACCGTGAGCTTCGCGAATATTCGCCGACCCTCCGGCACGAGAGTGAGGCCGCGGCGGGTGATCTGTTCGGTTGGGAGCGTGCTGATGGTGTCGTCCCGAAATCGGATGGTTCCGCCAGTCGGGCGCACGAGGCCGGCGATCGCACCCATGAGAGTGCTTTTACCGGCCCCGTTCGCTCCGAGGATCGCGACAACTTCCCCTTCGTTCACATCGAGCGAGACACCGTGCAGCACTTTGACCGGGCCGTAGCCGGCTTCCAGATCCCGCACTTCGAGGAGAGTTGTCATATTTGTATCAGCTCGCGCTTAGCCGACAGTCGGTACGTATGACGGCACGAAGCTGTCGAGGTACACATACTGGCCGTCGGTGACACCTACGAGAGTGACCGACTTGTTGGCCTGGCGAGTCTCGGGATCAATCGTGAGGGATCCAGTGACCCCCTCAAATTCAAGACCCTTTAGTGCCTCTAGGAGCGCGGCGGGAGTAGCTTCACCTGCAGCCTTGATGGCCTGCACTATGAGCATGACCTCGTCGTAGCCTGCGGCCGATACGAGGTTCTGCGGTGCGGATGAGGCGTCCGAGTCGGGGAAATTTTTGGCGAGGAATTTCTCGACGTCGCTTCCCTCGGATGGCCAGGCGTGGAAGGTCGTGACGAGACCTTCTGCAGCAACGCCCGCATCGAGCACGCTCGAATCGACTGATCCATCACCCGAAATCACGGGGACATCGATGCCGCTCGCACGCAGTTGGCGCAGGAACTGCGGAGTATCCGGCGTGAACATTGAGAGGTAGATCACGTCAGGAGTCGGGCTCATTGCCGCGATGTCGGTGATCTGAACATTGAAGTCGGATGCTCCGATACGGAATTCTTCCTCGGCGAGAACGGTGCCACCACCATTTTCGAATGCGTCGGCGAAGTAGCTGCCGAGGCCCGCGGTGTATGAGTCATCACTCGAGAGCACGACGTAGGCGTTCTCGTAGCCCTGTTCGAGCGCGTATTCAGCGCCTACTGCACCCTGGATGCTGTCGAGCATGAGCACGTGGAAAGTGCATTCACCCGCGTCGAGCACGAGCGTCGGCGACGAACCGTCACCGGTAGTGATCGGCACGCCCTCTTCGCAGGCGACGGCGGCCTGCGCCTGCCATGCACCCGAGGCGGTGGTGCCGGAGATGTACACGGCGCCAGCGTCAAGGGCTTCTTCAACGCCCCGAACGGATTCAGCCTGATCGCCACGGCCGTCGACGGTCATGAACTCAAGTTCGGTTCCATCGATACCACCGTCCGCGTTGACCTCATCGACGGCGATCTGCATGCCGTCACGGAATGGGATGTCGTAGAACGACCAGTCGCCTGAGTAGTCACCGACCTGAGCGATCAGGATCGTGTCGGCGTCGCCGCCTGCAGGGGTGGAACAGCCAGAAAGAAGCAGTCCTGAGACTGCCACCAGGCCGAGTGCTGTGAGTGTCTTACGCATTGCCAGAACTCCTCAAGTGGATGAAAGGAACGGTTCGGTGTGGTGCGGGAATGGTGCTACGGATCTCCGACAAATGACGCATTGCCGGTGTGGTGATGTTACAGACGTTACGTTTTTGCTGTCAAGTCACCTCTGGGTCTACTATTTGTTACATGTCCACCGTCTCGCAGTTATTGCGCCAGCACATCAGCAAGCTGCCGCGCGCCGAACTCGGCGTGGCGCAGGTCTTGCTCGCCAACTACCCCGCAGCAGGGCTCGACACTGTTGCGAGCTTGGCGCAGGCGGCCAGCGTCAGCGCACCCACCGTGCTGCGCCTCACCGAACGCATCGGATTCGGTAGCTTCGCGGAGTTTCGCGACGCCCTTCGCACCGAGCTGCACGAGAGGTCGCTCGCGCCACTGGCCCAGTTCCCTGATTACTCCACCGACGAAGCGCCGCTGCTTCGAGCGCCAGCGATCTTCCGACGTTCGATCGACGAGACGTTCGAGCGACTCAGCCCGACCGATTTCGCGGCGGCCGTTTCGCTGCTCGCGTCCCCGCGCAGCCGTATCTTCGCGACGGGCGGCCGATTTACGTCGGTGCTCGCTCGCAACCTCGTCCAGCAACTTGAGGTTGTACGCCCCGAGACGCACTACCTCGCCATCGAGGACCGAACGACAATGCTTACCGACTTCGGCCGACGCGACGTGCTATTCGTCGTAGACCTCCGCCGCTACCAACAGAGCACAATCGTGTTCGGACAGCACGCAGCACGACTCGGTACAACGGTTATTTTGTTAACAGACCAGTGGCTGTCGCCACTTGCCGAGCACGCCGATGTTGTGCTCACCTGCAGCCTGGATGCGCCGCATCCGCTTGACTCGATGGTGCCATGCCTCGCGGTAATCGAAGCCCTGCTAGCCGGAGTCGTCGACGCGCTGGGCGATGCGCCGATCGCCCGGATGAAGCGCTACGACGAGGCGTGGGCGAGTCGCGGATTCGGCAACAACTACGGGGAACGGTTTTTGGAAGACACCGAAGACGAACCCAACGAACGAGAGAGTAGCGAATGAGCATCACTGACGGTCTCGGACTGATTGACCACCACTGCCACGGCCTCATCAACGATGACCTCAACCCGACAGCATTCCGCGAGCTCGCGACGGAGGCCGACTGGCTGTCGGAGCCAGGCCTTGAGACACTCGACTCCCCCTTCGGCTTGGCGATCCGATCACTCTGCGCGCCCATTCTCGATCTGCCACGGCATGCACCGATCGATGACTACATAGCCCGGCGGATGGAACTCGGCGCGCCCGAAGTCAACCGCCGCCTTTGGGACGCGACAGGCAACGCTCAACTCCTGATGGACACCGGCTTCCTAGCCTCCCCCGTCATGACGCCCGAGGCCATGACTGCGACGTTCGGTACACCGTCGCGCGAGATCGTGAGGCTAGAGCGTGTGGCCGAAGGACTCGCAGGCAGCACGAGCGCTGCGAGCTTCACCGACGATTTCGCAACCGCGCTGCGCGATCAGAGCCGGGATGCCATCGGCTTCAAGTCTGTAATCGCCTACCGCTCCGGCCTCGACGTTCCAGATGTTGCGCCCACCGCGAGTGAGGTTAAGCACGCCGCAGGCGAGTGGCTCGCCTGCGTGGAGAGCACTGGAAGCGCTCGTATCGAGCATCCCACGCTACTTGCGCACCTCATCTGGGAGGCGGTCACCCTTGCGAAACCGCTGCAATTCCATGTTGGGTTCGGCGACTCGGATGTAGAACTAAATCGCGCCGACCCGTCCCGACTCACGCGATTTCTCGACGCGACCCGCACGAGCGGCACCAAAGTGATGCTGCTGCACTGCTACCCCTATGTGCGCGAGGCCGCTGCGCTCGCGCACATCTTCCCGCACGCCTACCTCGACGTCGGCGAGGTAACTCACTACCTCGGCCCGAGCGCGCGCGCGGCAATTCGCCAGTCGTACGAGCTCGCCCCGTTCCACAAAGTGCTGTACTCGTCCGATGCCTACGGACTCGGCGAGCACTACGCCGTCAGCGCCGCAGCCTGGCGACGAGAGACCGCGTCCCTCGTCGACGAGTGGCTCGCGGACGACTGGCTCAGCATCGCGGACGCCGAGCGCATCGTGTCAGATGTCGCGGCAGGCAACGCGCGCCGCGTGTACGGATTGGACGAGAAGTGAGGGCTGTCTCTCCTGAGCTCGAGTCGATGACCGCACTTCAGGAACGCGCCCTCGCCGCACTGGTCGGGGCGCTCCCGGAAGCCGTCGAGGTACGCCGCGACATCCACCGCGATCCGTATGTTGGTGGAGAAGAAGGCCCTACGGTAGCGCTTCTGCGTAAGCTTCTGAGCGCTAACGACCGACTCCAGATACTGGATGTCGCGGACGGGCTGCTCGTGCGAGCGGGCGGTTCGGGAGCGGCGATCGCTATTCGGGCCGAAGTCGACGCACTGCCCATCCAGGAGGCGAGCGGGTTACCGTGGGCATCTGGGCGGTCAGGCGTAGCCCACCTGTGTGGTCACGACGCACATACCGCTGCTCTTGTTGCCACGATCCGGGCGATCGAATCGGTCGGCGCCCCGGTGCCGCTCGTTGCCATCTTCCAGCCTCGCGAGGAGATCATTCCCGCTGGAGCGGTCGATATTCTTGCCTACCCCGGCCTCGACGAGCAAGACATCCGCGCCGTTGTCGGCGTGCACGTGCAGCCGGTACTCAGCCAGGGCACTGCCGCTGCAGCGCCGGGACCCATCAACGCGGCCGCCGACAATTTCGACATCATCGTGCGCGGTCGGCCCGCGCACGGTGCCTACCCGCACCTAGGGCGGGATCCGATCCTTGCCGCGTCGGCGGTGGTGCAGGCGCTGCAGCAGCTCGTCTCTCGACGGGTCAATCCGATCAACCCTGCGGTAGTCACCATTGGCAGCATCACTGGTGGATCGTCGCACAATGCGATCCCCTCCGAAGTTACCCTTCAGGGCACGATCCGCAGCTTCGACGAAGACGACCGGCAGCTACTGCACGCCGAGCTGCACCGCATCGCCGAGGCCGTCGCGCAAGGCTACGGTTGCGAGGCAGACACCACTCTGGAACTCGGCGAACCCGTTCTAAGCAACGATCCCGAGCTTGCGGCAACCGTGTCGGTGGCCCTAGAGCAGGGCGGATATGAGTCCGCTTCGGCCCTCAAATCCTGTGGCGCGGACGATTTCTCGTACTACTGCGAGCGCTATCCATCACTCATGATCTTCGCCGGCGTCGGAGACGGTGTTCCCGGTGGGCCAGGGCTGCATCATCCGGGTTTCGTCCCGCCAGACGAGACGGTCGGCGACCTTGCCCGCATCATGGTGGTGAGCTACTTCGCGATTGCCGAGCAACTGCAAACCGCTGCCCTAGCAACCAAGGAGAAACGATGATCGACAGCACCACAGTCCTACGTGCACTCATGGTGACTTATGTCGACCATGCGGGCATTGGGCGCATCAAGCTCGTTCCCGGGCGTCGGCTCGACTCTGTCGCACGCACAGGCGCAACTGCGTCGCTGAGCGCGGGCACGCTGTTCTCCACCGACGACTACCCCGTTAGCACGCCGGCCTTGGACGCGACAATCGGCGACCTGCGCGTGCTCCCCGACCTCGAACGTCTCATCATCCTCGATCCTGAAACCGGGCTCGGATGGGCGCCCAGCGACCTTCGATCCATAGATGGCTCGCCCTTTCCCACCTGCGCGCGCACCGCTTTGCGCACGGTGGCCAAGCGCGCGACTGATTCCGGTCTCAACGTACTCGTCGGACTCGAACTCGAGTTCTCACTCTTCGCGGGAACGAAAGAGTCTGCGGTGATGTCGCACAACGGCCCCGGCTACGGGGTTTCGCCATTTCTCGAGCTTGAGGCCTACCACCTCGATCTGCTGTCGGAACTTGAGCGCTGCAGCGTTCCCGTTGAACAGTTGCATCCCGAATATGGCATCGGACAAATGGAGCTCTCGTTCGCTCCGCGCGACCCCCTGACCGCAGTGGATGATTTCGTGCTCGCTCGCACCATCGTGGCGCGGGTCGCTCTCCGGCATGGGTTCATTGTGTCGTTCGCACCGTTGCCGACGCCTGGCGCCGCAACAAACGGCCTGCACATTCACCTTTCAGCTACCCGCGACGGACGAAACGTATTCCACGAGCCTGGATCGCGCTATGACATCTCGGACGAGGGTGGCGCGATGATTGCGGGTGTGGTCGCAAGCCTCGGTGAGGGAATCGCTCTGCTGGGTGGAATCACCACAAGTTTTGCGCGACTTCAGCCACACAACTGGGCTGGCGCGTACATTTGCTGGGGCGACGGCAACCGGGAGGCCGCCGTGAGGCTCATGCGTGGTTTCGCGGGATCCGAGAACGCGCAGGCCAACATTGAGGTGAAATGCGCTGACGGCTCGTCGAATCAGTACCTCGCCGTTGCCGCGGTGCTTGCCGCCGCCCTCCGTGGCACTGCTGAGGCGCTCGACCTGCCTACGGGCGTGGATGTGGAACCTGGCACTCTCAACGAGGCAGAGCGCGCGGAGCTGGGCGTTGTAAAGTTTCCCTCCGATCTCGGCGCCGCGCTGGATGCACTTGACGCCAGCACCTTCTACCGTGAGACGTTCGGCGAGATCCTGCTGGACACCTACGTGGCCGTACGGCGCCACGATTGGGACACCTACGGTCACCTCCCCATCGCCGAGGCCGCCGAGGCGTCACGCTGGCATTACTGAAGCGTGCAAGAGCAAAAAGTTTGGGTGAGGAATGCCCTGCGACGAGTGTGCGGGGCACTACAGGTGATGCGGTAAGTGGTGGCGAGTGAGGGATTCGAACCCCCGAATGCGATGCAGTCTGATTTACAGTTCGATGCCGCTCGTCTCGTCCAGTTCATTCCGTGCGCTCAGGCGCGCAATCTCGGGGGTGAGGGCAGAAGTCAGGCACGCTTCAACTGCCTCCGTTCACTCCATGATCTGCAGTCTGCACACACATCTGCACACACCCATTGACTCATGAAACATTGTGATCTATGGTGAACTCATGAAACCTTTTGAATTGTTCGAACCAGCGAGGTCTAGCGCAAGTGGCCGCGGCACACCCGTCGTCCGAGTCCTCAGCGGTGGGCGGCTGTCACTGAATGCCGCGGCGACACGCTTCCTCGACGGGGCAACGTTCGTGCAGCTGTTATGGGATGAGGCGAACCGCACTGCGGGGATCCTTCCCACCCACGAGAACGACACCGCCGCGTTCCGAGTGACCCACGCTCCAAGCCAGGCGGTGATCACTTCGAAGTCGTTTGTCGAAACGAACTCGTTGCCACTCTCGCAGCGAATGACCATCGCGTTCGACGGCTCGATGCTGACCTTCGCGGTCCCGGAAACGGGATCACTCACGTAGCAACCAAAAGAGCCCGCGGAACTGACCGACCGCGCCGGGGGCGAGTCCGCACCATCAACAAGAAAGCTAGGGCGAACAATGACGAACACTATCCACGCCATCGACCCGGACGAGAAGACCACCGTGAAGTGCGACGAGCCACACTGTGTCCACTTTGAGTCGGGACACGAGAGCCACACGATCATGGCGCACCCCCACGGCATCACCCACAAGCGCGTTGTCGCCGTGGGCTCAGGTGCCACGGTGAGCGGTGCAGAGTTAGCCGCCGCGGTGATCGCGTGCAATGGCACCGTCAAACTCCACGACCTGTTCGAGATCGCACAGACCGCACACTGATCGGCAACGCCCCGGCCTACGAATGTCGGCCGGGGCGTTCGGCATCGGACGCTAGGCCTTAGGGCACCCGGCCCCACTGAGGACCGCCCTGGACCCGTTCGGGGGCTGCTCTGCCTCCACCGCCTTCACTAGGCTCTGGACATCATGAAGAAACTCGCGATCTCAGCCCTTCTCATACTTCTCCTCGCGGGATGCACGTCAATTGAGAGTCGCCCGCAAAGCGAGAGCGCTCCAGCGGCGACTGCGATCTCCGTCTCTGAGATAGTCGACATCGACGATGGCATTGCCTGGGCGCGCAGCCTCGACGACAGTGTGAGTGCCCGCGAGTTGACCGACGGAATCGACACGATTGGCGCGCTCGTGCCAGATCTCGATCTCTGGTTCCAAGACAACAACAAGATCGGGCAAGGCCTCATTGCGCTGGGGCTTGATGTTCGCGATGATCCCGACAATGCCGGCTCGAAGGTTGACGACTTGAACGACATCGTCGACGACATCGAAGATTCGATCGCCAAGGGCAACGTCCCGTAGTTCCGACGAACGGTGCGTGGACACCTCAGGTCATGCGCGGATGTAATGACCTATGGCACCTGAAGCTACCTCCAGCGAGGCCTGCGCCTACCCCGTCGGTGGAGAACCGCTATCAAGACGAGTCCGGCAGGGATCAGCCACATCCACGGAGTCCTGATGACGGTCACGGCGAACACCTTGAGCATGCCTAGCGCGCCCTCGAAGAGGGCGCGGACGAAGCCCTCCCACATGGTGGTGCCGAAGTCTTCATTCATGGCTGGAAGGCAGAAGGTCGCGTTCAGCCCCCGTAGCTCCGCCCCGCCAGGTACGCGCGGAGTGTGGACGCAGCGATCCGCTGCTTCGCCTTCGAGTCGCCGAGTTCGACAACACGGAGCTCACCCGACGCGATGCGCGAGTACACCCAAGGCTTCGACACCTCGAGCAGCTCAGCGACTGTCGCAACCGAGTAGTGCCGATCGGGGTGGTCTTCCCACAGCGTCGGCGCGGCCGGCTTCGGCAGAGCAGCGATGGCCCGCTCCACCTCCTCGCGGATGGTCTTGCGGATCTGCGTGTCTATGGAGTCCATGCGTTATTCTGGCGCATCGGTGCCGCATACCCGACGTACGCCACCGTTGGATGATGACGAGAAGGCCGTCCACCCGTTGGACACCCTTGGCGAGGGTAGGAGTTGAGTTCCCACCCTTCGCGGGCCAATGACGTCGGCGAAGTCGACCCCATGCGAGCAGCGACCTGCCGGCGGCGCGAACGACGCCGCCAGGGGTACGCACTTCTGCGTACCCCTGTCGTCATCGACAGCTCTGCAGCCTTCAAACGACCTCGACCCAACAGTCGAAACACACCCAACCGCGTTCACCCGGTCTGAGGACCCCCTTGCATTCCGGCGAGGCATCCGAGTGGGCCAGCCTGCGCAGAGGGACTAGAGCGACATCTGCCGCGCGACTGTAGGCTTCGGCGGACGGCTCCGGCTCCACCACTAGCGAGACCGGCGTCGGCTGCTGCGCGATGGCAGCAACACGCCAAGAATGGCGAGCGCGGCGATGATGATCCACGGCCAAGGGTTCGCCGCGATGACCGTTCCCCAGAAGTGAATTACCTGCCCTGGAAGCGCTGCAATGAGGTCCTCGAGCAGATTGGGAAAGAAGGCTTCATCCATAGCTGAAAACTAGAAGGGGGGTGCAAGACCTGCACACCCCAGTTTCGGGGCGATGTTTTAGGCTCGTGCTCGCGTGGCCGGACGCTACTCACGATAAGCAGGGATGGTCACGAGCAGAGGATATACATCCGACGTCGACCGGCGCATGCACGACAGGATCGCGGAGCGAATCATGAGCTCGAGCGCAGAAAAGAATAATGGATTCGATCAACAGACGGTGAGAGCGCGGGCTTCTGTGGATAACCACCCCGCTAAGTGTGGATAAGTTGTGCATAACTTCGGCGTTTCCTGTGGAGAAAGGCTTCATTCTCATGGTTTAGTGCGTTACCATGGTCATACGACGAGCCGGTTACCGGAGCGTTGTCCGCCTAAAGCCTCGCCTCGCGCGGGGTTTTAGTGCTTAAGGGTCCCAACGGCGGACACTTCCCCAAATCGGCCTTAGCAAGTCCCACATTTGTTCAACCGCAGCTCGGGCTCTGGAGTTTGTTTCTACGTGCGCATCTAGCCGCCGGTACAGATACACCAAAAGGTCAGCGGCCTGTAGGCCCGGGACTTGATCTGATTGCGCGAACGTGATCGGCATCTGCACCGAGGCAAGCATGCTCGGGCGGTAGCCCCCAGTGCTGTCGAGTTGGTAGGCCGCAGCGCGTAGCGCGTGAGCTGCCTGATCTTGCACTTCATCGGCCACAACTGTGACTTCTTGTGCGTGCTTGGTTGCATATCGATCAACGCACTCAAGCAGATAGCGAAGGGTAACTCGGTGTGGAGGTTCCGGGTAGCTGTATCGTGCATTCAGCCGCGCCACGTCGACACCTTCGATGAACATCTTGGCACCTGGAACTGAAGCAAGTACCGAAAGTGCACGCTTGTAGATCATGATGGCCGAACGTGGATTCCCTCGAATGGCCTTCCATCCTGCTTTGCCGGACATGATCTCGTGAGCATGCAGCTCAGCGCCCGGCTCTACACCAAAGCCCTCGGCGTACTCGCCAACCGTCTTGATGGCTAGCGCGAGTGCGTCCAACGACTCGGCTGGAACGACGAAGGCACCCTGATAGTAGCGATCTTGCGTGTAGGACTCATCGATAAACGCGTAGAGCATTGGCTCATGCTCGCAGGTAAGAACCGGAGGTGTGCCGCGGCACGCAGGCGCTGGTCTCAAGATTTCTGTCGGCGCGGACCTCTAATCGCCATCGAATTCTGGGCCACGGCCACGCACCACGCCGAGGTCGCACAGAAGGGTCACGCTCGTGCAATTCGCGTAGATGGCACGTCGAACATTCGAAGCAATCTCGCTCGCGCGTGTGATGCGCGTGTAGTTCAAAATCGCACTCGCCCAGTCGAAGCCGCCACTCGCGCGCGTACACGCGTCATGCGCGTGTAGTTCAATTCACCCTGGGATGCCCCAGTCCACCTCTTGAATCCGCACGCGCACGATGCCGATGAGCGTGACGTCCACAGTATGGACACGAATCTGAATCCATACGCGCGCACACGATGCGCCCGTAGTTCAGATCGCCGATGGTGTGGATTGAATTCACCCCCATCGCGGACATCGTGCGCGGGTGCGGTGCGGCCGCTGGTTCTGGGCTCCCGAGCCCGCCGAACCCTACTCTGCGAGTTCGTCGATGAACGAGCGTGCCAGGCTCTGCCAGTCCTCTGCAGTGATCGTCTCGGCTTCGGTGAATACTTCGAGGGACTCCACCGCGTTCCAACCTTCGATAGTCAAGTAGGGCACGAGTTCCCCTCGCCAGTTCCATGCGGCGCTCACCCCGATCCGACGACTGCTCTTCGATGCGTAGATGGAGAAGTTCCTCGGGGACACGCTCGGGAACACGCTGGATCGGGCCCACGCACGCCAAGCATGGGTGAATGCGAACTCGACACGCATCTTGTTCGCGGTCAATGTGTCAACACCAAGTACCAGACAACCGAGCGCGAGTCCTTCCGCCACGGTCTTCCACTGCTGATCCTTAGTCATCTTTTGCGCCACGCGCTAATACTACTGACGCCCGAAGCTGAGCCTCATCCGAACGCGTCCAGGCGGCGCAACCGAGGTGATCTTTATGGCCCGGAGAACATTCTCAGAGCAAATGCGCACAGACGCGCGGAGGCGGCACGGGTTAGTCAGACGTTGGTCGTACAGTAATGCCCATCACTTCGAAAGGAATGCAAATGACCCAAGACGCCGCTCGATCCATCAATGACAGGCTGGGATCCGCGATTGGCCACGTCTGGCAAGGGCAGTTCGGGTTCGGAGGTGCCGCAGCTCCGGGACACCAGATTGTTGCCCAAATCGAAGCAGTGCTAGGCAATGGCGGCGATGACATCGTGCACGTCGAGTTCCAAAGCAACGAACGACGGGTCGCCTCTCAACTCGAGATGACGCTGCTGGTCTTCACGTCAGACTTCGTGCTGCACATCAAGGTTGACGCGGGTAAAAGGCCGACTACCCGTGTCGTACCGCGAGCGACGTTGTCGGATCTGCGCGTCACATCAGCTGTCGTCGATTTCCCCTCCGACCGCCAATTCGCCACGACCTCGCTAGAGGTGGCCCTTACTTACCCCGCGATCGGCGAAGTGACCCTACCGTTCAACGACCATGACGACCGCGGTGCGAAAACACTGGCCAGTCTCTTGGAGTCGCTGCCAACCGACCTGCTGCGGGGTACCGGGGCCGAGCTCTAGTCGATCACAAGCTCTGGCAGGGGTCGACCTCGCAGCTTCGCTAAGTACCATCGCGCAGCCTGTTCGGGAACCGTCGTGCGAGCCGCGTAGGCGTCGAGGATCTCGTCGTCGGTCGCTGCGTTGAGATTGGCGATACCGATGTCGCGGCGGACCATGTCCTCGAAGGTTTCGGGCACAGCTGCCTCGGTCGTCTGCGGTTCGGCGTCTTTCTGTGGCGTCAGGATGATGTCGGCGAGGCGACGTCGAGCCGGCGTCGCGGGTCGCACGGGGACCTTCTGAGCCGTGATGGCCGGTTGCTCTGTCGACGGCGCCCAGCCCTCCGGTGCCATGTCCGGGCGGCGGGCGTACATCGCATCCATCTGCGCCCTGAGCTTCGCGAGCTGTCGGTCGACATCGCGGTTCACGAGCCTGCCGTTCCGTCGGCTGGGATCGTACTTGTAGTGGAGGTTGTGCTGCCTGCGTTTACGTTCCTTGGTCCACAGCCGCAACCGCAGCATTCGCTCGGTGGTGAACTCGGCGTCAGGAAGCCCTTTCACGAGGAGCTTCTCCATCGCGGCCAACCAGGCGTCGTTCATTTCGCGGTCGATGTCGAGCGTTTCGAGCCGCTTGGCTGAGCTGATCTTGTCATCCACCGCCCACTGGACGTTCGGCATCGGGCCGGGCGCGTCTACACGCGCCGCGTACTCAGGATCTCCGCTGACGTCGACGTCGTCGGGGTCGAACTTGGTTTCCATGGTGTCCTCTCGTGCAAGGAAGCCGACCGGGATGTCACGACTCATCCCGGCCGACGGTGGAACTGCGATGATCGATGACGTCTGTTTACCAGACGCCACCGACTACCGCAGCGGTCTATGCGACCGTCGTGTCCGGGACTGACTGGGCGCCGACGTCGAAGGTGGCTCGCTTCACCGACAGGGTGGCGCTGATGAGGTCGTTCGGTCCGTCGACACTCAAGAGGGTTCGCATGTTCGCGGTTGCTGTCTCGGCGAACTTGGAGACTTCCCTCGCCTCGCGGAGTGCGGCCCGTCCTTCTTCGCTGGGCACCGCGTCAGCGAGACGGGATTCGATCATGCGCTGCACGCCGGCGAGCACGCTCGGGACTTCGTTCTGGTCGAAGCGTGTGCGTTTGCCCGCCTCGTGGGTGGGGGCAAACCGCTGCACTGCGAGGAGTGCGTCCACGTCGAGGGTCGGGATGATGTCATCCCAATTCTTCCCCGCCTCCAACTGTGGCCGGATCGAGTTGTTCCACGCCTGGTCGGTGCGGGTCAGCTGTGCGACGCTCTCCGCGTCAAGAACCGGGCGGTACGGCGCAGCGGCAGCTTCGGCAGTGCGCACGGCGTCGTCAAGGTGAGTGGTGAGGTGTTCGACACGCTCACGCACAGCCGACTTCAGTGCGAAGTGCAGGCCGGCACGAGCCTCGGCGAGCCCCTCATCCGACAGGTTCGGGTCTGCGAACTTCTCGATCGTGGGGAGTGCGCGTGACAGTCCGACTGAGGTCTCGTACAGACCCGTGACGACTGCGCTCGCGCGGCCTGAGGCTGTGTTGGAGATTGCAGTTGGGTTGCTCGTAAAGGACCCGAGGGATTGGTGGGCAGGGATGTAGTCGTGTGTGATTCCGGGCATGGTGACTCCTAGTTGAAGGTGGCGACGAGAGCGACGGCGTCGGCGTGATCGCCGATGTCGCGGATGGAAGTGACGAGCGTCTTCACCGCGGTTCGGGCAGTGATCTCAGGCCCGCTCAGGCCATCACGCATCCCCACCCAGTTGAGAGCCTCGCTCGCGTAGTTCTTGTACTCGCTGAGCTTTTCCCGTGCGATGGCCGCGTTCTCGCCGCTGCCCGGGCCCTGCGTCCACGTGCCCGGCTCCATGAGACGCTGCACGTCTCCGAAGTTGGGGTTGCCGGGAACCATGTTCCGCTCGATCTTGCCGAGGTCGGCCTCGAGGTCGCGGGTGTAGTTCTGCAACGCGAGCAGCACTGCTGCCGCTGTGTCTTCGTACTGGGTCATGTCGTACTCCTGTTGTCGTGCGCCGCTGTGTCGCGACTTCCGGCAGCCCGCCGGCAGGGTGAACTGGGGTATTGCATTCCTGAGGGATCGGCGTTTAACTTCCGGGCATGAAGCTCACGAAGAAGGCCCTCATCTCCACCGGCGCTGGAATGCTCGCAGCGATCGCCCTGGTGGGCGGAGCCTGACGGCAGACCGATAGAGCTGCCGCTAATCCCATTCGCAAGCCATATCCCACAGTGAAGCGTCAACACCTGCCCATTCAAAAGTTGTCATGCGACCGTCACCCTTCCGATTCCCGCGCTTGCATTCGCTTTGCGCTTCTCACGAGCAATCTCACGAGCAATGGATGTGGGGTCATAACCGACCCCGCCTGTGATATTGATTTGTGTTGACTGGTCGATACTCGGCGCACGACCAAACTCGGAGGCACCACCAGCACGCCCACCATCCCCAAATTTTTCGGCACCGCCAGGGATGTAGACGCCGCCGAGCACCGCGGCGGTCTCGGCCATCACCTGATTCGAGCGGGCACGCTTGCTCTTCGCGAGCGGGATGTAGGCCTCGCCGCCGGTCTCAGGTTCGGCCCACACTCGCACCGTGCCGGCGCGCGCGATCTGCGCAACGTGACTCTCGTGCATCCCACCATTGGCAAACTGCACAATCCCGCCATCCGCATGATTGGTGAGGCCTCGCACGTTGCCGCCCACGTCAACGACGTACCGATTGTTGGTGAAGTTAGTTAGTCGGCGTTGCAGATCCCAGAGCGCGTTCTTTGCTTTGCTCGTTTCCAAGATCGCTTCGATTTCCACTTTGTCTGGGATACCATAAATTTGGTCAGCAAGGTTCTCGGCTTCGTCTGCCGTCGCGCCAAGATCAATCGCCCGATCAATAAGAGTCTTTCGGCCAGCCTCAAGGGTTGCCGTGTAGTTTGCGGCATTCTCGTCAAGGTCGAACTGTGCCTTCGCTGCATCCTGCGAACTAGCCGCAAGATCGTTCAACATGCCAAGGTTCTCGGCACCCGCCTCAGTGTTTGCGCTAATGCCTTTCGAGTACCCTTCAGTCTTCTTGTCGATCGCAGCAATTTGAGCATCGACTTCGCGCAACGAATCCTGATAGTCAATGTTCTGCGAGACTGCATCCTGCCCGACACCGTTCGCTTCGTTGATCTTCGCAATGAGACCGTCGAGAGTGTCGGTGAGGCCATCGGCTTCATCAGCGGCAGCAAGGTACGCATCAGCAGCCTCGGTAGATGACTTCGCCCCGTCACCCTGAGCAAGCCCGAGCAGTACCGTGTTTGCGGCAGCCTCATCAGTGGCTGAAATGTTGATCTTCTGCTTGTTAGCTATGTCGATCAGCGCATCCCGATATTCCGGCATCGTTTCAAGCAAAGTGACAAACTGCTTGTCTGAAAGGTTCTGACCCTCGGTGAGTAAACGGAATGCTTTCTGCGCAGCAGGCAGATCATTCGCCGCAAGATCCGCAAGTTGCACACCAGTGTCCTTGATTGCGTTGCGGAAACCACCAGTTTCTGTAGTGAACCGCTTCCACACGTCATCATTGAGTTCTTGCACGCGACCCAACATGTATCCCATGTTTTCTAGGTCGGCTGTGACGTCACGCCACGCAGTGATGTCGCGCCCCTCGCCTAGAACGGCAAACAACTCTGCTTGAGTTTTCGCCGTAGTTAGAGCATTCGTAACCTCTGTCGACGAAGCCTTCAGCGAGTCGAGTTGCGCGGTGAGCGCTACTACGCTGACAGCGGCGATAGCAAGCGCGATACCCCATGGGCCAGCAAGGAAAGTTGAGGTGCCGCGGAGTGCGGCAGTGGTCTTCGGCATCTGGGCTGCCAGGAGGGCGGTCGCGACCCGGAACTCAGCAATCTTCGGGACCGCCAGCAGAGCCACACCGCCACTGAGGATGATCGCCCCAGCAAACAGCGCAAGAACACCGATGGCACCTTGCACAGGTTCGGGTAGCCCGCCGAGGAACGACGCGAACGCGGAAAGACCTTCCGACGCTTCCGAGATCGCGGGGAGGAACACCTGCCCAAAACCAATCGCCGCATCCATCACGTTGTTTTTTGTGATCTCAAGCTTCGAAGCGACAGTGTCGTACCTTTTCGCCGCCTCAGTAGTGAGTGCGTTGTTCGCTTCGAATGCTTCGTTGCCGGTACCCATCGCGTCGGTGAAGTCGTCAGACGCAGCAGCAGAACGCAACAGGGCGTCACGCATCCGAGTCTCGGTGATGCCGAGTTCCTCAAGCATCCCCAGGGTGGAACCGCCCTGTGATTCCGCATCAGCGAGGCCCTTCACAAACAGAGCCAGAGCTGCACCAGGGTCGGTCTTCCACTTCTTCGCGAACTCGTCTGCGGAAACCCCGGCGGTGTCGGCAAACTGGTCGAGACGTTTCCCGCCCTTGTCGACAGATGCGGCGATGTCGATCATGACCTTCGATACGGCAGTACCGCCGGCCTCAGCTTCGATACCGACGGAAGATAGTGCAGCGGCAAGTCCCAAAGTTTCACCCTCGGTGAGGCCGACTTGCTTTGCCGCACCAGACAGACGGGTGGCCATTGCCACGATCTCAGCTTCGGTGGTGGCGTAGTTGTTGCCGAGTTCCACCACGGAGGAACCAAGGTTCGAGACTTTATCCTGTGAGGTGCCCATGACGTTCATGAACCGGGCGAGCGCTGTGGAGGCTTCGTTGGCTGACAGGTTCGTTGTTTCGCCAAGGTCGATCATGGTTCGGGTGAACGCGACGACGTTCTTTGTTTGCACCCCCAGCTGACCTGCAGCCTCCGCTACGGCTGCGATCTCCGTGTGTGAGGCTGGAAGTACCTTGGTGAGGTCGCGGAGGCCGTCCTCGACCGCGCCAAGTTCCTCAGGGGTGCCTTCCACGGTTTTTGTGACGCCAGCCCACGCCGACTCCCAGTCGATCGCAACCTTCGCCGTGAGGGCGACCATTGCGAGTACGGATGCGCCGATGCCAACGGCGGCCGTCCCGATCTGGGTTTGGGCGCGCTTCACATCCTCGCCGAGTTGCTTCGCGGCACGTGCAGCTTCCGCTTGTTCCTTCGCGAGGCGTTTCGCGGTCTGGGCGGCAGTCTCCTGCTTCTTACCCAACTCCTCGGTGGACTTCGCAGTTTCCTTCGAGGTGGTGCCGACCTTCTTAGCGGTCTGCTCCGCTCCGGCCATGGCCGTTTGGAAGACCTGGCCCCCGGCCACTTGAATGTTGAATACGATCGCGCCTGCATCGAACATCAGGCCTCGCTCTCTGGCGACGAGTCGCCGGTGTCATCGGCCTGAGCGGCCCTGGTGTTGCCGGACCGCAGCTGCAGTTGGGCGATGAAGTCCGTATCGAGATGCTCAACCCGAAGAATCGTGAGGAGAGGGCCGAAAAGCTCGAGGGTGAGCTCCTGCAGCACGAGCGAGGCAAACCCGGCTCTAAGCGGCAGAGGGAGGTCAGCAGGGCGCACCTCTTCCGAGAGGAGCCGTGCCACCTCATCGGCGTCCGATGAAGCGATCGCAAGTCGACCCGCTACCTTCAATGCGCGCGCCGTCAGCAGGGCGATGTCCGCCGATCCCTCGGGCATACCGTCGGGTCCGAGCAGTGTGAAATCGTCGTCGATCACTTTGAACCTTCATAGCGATCGCAGGGCAGCGGCCAGCCGCGATGCACGGAGCATTCCGAGTTCGGCAGGTGCCGTCCGAAGCGGACAGGCGCCGTGGCCTGGTCACGCTCGAGCGCCGCTGCTGTGCAATCGGCACAACGCGGCGGGAACACCTCACCAACATGCTTGTCGCAGCGGATGCCATGGTCGAGTTCGCTGAACATCAGATCGCACGCTCCCATCGGCGAGCGGCATTGCCTGCCGCGGACACACCGATCGCGGCGGCCTGCCGGATCTGGGGCTTGCCTTCCTTCGGGTGGACGAGCTCCTCACGCGCAGTGCGCACCCTCTGGGCTGTCCTGCGACCGCCGGCGGCGTGGTACCGGGCGTAGAGCTCATCGTCAGTGAGGGGCCCTGCAGCGGTCAGTGCAGCGAGGATGAAGTCGCACACGGACTTGGCAGCCCCGGGTGTAATCGCGGCGACAGCCCACGATGACTCTGGGTCGCGCGAGCGAACCCGCCGCTCCAGGTCCGGGGTGTCGATGAAGAGGAGATCGTCTGTGCTCATCGGAGGGTTCCTTCCCGCCAGGTCGACGCGAAGGCGGTGAGGGCACCCTGATGGTTGCGGAGGTCGTCTTGCAGCGAAACGTTGAGGCTGTCGTAGTCGCCGATGTAGGTGAGCGTGCCGTCGGCCCACTCGACGTCGATGCCGTGGGCGTGAAGTTCGGCCAGAAGAATAATCGGGATCATGCTGCTGCCTCCGTTTGAGTTTCCACAGGCTGCACGTGAGTGAAGGCTGGGTCAGTGGTTTCTCGTGGGGTAATTCCTTGTGGTTCCTGAGTGGTTCCTTGGGGGTACGGATTCCGTACCTGCTGGAGTACGGAATCCGACCCGCTGAGGGGTACGTTTTCCGTACCGGCGAGGGGGTTGGAATCCGTACCCCTGCTCCCTGATCCATCCACAGCTCCGAAGGTCAGTGCATACTCGGCCCGCTGCCCTTCACGACCACGGCGAAGGCTCCGAATCGCGCCGGCGCGGACCAGCCCCTGCGTGGCCGTCTTGACCCGCTGGAAGGCTGCTGCGCGCTCCGCATCCATCTGGGCGGCACGTGCGTCATCGGGCGTTGGACGCTCGGGCACCATGCGGCCGAGAGCGAGTGCCGACTGCTCCCGAGATGCGAAGTATCTCGGCGGGACATCGGCGTCGAGCGCGGTGTGAGCCATGAAGAGGAGAAGCAGGGATTCGTTTGGCTTGAGGGGTCGTCGCGCGGCGAAGGCAAACGCTTGGCCGACGAGTCGGGCGCCCACGCTACTCAGCATCCGACGAGTCGTCACGTCGCGTTCGAGCTCGGTACCGGGCGTTCTCGGCACGCAGACTCGTGATGTAGCGCCGGAGGAGAACGGCAACGTCGGGCTGGGTCAATGTCAGCGCGTCGAGAGCTTCGGCGGCTTGCAGCGCGATGCGCTTGTGTGTCGTGTGGGTGGGCATCGTGGCTCCTGGCCTCGGTCGAGTGGTCAAGCGGCGGATGCCTGAGCGGAGGGCTCGATACCGACGAGCTGGAGAAGCGGCTGAACCGGGACACGGACGCAACGCCCGAGCGTGAGACCAGGAAGACTCCCGGCCTTGACGCCCGCGTAGTAGTGGCCCTTCGATACGCCGAGGAACGCGGCGGCGACGTCAACGCCAACAGTGGCGAAGCGGAGAAGGTGCTCGACGGTAGGCGGGTTGTCGATGGTGAAGGTCATGGGGTTGTCCTCTGGTCTGGGCTGTCTCCAGAAGACATGCGGCGACTCTCGATGCCGGTAGTTTCGGGCGTGGCTGATTCCGTTGTGTCGGCGACATTGTTCCGCCGGGTGTGAGATTTGTCGGTGACCATCACGCCACATCCTTGAGCTCGTTCAGCACTTTGATGTAGTCGAGCAGCAGTCGCCCGCGAGGCTGACGCTTGCCTGCCTCCCACCTTCCGACGGTCATCCGCGTCACACCGATCTCGGTCGCAAGGCGCTCTTGAGTGATTCCGGCGCTGATCCGAATCGACCGCGCAAGCTCAGGCGCGGGAAGGGATCTGCGTGTCTGCACTTCCTCAGTGAGGGTCATCAGTTCGTTCCTTTTTCAGGGGATCTTTCGTAGTGGTTCCCCCAGATAAGCACGATCGGTTCGTCGTTTGATAGACCGATGTGTCCCCTCTCGGCGCATGCTGACACACGTATGCGCAACTGTTGCACCAATGGTTACAAGGTGGTACTTTCTCCCCATGCCGGACACGCCACTTAGAGCAACGCCAGGAATCGAACCCAACTGGGAAGACCTCAGCGAAGAGACTTGGACGCGTGTCGAGGGCGGCTCCCTCGACGCTCCGGTCTACGTCCGACTGGGCCGCACTTCGGACGGTCGAAGCATCGTGAATGGTCTCGTGATGGGAGCCAGTTGGCCGAGAGACGAGATCACAGCCAACGTCCTTCGTCAGATTCGAATCGGCGAGATACTTCGCAGCGTTTTCGATGGTTGGAGCCTCACGGACCCTGAGGACCTTGAAGAGCTCGCTGACCAAGTGACGTCAGGGATCTTGCACGAGACGCTCGCGAGGCGCGCGCAGCCGATCCCTGCCGTCAGCCGCATTGGGAGCCGCAGTGTCCCGGATGTCGAGCTTGAGGAATTCGCCCGAATCTACAAGGCGATGCTCGTGCTATATCCGTCGCGAGCCATGACAGAAACAGCCAAGACACTCGGGCACATGAGTCGCTCCACGGCCAATAGATGGGCCGAGAAGTGTCGACAGCGAGGATTGCTGCCGCCGAGAGAAGCGAGCTGAATGAAAGACGCCCCCGAGTCTGCGCTAACAGCTCGGGGGCGGTGCTCGAAGCCAATCCACTACGAAAGGAACGAACGATGAACCACATTACCCGCGGCACCGGCACGGCAGGGAGGTTCTGCAGAGTACGCAGACCCCTTGCCCACCGGTTCGCCGCATGTCTCCCTACGACGGCGTCAGCCGAACAAGGGAAAACGATATGAGCAACGATGTGTTCCGCCGATGCGGATGCCGCGACGCCGACGGCAAGCAGCTCGGCAAGAACTGCCCAGAACTCAAGACCGACCCGAAGCACGGCACATGGTCGTACTCAAGCTCGGCCGGCAGCAACTCACGAACCGGCAAGCGCCAGCAACTCCGCAAAAGCGGATTCGCCACCAAGCGCGATGCCCAGGCTGCACTCAACACAGCCCGCACCAACGCCGCGAAAGGACTCGGCTCCGGTGATGCGAAGATAACCATCGCCGCGTTCCTCACCGGCTGGCTTGAGCGCAAGGAGCAGGACGGGCTCCGGCCGTCGACGCTCGCCATGTACCGCTCGTATGTCGACAACGAGATAATCCCAGCACTCGGGAGAATGAAGCTCGCCGACCTACGCCGCCACCACGTCGACGAATTCGTGCGCAGCCTCGGCGGCGACGAGCGCGGGCCGACGACGGTCCGAAGGATGCACGCGACCCTGCGGTCGGCGATGAGCACCGCCGTGCAGCTCAGTCTCATCGACAGCAACCCAGCATCGAACGTCAAGATGCCGGCCGCGACGAAGTTCCGTGCCAGCATGTGGGAACCGGAGGAGGCCGCGAGGTTCCTCGCGATCGCAGCACCGCTCCGTCTCGGCCCGCTCTTCGAGACAGCCGTGCACACCGGACTGCGGCGCGGCGAACTCTGTGGGCTGCGTTGGGCAGACGTCAGCTTCGCCGACAGGGAGCTTGTCGTCCGTGTCCAGCTCTCCGCTGTGAACGGCAAGACCGTCGAGGGCGAGATCAAGACAAACTCCGGGCAAGATCGTCGCGTGTCTCTCGACGACAGCCTCCTGAACACACTCAGCGCATGGAAACTGACGCAGGACGTCGAACGTGAGAAGTGGAGCAGCGCGTACGAAGACTCTGGCCGAGTGTTCACCTACGAGAACGGGCGCCAGCTCCGGCCCCAGTGGGTGAGCCAGGTCTTTGATCGTGTCGTTCGCGAGGCCGACCTCACGAAGATTCGACTGCACGACCTGCGCCACCTTCACGCCTCGCTGCTCATCGCTGGCGGCGTCCCACTCGCGATCGTCAGCAAGCGACTCGGGCACTCGACGATCGCGATCACCGCCGACCTCTACGGCCATCTGTTGCGCGATGCGAACCGCGAAGCAGCCGAAGCTGCAGCCGGAATGCTGCTTCCCAAGACGACTCCTGCCCACACACTGCCCACACAGGGCCGGTGAGAACGACAAAGGCCTCCAGCTTTTCGGCTGGAGGCCTTTGTTTATAAGTGGTGGCGAGTGAGGGATTCGAACCCCCGAATGCGATGCAGTCTGATTTACAGTCAGATCCCTTTGGCCACTTGGGTAACTCGCCAAGACGCCTTCGGTCACATGTATTCACCTGACCGAACGCGCTGAACAAGGATACAAGGTAACTGAGGCCGTTTGTGACCACAACGCCAAAAGTTGGCAGTGGGAGTTCTGCGCATTGCGCGGGTAACATGGGCGCATGGCTGATTCTTCGTTTGACATTGTGAGCAAAGTTGACCAAATGGAGGCGGAAAACGCCGTCAACCAGGCGCACAAGGAGCTTGCTCAACGCTATGACTTCAAGGGCGTCGGCGCCTCGGTGGAGTGGACCGGTGAGAGTCTCCTGCTGAAGGCAAGCTCCGAGGAGCGCGTGAAAGCAGTTCTTGAGGTGCTCGAGGCGAAGTTCATCAAGCGCGGCATTTCGCTGCGCAGTCTGGATGCGGGTGAGCCTTTCCCCAGCGGCAAGGAGTACCGCATCGAGATCAGCCTGAAGAACGGCATCTCGTCTGAGGACGCAAAGAAGATCTCGAAGATCATTCGCGATGAAGCACCAAAGGGCGTCAAGTCGCAGATTCAGGGCGAGGAGTTGCGTGTGCAGTCCAAGAGCCGTGACGACCTGCAGTCAACAATGGCGCTCCTGAAGGGCAAAGATCTCGAAGTTGCCCTCCAGTTCGTGAACTTCCGCTAACAACTCTCCCAGCAGCATGGACATCTTCCTGCTGATTTTCGCGGCGACCCTGTTGGTCGCTGTGCTCTTCTCGGCGCTCGCTGGGCGCACAGTGCTTTCCGCAGCCGTGCTGTTTCTGGTGGTTGGATTCGTGATCGGCTCGGAGACGACGGGCATCGTGAACTTCAGTTCGACGTCAGAAGAAGTCTCGACAATCGCCGAGATTGCACTGTTCGTTGTGCTGTTCACCGATGGCATGAAGATGGGCTGGACCGACCTTCGCAGGGCGTGGCGGCTTCCCGGCCGCGCTCTCGGGTGGGGACTGCCACTCACCCTTGGAATTACCGCGGTGCTCGCGCATTACTTGGTCGGCCTCGACTGGCCTGCCGCGCTGCTGATCGGCGCGATTCTGGCCCCGACCGACCCCGTATTCGCTGCGGCGCTCGTGGGTGACAAGCGCGTACCGCAACGGTTGCGGCAACTGCTGAACGTAGAGTCTGGTGTGAACGACGGGCTCGCGCTTCCGTTCGTCATCGTGTTTCTCGCGGTCAGCTCGGGCTCCGAAGATCTGCACCTTGGCGAACTTGGGCTCGAACTTCTCATCGGCACAGTGATTGGCATTGCGGTGCCGTGGCTGATCATCAAGGCACTCCACACCAGACTCTTTGCGGCAACCGGAGTCTTCGAACCCCTGGTTCCCATCGCCATTGGGTTGCTCGTGTTCGCGCTCTCAACCACGTTGCACGCGAACCTTTTCCTCGCCGCCTTCGCGGCAGGAGTCACCGTCGCCACCTTCGGCCAGAAAGAGCGGGAAGAGTTCGAGGAGTTCGGAGAGATCATTTCCGAGCTCCTGAAGTTGCTCGCCCTCATGGTTTTTGGTGCGTTGCTGTCGTTCAAGTTCCTCGGCGAGATCGCGTGGACCGGATGGGTGTTCGCCATTCTTGCCCTCATTGCCGCACGGCCTATCGCTCTCTTCGTCTCGTTCCTCGGCTCAGGCCTCTCGATGCGAGAACAACTCGCCGCAATGTGGTTTGGACCAAAAGGCTTCGCGTCAGTGGTCTACGTTCTCCTGGTCGTCACCGCGGGCATCCCCGAGGGAGATCTGATCTTCCACCTTGTCGCACTCACCATTGCGCTGTCGATCATCGCCCATTCGTCGACCGATGTCATCGTCGCCCGCTCGTTTAGCGAACCCGATGAGACGCCCGCCTGGCAGGGGCCTCCCATCGACAATGGCACTACCCCGCCTAAACCCTGAAACGGGCGCAGAACTGGCTAGACTTCGAGCCATGGACGTCGGCTGGATCACCCTCAATTTCACAGCAATCATTGCTGGTGCTCTCATCTTCATCGACTTCATGGTTCGAGTGTTTTCGCTCATCTATGTGCCGCGAAATCGGCGACCGCAGACCGCTATGGCATGGTTGCTCGCCATTTTCTTTCTTCCGTATGTTGGCATCCTGCTGTTCCTTCTACTCGGCAGCCGCAAGCTTCCCAAAGGCCGCCGCGATAAGCAGATCGAGATCAACAAATTTATTCTCGACACCACGCACGGCATGGATCAAGTGCGCCGCGACCAACCATGGCCGCCCTGGCTGCAACCCGTAGTCGAACTCAACCGCACGCTCGGCGCGATGCCGCTCGTCGGAGGCAACACGGCCACCCTGCACTCCGAATACCAAGAGTCTCTCGATGCCATGGTTGGCGCTGTCGATTCTGCCGAAAAATATGTGCACGTTGAGTTCTACATTCTGAGTCTCGACAGCACTACAGCACCCTTCTTCAACGCGCTCGAAGCTGCTCGCAAGCGCGGCGTGAAAGTGCGGGTCCTTCTCGACCACATTGCGTCGTTGCGTTCGCCCGGCTACTTCACGACCATCCGACGTTTGAAGCAAATGGGTGTTGAGTGGCAGGTGATGCTTCCCGTGCAGCCGTTCAAATGGAAGTTCCAGCGCCCCGATCTACGCAACCACCGCAAGCTGCTCGTCATTGATGGAACTGTAGCGTTCACCGGCTCGCAGAACATGGTAGACCCCACCTACAACAAGCGATCAAACAGGAAGCGTGGCCTCGAGTGGAAAGACCTCATGGTGCGCTTTGAGGGCCCGATTGTGGCGGGCATCAGTTCGCTGTTCGTCGCCGACTGGTACAGCGAAACCAACGAACTGCTGTTGCGTGAAAACGTAGAAGTGCCTCCGGCCGAAAAAGAGGGAACGCTTGACGCTCAAGTTGTGCCGAGCGGCCCAGGCTTCGAAGGTGAAAACAATCTGCGGCTGTTCAACTCGTTGCTCTATGCCGCCCAGCATCGAGTGATCATCACAAGCCCTTACTTTGTGCCGGATGATTCGATGCTGTACGCCATCACTACGGCAGCCCAGAGCGGACTCGACGTGCAATTGTTTGTGTCCGAAGTCGGCGATCAGGCCTTGGTTTACCACGCACAACGCAGCTACTACGAGACGCTCTTGCGCGCTGGTGTAAAGATTTGGTTGTTCCCATCACCGACGGTGCTGCACGCCAAGCACTTCACGATTGACGATCAGGTTGCGGTTATCGGCTCCAGCAACATGGACATGCGTTCGTTTAGCCTCAACCTTGAGATCTCAGTGATGGTGCGCGGCTCCGAATTCATCGAAGACATGCGCGAACTCGAAGCTCAGTACCGGAGCGTGAGCCGCGAACTCACCCTCGAAGAGTGGATGACGCGCCCGCGGAGTTCCAAAGTGCTCGACAACATCGCTCGCCTCACCGCGGCCGTTCAGTAGCATCCGTTCCGGTCAGCTAGCCGAACAATGCGAATGGTGACGGCGAGCTAGTTGCTGCCCGAGGCCGTCGATGCCGCAATCATCTCGTCGCGATCGACGAGCTTGATGCGCGCGCGGCCTTCGGGCTCGCCTAGGGCAATTTCGTGGGCATCTAGCAGCTGCCAGCCCTGAAGGTTCGTGTAGTCGACATTGCGGCTCTCGAGGAGATCAATAACAGACTGCTCGTCAGGATGCTCGGGGGTCCACCAATTGGCCTGGTCGTTCATGACGTTCTTGATGGTTTCCATCGCGTCAGATTTGGTGTGACCGATGAGGCCGACGGGCCCGCGTTTGATCCACCCTGTGGCGTAGACGCCGTGCACAGGCTCGTGGTTGTCATCGATGACTTGACCCTCGCGGTTGGGAAGCACGCCGCGGTGGGTGTCGAACGGGATGCCGTCGAGCGGCGAACCGAAATAACCAACAGCCCGGTACAGGGCCTGCACCGCAATCTCGCGGAACTCGCCGGTGCCAACGACTCCGCCCTGGCCATCTGGCTTGGTGCGCTCGTAACGGAAACCCTCAACGCGGTCGGTGCCGAGCACCTCGACGGGGCCCGCGTAGAAGTGCAGGTGCAGGCGACGTGACGCGTTGCCCTTTTCTACGCCGCGCCACTTCGTGAAGATGCGGTCAAGCACCATGATTTGCTTGTTCGACTCGATTGCCGCTTTCGAAGCCTCGTCGTAGTCGAAGTCTTCTTCATAAACGATGAGGTCAACGTCGTTGAGTTCACCGAGTTCGCGCAATTCGAGTGGGGTGAACTTCACCTGCATCGGCCCACGACGTCCAAAGATGTGCACGTCGGTCACGGGGTTTGATTTGAGGCCCTCATAGACGTTGGCAGGAATCTCGGTCGGCAGCAGGTCATCCGCGTGCTTAGCGAGCATTCTGGCGACGTCGAGTGCGACGTTGCCGTTACCGATCACCGCAACTTCTGCAGCATCGAGCGTCCACTCGCGTGAAACATCGGGGTGTCCGTCATACCAGCTAACAAAGTCAGCGGCACCGTGGCTGCCAGGCAGCTCGATTCCGGGAATCGCGAGCGGAGCATCCCGAACCGCACCGGTGGAGAAGATCACGGCGTTGTAATGCTTCTTGAGGTCGTCAAGCGTGATGTCACGCCCGTAAGTGACGTTGCCGAAGAGGCGAATGTTGCCGGTGTCGAGCACGTCGCGCAACGCGTTCACAATGCCCTTGATGCGTGGATGATCGGGAGCAACGCCGTAGCGCACCAGCCCATACGGCGCTGGCAGTTGCTCGAAGAGGTCGATGGACACCTCAAACTGTCGTTCTGCTTTCAGCAGGAGGTCTGCGGCATATATCCCGGCGGGGCCTGCACCAACAATGGCGAGTCTGAGCTTGCTCATCGGCTGTAGTTTCCGTTCATCTCGTGCGCCCGGGCGCGGGCGAGGTTGGCGTGCTAGTTGGAGCGCTCGACAATACTGTCAGCAAAACGTGTCAGGGCTTTCTTCACTGGTCCATCCGGCAGAGGGGCGAGTGCTTCAACAGCTTCGCGGCCCCAACGGCGGGCTTCTTCTAAAGTCTTGTTCGTAACCGGATGCTCGCGCAGTTCGGTCACCGCAGAATCTAGCGCCTCATCGTTGCCGTTGCCGGCGAAGTTAGCGCTGACGTCTCGCTCAATGCGCGCAAGCAGTGCGGCAGCGTCACGGTCGGTCGGGGCAAGCTCGCGCAAGTACAACAGCGGCAACGTTGCAACGCCACTGCGCAGGTCGGTTCCGGCCTTCTTGCCCGTCTTGCCTGTCTCGTCTGAGAGATCGATTACGTCGTCGATGAGCTGGAATGCGACACCGATCTTCTCACCGAAGTCGCGCACAGGAACCGTGTATTCGTCGGGAGCGCCAGAAAACATCACACCAACTTCAGCAGCGGTAGCAATGAGGGAACCGGTCTTGTCAGCAAGCACCTGAAGGTAGTGCTCAACAGGGTTCTCGCCAGACTTCGGGCCGAGAGTTTCATGCAATTGGCCGAGACACAGTCGCTCAAAAGTATTCGACTGCAGGATGAGCGCCTGCTCCCCCAATCCGGCGATGAGCTTGCTCGCCCGGGCGAACAGCAGGTCACCGGTGAGGATCGCGACTGAGTTGCCCCACACCGACTGAGCGCTGGGAACTCCGCGACGCAACTGCGCCTCATCCATCACATCGTCGTGATAGAGCGACGCTAGGTGAGTGATCTCTACTGCCTGAGCCGCCGTAACGACATCTGCGTTGTTGCCGCTTCCCAGTTGAGCGGTGAGCAGAGTGAGCACGGGGCGCACGCGCTTGCCGCCAGCATCGAGCAAGTAGCGGCTCGTGGCATCCGCAATCTCGTCTGCGAAGGTCATGTGCGCAAGAAGGCCTGCCTCTACCTGCTCAAGACCCTCCTCGATCGCTGTCGCGAATCGACGCTCATCGCTCGATGCGAAGAGCTTCTCGCCGAGTCCCAATGAGGAACTGAGGGTGTTGCTGCGGCGAGCAGGTGGAACGCTCGGGTTCACTATCAACCGGTTTCTTTTGCGAAGCGCTATGGCTTCGGTGTGGCGACTTTGATGGTCTTGATTGGGCGGGTCGCATTGTCTTTTCGCTTTGCAACAGACGCGAGCACCGACTCGTCGACCGGCTTATGACCGCGATGCATTGCAACAATGCCTGCCGTGAGGTTTCGGTAGGCGACCCTGGTGAAACCGGCAGCCCGAATCCACTGGCTCAACTCGCCCTGGTCTGGCCACTCGCGAATCGACTCGGCAAGGTAGGTGTACGCCTCGGGGTTAGAACTCGTGCGGTCAGCGATGATCGGCATCACGCGGTTCAAATAGGTGAAGTAGCCTGCACGCACGATAGCGACGGGGGGCTTCGAAAACTCGGTAATCACGAGACGACCACCGGGCTTCAGCACGCGAAACATTTCAGAGAGCGCCGTGCGAGGATCGTTGATGTTGCGCAACCCGAAACTGATTGTCACGGCATCAAACTCGTTGTCACCAAACGGCAGCTTCTCTGCATCGCCCTGAATGAACTCAATCTTCTTGTGGCGCTTGCGGGCCCGATCGACCATCCCTGTGGAAAAGTCGACGCCAACAACTTTGGCACCGTTTCGGTGCAGCGCGGCCGAACTTGTTCCGGTACCGGAAGCGATGTCGAGAATGCGCTCGCCAGGCTCGGGGGCAACCGCACGAACCGTCGCAGCCCGCCAAAGTACTGCGTTGCCGCCCGACAAAACCGTGTTTGTTCTGTCGTAGTGTTTTGCGACACCATCGAACATCCCGGCCACGTCATCCGGTCGCTTGTTCATGTCAGCCTTACCCACCCCATTAGTCTAGGGCGCTTCGGGCAGATGCTCACTTTCTGAGCCGCAACTGACCGGTACTCTGATACCTGTGAGGCACTTTTGGGCTGCTGAATGGCCCGTTCCCGGCACCGAACTGGGCGTTTGCGATGACTAACTCTCGTGAACCGCTCAGCATTGTGACGCGCCCGAGCAATGCCGTCGGCAACATTATGGACTGGATCACCCCCGAACATCCGCTCGTTTTCGTTCGAGACGGTGAAGGCATCGTCGGCATCGGCGAATTGCTTCGGTTCGAGTTCCGGGGTGAACACCGCTTTACTGAGGCCGCAGCCGCCTGGAGCGAGCTCTCTCGAACCTCCGTCGTGCACGACAGCGTCAAACGGGCGGGCACCGGACTTGTCGCGCTCGGCAGCCTCGCCTTCGCTGACTCCTCTGACGCCGTAAGCGTACTCATCGTGCCCCGGCTCATCATTGGCAGCCGAGACGGAATCCAGTGGGTGACCTCGGTGACCCTTGGTGAAGTGGGCGGCCTCCCTGGAACAGCGGATGTCCTGCCGTCGACGCCGCATAAAGCCCTCGGCGATCCCGTCCATCTCTCCTTTGCTCCCGGGGAGATGAGCCCTGAAAGTTTCACGTCCGCCGTAAATAAAGCACTGCGTGAAATTTCGAAAGGAAGCGTGGCCAAGATTGTGATCGCTCGCGATCAGAACGCCACTCTTCCGGCAGACACCGACTTGCGGGTACCCCTCGAAGCGCTCGCCGACCGCTACCCCGACACCTTCACCTTTGCCGTCGACGGTCTCATCGGTTCCAGCCCCGAAACCCTCGTGCGAGTCCACAACGGCAAGGTCACCGCCCGCGTCCTCGCTGGCAGTGCGGCGCGCGGCGCTGACCGAATCTCCGACGGGCGAGCCGCCGTGACCCTAGCGGGGTCACCGAAAGACCAGAAGGAACATGCGCTCGCCCTCGCCAGCGTCATGGATGCCCTCGCACCGCTCTGTAGCGAACTGTCTGCGGCATCCTCACCGTTCGCCTTACAGCTGCCGAACCTCTGGCACCTCGCCACAGATATTGAAGGGCAGCTGAGCGAGCTCACGAGTACCCTCGATTTGCTCAGTGTGCTGCATCCGACAGCGGCCGTGGCGGGAACGCCAACTCTCGAGGCTATTCGCATCATCGATGAGTTGGAAAGCTTCGATCGTGGGCGTTATGCCGGCCCTGTCGGGTGGGTAGATTCACACGGAAACGGCGAGTGGGCGGTTGCGTTGCGCTGTGCTCAAGTAACCGGAACGCGCATCACCGCATATGCCGGAGCCGGAATAGTCGCGGGCTCGAATGCAAAACACGAGCTTGCCGAGACGGGACTGAAGTTCCGGCCCATCATTGATGCGTTCGCCTAACGCGGGTTTGTTCGCGTGAGAATCTAACTCGCGGCCAACCGAACCTTCTCGCTCTCGACGTCATAGTCAGCACTCGGCCATTGCGGGTCAAGCCCCTCAAGTGCCTGCAACAGCAGCTTCTGAACAGCCCATCGTGCGTACCATTTGTGGTCTGCGGGAACCACATACCAGGGGGCCCCTGGCGATGTTGTTCGCTGCAACGCGATCTCGTAAGCCTTCTGATATTCGTCCCACAGCATCCGCTCATCTACGTCACCGGGATTGTACTTCCAGTTCTTCTCTGGCCGATCGAGCCGTTCTTGGAGTCGCTCCCGTTGTTCCTCAGCGCTGATGTGCAACATGACCTTGATGATGATCGTTCCCTGGCTGACCAGCTCTTGCTCGAACTTTTGGATGATTCCGTAGCGTTCTTCGATGGTCTCGGGGGTGGAGAATCCGCGCACCCGATGAATCAGCACGTCCTCGTAGTGCGAACGGTCGAAGACGCCGATCGATCCCGATTGCGGAAGTTGCCTGCGGATGCGCCACAGAAAGTCGTGGGCCTTCTCTTCCTCAGTGGGCGCTTTGAAGGCGTAAATGTGGACGCCCTGCGGGTCTACACCGCCGATGACGTGGCGAAGAATGCCGCCCTTACCTGCCGTATCCATTGCCTGCAGCACCAGAAGAACGCGCCGCTCGCCACCAAATTTGCTCTCAGCGAAGAGTCGTTCCTGCAGTTCCGCTAGGCGTTCAGAGTTCTTAGCCAGCGCCTTCTCGGCGTCTTTCTTGTCGCCATCGAAAGCTGGCGTCGACGACGGATCAATGCTGGCAAGCTCAAAGTCGGTGGAGACAGGTGTCAGTGTGCTCATGCGTTCAAGGCTACTCCGCGAGCGGTTCAGCCCCCGAAAATGCTGCGCCCCGTGAGTCGACACGGTGACCTGCACCGTGAACGTTAGCGGCCGAGCGGCACTTCGATGATTGTGGGTTCTGGGTGTGCCGAAAGCGCCTGATCGAGTTCACCGCGGGTAGCGGCAAAGACGTAACGCCAGCCGTACGCAACAGCAAGCGCCTCGATCGACGCGTTCTGTTGAGTGAGCAGCACACGGTCAAAACTGGCACCCGCCTGGCCTGCAACTTCGAGAGCATCGAAGATCGTTCCGCCTCCGTCGTTGCCGACGATGACTTGGATGCGCGGCCGTGGCTCCCCCACACCAAACATCAGCGCACCGACGTCATGGAAAATCGCTAGGTCACCAAGGAGCACGCGAGTGACGCCCTCATTGCCTGCCTCTTCCTGACTGGCGAGAGCAATGCCCAACGCTGTTGAGATAGTGCCGTCGATACCAGCCAGGCCGCGGTTGGCGTGTACTGGAATCTTCTTGCCGGGCACAACGCGATCAACTTCACGGATCAGGCGTGATGCGCCGAGGACGAGCCTGTCGTGCGGCCACGTAGCGCGCCACACTGCTTCGGCGAGCATCCGACGGTCTACGGGGGTGCGCACGATGGCGAGTTCTGATTTGGCGTGGGTGCCAGCATCCGCGTCAATGTCCGGAGCGATGCTGTCGGTTTCAAGAAGTTGGCGGCTCGCCGAAACCCAGCGACCCAACCAGGCACGATCCGTTGCTTCGCCAGAGATCGAAACCTCGTCGACGAAGCGGCTCACGCAGCGCCCGGGGTTGTAGTCGTCAGCAGAGGGATGCCGCACCACGATGGTCTGAACTCCACGGCGTTGAATCAGCGCCGGAATTTCCCGACTCAATGTCGGATGACCGAACACGATCACGCGGTCCACCCTGTCGCCAAAGTTGGCGGTGTTGAGCAGTTCGCGGTAGGCGACGACGAGATTGGGTCCGAAATGGGATCCACTCGCGACTTCAGCAATGAGTGGTGCACCGAGTTCGCGGGCTACTTGCTCGGCTCGTGGCCCTGCACCGGTGCCCGCGATGACAACGGTGGCTGGAGCGGGGGTAAGCGCGAGCGTTGTCGGCGCACCGGGAGGCTGATGAGCGGTTTTCTCAGAGACGGGGTTGTCGGACGGCTGCCACGTGAATGGTGCCGAGAGTGGCTCATCGAACGAGAGGTTGAGGTGAACAGGGCCGCTGACGGCGGCGACGGCTTCGCGGGCGAGTTTCGCTGCAGCATCCATCTCGCCTGCGGCACCGGTGGGTGCTTCGACATCCCACGTTTGATGCGCTGCCGTGCCAAAAATACCGGGCTGATGGGTGGTCTGGTTGGAGCCGATCCCCCGAAGCGAGTCTGGACGGTCGGCGCTGATAACAATCAGGGGTACCGCGGAGTGGTGCGCCTCGAGCACGGCGGGATGCAGATTGGCAACGGCCGTGCCGGAGGTCGTGACCACGAGCACAGGCCTACCGGTTTCGATGGCAAGGCCGAGTGCCAGAAAGGCACCGACGCGTTCGTCGATGCGCACGCGCAACCGCAGCATGCCTTGCTTCTCAAACTCGGCCGCGGCAAGCGCGAGAGCTTGGGAGCGCGAACCAGGGCTCACCACGATGTCTCGAACGCCGAGACGAACGAACTCTTCGAGAAGGGCTACCGAGAAATTAGTTGCCGGAGAGTTAGTTGGTCTTATCGTCATCGTCGAGATCTGCTAATTCCTGTTCAAGGCGGCGGATGCGTTCATCTTGTTCTTCTTTGAGGCGCATGTTGCGCAGGAAGTCTGGGTCGTCGTCTGGCGCAATTGTGCGCGTACTACCGGCATTGGCACTGCGTGCCTTGCCGAGCAGGAACCACAGTGCGACTCCGATAACGGGAAGAAGCACGATCACAAGGATCCACAACGCTTTGGGCATTGCGCGTACCCGACTGCGATCGGCCAGGGCCACATCCACAATGGCGAACACGTCTACCGCGACGAGCGCGAAAGCGAGAACTACCAGTAGACGAGGCATAGCTCTATTCTATGCGCGCAGGCTGCGTGCGGGATGCGAGCCTAGACTGGCGGCGTGAAACCTTGGATGTTGTACTCCCTCTTGCGCTTTGGAATCTTCGCGGCGGTGTTTACCCTGCTGATGATTGTGCAGGGAAATTGGCTGATTTCGGCAGTCATTGCCGCGATCATTGGATTCGCGCTCTCGTACATCTTCTTCGGCAAGCTTCGGGATGCTGTTGCGCTTGACATTGCTGCGCGACGGGCGGGCCCCAGCCACGATCCCGACCGCGATGCGGAAGATTCTGCGGCAGATCTCAGTGTCGAACGCGGCGACCTAGAAGGCGATCGCTAGGGCTAGTCCCACACCAAACAGCAGTGCGGTGAGGCCGGTGAGGCGCAGCGCCAATATCAGTTCGGCAGCAGACTTGGCCGTCAACACAATTACGCATGCCGGCAGTGCAACCAACAGCACGAAATACACCAGGTAGGCATTGAAGAAGAGCAGCGTGTAGACGCCGAGAATACCGAACGGTACGAGCATCGCCACAACATAGAAGATGCGCGACGGCATGTTGCCGATCATCACGGCGAGCGTGCGCTTGCCAGCGATCTTGTCTTGCTCAATGTCGCGGATGTTGTTGACCATCAGCGTTGCGACAGCGAACAGCCCTACTGCGACGGCTGCCAGCCACGACTCGAGATTGACGGTGTCCGCGAGCACATACGTTGTGCCTGCCGTGGCGACGAGTCCGAAGAAGACAAACACGAACACTTCTCCCAGACCAAGGTAGCCGTAGGGCCGCTTTCCGCCCGTGTAGAAGTAGGCGGAGAGGATCGCAAGGGCACCGACGGCGAGCAACCACCAGTGTCCGCTGCGGATAACGATGATGAGGCCAGCTACAGCTGCGATGCCGAACCAGACGAACGCAACCGTGATGACGGTGCGCGGTCGGGCTGCTCCGGAAGCGGTGAGGCGGCGCGGTCCTACACGGTTCTTGTCGGTTCCGCGCACCCCATCGGAATAGTCGTTGGCGAAATTCACGCCAATCTGAAGCGAGACTGCGACGACGAGGCACAGCAGGGCGCGCAGCCAATGCCAACCGGCACCGTCTTCGGCGTGCGGAAGAATATAGGCGGCTGCCGTTCCCAGCGCTACCGGCGCAAAGGCGAGCGGGAGGGTCTGGATGCGGGCGCCGCTGATCCAGTCACGCGCCGTCGCCTTGGCGATCTTGGGGGCTTTAGGTGGGCGTCCCCCTGGGCGACCACCATTCTTCTTCGCCGAGTTTGTGCTCGGTTTCGGCGCGACGGTCTTGGGGTCAATGCGTTGCTGTTTAGGAGAGGCCACGGTGGGATTCTACTTAAGCACGACTGACGCTAGGGCCAGCCGGTCAGGTTTTCCGGTCGACAGCAACGGAATCTTGTCAATGAGCATGATGCGGGCGGGTGCCGCTGCCGCCGAAAGTTGGGCCGCCACCGTCTGTCGAAGGGCATCGAGATCGATCGCAGTCGTCGTAATAACGACGGGCGCTTCGCCCCACTCCGGGTGCGGCGCCGCGACCACAACGGCGGCGCTTTGGCCGGGAATTGCGCGGACCGCATTCTCGACTTCGGTGAGCGACACTTTCACGCCACCGGAGATAATCATGTCGTCGGCCCGGCCGCGAACCCTGAGCACTCCGTCAACGATTTCGCCGACATCATCGGTGCGATACCAGCGGATACCGTCGTGCTCGCGGAATGAAAATGCGCTACGACGAGGATCATCAAGGTAGCCCTCAGCCAGCATCGGGCCGGCTAGCTCGATGCGATCATCCACCAGCCTCAGCTGGGCCCCCGGCATGACTTTGCCGTCCCACACGCAACCACCGCTGGATTCGCTCGAGCCATACGTTGTGGTGATGACGATCCCGCGAGCGCGTGCCACTGCGAGCGCCGCGGCCGGGATCGACTGGCCACCAACCAGAATCCGGGTAAAGGTGCCAAGGGCAGCAATGGCTTCGTCTGATTCGAGCAGTCGTGCAAGCTGCACCGGCACGAGCGAGGTGAATCGACGTTCGGCCGTCAGCTCGGCGACCGCGGCGATAAAGGCGTCTGCGCTGAATCCGGTCGGCTTCATCATGACGGGCTCGGTGCCGGCGAAGTATGAACGCGCGAGTACATTGATTCCCGCAATGTAGTGCGCGGGAACCGCCAAAAGCCACTGCCCTGGTCCACCCAACAGTTCTTCGGATGCTGCAGCACTCGCCTTCAGCGCATCAGCACTGAGCATCACGCGCTTGGGTCGGCCCGTCGATCCGCTCGTTTCAACGACGACGGCAACGTTCGCTGGCACGGTCTCTGGCAGGCCGGAGGGGGAGGCAGGGTGCGGCAGTATCGCGGCTCCCGTTCCGTCGAGTGCTGGCTTCAGCGCTGTCCAGACTTTGCGCGGATCGCGGGCGTCGACTGACCAGAGTTCTCGTGTCATTGCTATGACTCCATTGCTTAGTACTGCCACGGGAATGGCGACCAGTCTGGTGCGCGCTTCTCAAGGAATGAGTCGCGGCCTTCGACTGCTTCGTCGGTGCCGTAGGCCAATCGGGTTGCTTCTCCCGCAAATACTTGCTGACCAACAAGGCCATCGTCAACCGCGTTGAGGGCAAACTTGACCATTCGGATGGCCGTCGGTGACTTGGTCATGATGGTTTGCGCCCATTCGTAGGCGGTGGCCTCCAGTTCGGCGTGCGGCACAGCAGCGTTGATCGCTCCCGCGTCGAGGGCGCGCGCGGCGTCATACTCTCGGGCTAAGAAGAACACTTCTCTGGCAAACTTTTGGCCGACCTGGCGAGCGAAATAGGCGCTGCCGTAGCCTGCATCGAACGATCCGACGTCGACATCCGTCTGCTTGAAGCGTGCGTGCTCTGCGCTGGCGATCGTGAGGTCGCAGACGACGTGCAGGGAGTGCCCTCCCCCGGCGGCCCACCCTGGCACGACGGCGATGACAACTTTGGGCATGAAGCGGATGAGGCGTTGGACCTCAAGTATGTGCAGGCGTCCGGCGGCGGCACGGCGCGCTCCCGCTGCTGCTGCGGCATCGGCCTCTGACGCTTCGGTCGCTCCGTCGGCATGTGCGGCTGTGGGATTTGTCGCACCCGGTTGGCCGTCGTATTCATAGCCGGCGCGACCGCGAATTCGCTGGTCGCCTCCCGAGCAGAAAGCCCACCCGCCGTCTTTCTCACTTGGACCGTTGCCGGTGAGAAGCACGACGCCAATTCGAGGGTTCTGACGCGCGTCATCCAGCGTCTGATACAACTCGTCGACGGTGTGCGGCCGGAAAGCGTTGCGCACTTCTGGGCGATCGAAAGCGATGCGCGCAATCGTGCCGGTCACATCCTGGTGATAGGTGACATCCGTGAGGTCATCAAATCCGGCGACTGATCGCCACAGTTTTTCGTCAAAAATTTCTGAAACCAGCGCCATAGCTCCACCCTAGCCACCGAGGTGCCCGGCTAGCGGATGCCGAACCGTGGATGCCGTGCTCGGGTCAGCCTTCGAATACTCGAAATACGGTCAAGAGCACGATCGGATTGGCCATTATTGCCAGTGCGAGCCCAAAGGCTGCCCAACGACGTTGAAGGCCGAAGATGAGACTGATGACTGCGGTCACTGCGGCAGAGATCGACACGATGATGGTGACGTAGCTGAGCATGGTTCCGGCAGGAAGATCTCCTTCGGTGGCAACAAGCATCGCCGTGAAGAAAAGCACGACAGTTGCGACACCGAGAGCTGCAGCGATGAATCCGACCCACGTAGGGCGGCGGCGGCGGCGAGCAGGCGTCTCTTCGTCTGGCACGTCCTCGGGCTCACGCTGCTCCGTGGGAACCTCTGGTCCCTCGTCGACAATGCCCACGACGTAGTACGGCACGACTTTGGTCGCGACACGCTCGATATCACCCTGATTAGTCACGCAATTACCCTAACTGACGGTGGAACTTGTCAGACTAGGGACATGTTCCCTTCAGTAAGCGATCTTCTCGACACCGCACGTGTGGTGTCTCTTCCCATGACCTCGCGTTTTCGCGGCATCGATCATCGTGAGGCGCTGCTCTTTCGGGGCCCGCAGGGGTGGAGTGAGTTTTCGCCATTCCTCGAATATGACGATGCTGAGGCGAGCACGTGGCTGATGGCGGCGATCGACTACGCCTGGAACGAGACGCCTCCCTTGGTGCGTGACTTCATCCACGTAAACGCGACGGTGCCCGCTGTGGCTGCCGAGCTCGTCGAAGCAGTCCTCGAACGCTTCGATGGATGCCGAACTGCCAAAGTCAAAGTCGCAGAGCCAGGGGACACACTCGCGGATGATGTCGCCCGCGTCGCCGAAGTGCGCCGCGTCATGGGGCCAGCGGGTCGCATTCGCATTGACGCGAATGGCGCGTGG
>Ga0307486_1000352_pt1 | contig 44202 bp, 57 predicted proteins | sample CBIW02metaG_FD_203663 | JGI IMG/M metagenome (GOLD analysis project Ga0307486, IMG submission 203663) | Sea-ice brine microbial communities from Beaufort Sea near Barrow, Alaska, United States - CBIW 0.2 | ecosystem: Environmental > Aquatic > Marine > Coastal | place: USA: Alaska | collected... | reverse complement strand
AATCTATATTTAGGGAATGGAACCAACAGAAGATAAAATACTAGCAAATATCATTGCAATACGCAATAAAAAGGGCTTTAGCCAAGACTATATGGCTTCAAAAATCGGATTAAAACAGTCCGGTTATGGTTTAATCGAGCGTGGAGATAGGAGATTACAGGTTTTTACATTGCTTCAAATTGCACTAGTTTTTGAAGTGCACGTAGTAGATCTTATTTTATATCCTACCGAATTTAGCACCAGGGAAGTGGATGATATTAAGGCAACTCTTACGGTAGAGCTTAAAAAAGATAAAAAGGACCAAGTATTAAAACTGGTTTTTGGGGATAATAATCTGGAAATATTAAATAAATAGAGGTGTTAGTATTCAGTGCAGTTTTAAAAGATTTATTACAATCATTAGCATTCATTAAATTTTCTACTCTACATATCTTACTGGCATTTGTGAGCTCCTTTGTGTTATGGTTCCTTACTATATACTTTTTTAAATATGATTTGCTAGTTAATCACGGTTTGATAATAACCTTATTGGTGGTTTTCTCATTGACAATTGCATGGTGTTTAATAAACTTTATTTCTTTATCGCATGGGTATTTTGTAGGCCAAAAAAGAGAGAACCCCAAGAGTGAAATCGATTTAAGCGATGAAGGATATAAGTCAGCTAAGAACATCTCCATTTTTTCTGAAATTATATTCCTCCATGGAGGGTTAATATGGTTGAGACTTCTTGTAGATTTCTCTTTGTTCACGCTTGTTACCTCCTTATTTGTTTTGGTTTTTTTGCAGAGTCTATTATTCGGTTACCAATCATATAAATTACAATTAGAAAAAAAGCAAAATTATGGGAACATTAACAGAGCAACCACACAGGAAATATAGAGTTTACGATGATGAAGAAGTCCAAACCTTCATTCGGCAAATAAAAAACACAGCGAAAAAAAATGACTTGAGTGTTGATCAAACTCTAAAAGTGTTTGAATTACTCGAAAAAGAACGTTCAAATACCATTTATGTAGATAATGGAAATATTTGGGACGAACAAATAGGTGGTATAGGTGAAATTATGCAAGGAATAGCCCATTCTTTACAGGAATTAGAGGGCAAAGACTAGCCACTTTGTAATTCTGTAATATTTGTAATATTTTTTGTAATACTGTAACTATTTGATTTTAAATATTTTACGGGCAATATTACAATTATTACACTTTTTTCTATAATATTAAATGAAATAAAAATAAAAATATATATAAATAAGGAACTCCCCCTTTTTGTATTTGACCAAATTCTATAAAAGTTACAGAATTTTTGTAGTGCTATTGGGGGGTACGGGGGGAAACCCAATAAGTGGGAAAGCGGCTGTAAACGGCCTTCCCCAAGTGTGATAACTATATGGAAAAACGCCCTGCGGGACGTTTTAAACAGTTCAGTTTGCCGCTGCCGCAGCAAACAAAAGATAAGGAACCATTTTATGCAGCCCTGGTGTACTTGTAACGCTGGATTTTAAGGGCAAAGCTAATTACACATCAAGAAACTAAAGGGCTGCATAAAAAGGCCATAATTCGCACTCCCTCCGGTCGTGCCTGCACGGGAGAACTGGTAAATAAGTAATACGGCCGGGTCAAAATTGGGTCAAACACATGTTCATTAACATATTGTAAGCAACTGATAATTAGAGGGTTGATTTTTGTAAAAGTGCTTGAAAATGAGTTTATTAAATCCCGTTCTCGCTACTCTTTTCTTGGAAACCCTGAAATACCTTGGGTTTCCGGGAAATTTGTAAAAAATGTGTCACAAATATGGCACATTCATAGTCTGGACTTTTTTATGGTTGGTAACGCTAACCGTAAAAAAAAAATGGAATCTTCCCAAAACAACACCACCTCCAGAATTCCTATAGTAGATTTTGTGCCCGCGGAAATAAAAAAGGGCAAACAAGGGAACTGGCGCATTGAATATTATGTGGTTGATCCTACCAGTAATTTTCCAAACCTCAAAAGAATTCAGCACAGGGTAAGGCCAATGGCCAACCAAAGGGAACGCGAGCGTTTTGCTAAAAGAATGTGCTATGAGATCAACCGGAAACTGGAGCGTGGATGGAACAAGTTTATAGAAGACGAAGCCTCCAATTCCTTTGTTCTGCTGAAGGATGTTATCAAAAAATACCTGAAGGAAATTGAAAAACAGGTTAAAGATAATTCGCTGAGGGAAGATACCCTTCGGGCTTATCGAAGCTACTTGAGTAATTTGGAAAAATACCTGAAAACACGCGATCAACAGGATATGTTCTGTCTTAAGTTTAACCGGCAATTGGTGGGTAGTTTTCTGGATCATATATATTTTGACAGGAACAACTCCCCTAGAACTTATAATAATTACCTCGGATTTCTGAATATCTTTTCAAAATACATGATCCGGAAAGATCATATTAATGTGAATCCTGTGGCGGGGCTACAGAAAAAACAAAAGGGCGAGAAAAAAAGGACGGTTATTTCGGATAAGGATCTCAAGGAAATTTTTGATTACCTGAAATTAAATGATCAACCATATTCCGTGGCCTGTGCAATGATGTATTTCGGCTTGATCCGCCGTACCGAAATGAGCAAAATGTTGGTGAGTGATATCAGCCTGAGCAAAAGACTTATCCTGGTACGTCCGGAAGTTTCAAAAAACGGAAATTCCCAAACGGTAACTATCCTTGAGGAACTTCTCCCCTACTTGATCAATCATTTGAACGGAGCTCACAACAGCGATTTCCTGTTTTCTCAAAATAGAATGCATCCGGGAATTAAAAGAACCAAACCAAAATTCTTCAGTGATCAATGGACCAGGTTAAAAAAGAAAATGGATCTGCCTTCCCAATATCATCTTTACAGCCTTAAAGATACCGGTATCACAAATCTACTTCGTGCCGGGGTTCCTGCTATTCACGTACGGGATCACGCCAGGCACAGCGATATTGCCATGACCCAAAAATACACGCCCATGAGCGGCGGAGTGAGTGGGGAATTTCTGGACGGAAAACTTAAAATGTAAATCCCCCCGGCCCCTGCCTTTCGGCAGGCAAGCCCGAAGGGGGAGTTGGATTTTACGGCAATTGGGTTACGGATATATCCAAATAATATTGCTGATCTTCAAACCTTACCCATTCCCCGTTTTTATCACCTCTGTTCAAGCAAATAACATAACCGTGCCTGCCGCCCGGTAATGTTGTATAATGAACATCACCGCTTGGTTTTGTTAATGTCATCCCAGTTAAGTATTCCTGAAAATCCTTAATCATTATTTGTTCCGAAGCGGGATTATCTATCCAAGGAATTGCTACTAAATCTAAATCCCTGTCCATACTTCCGTGAATTACAAGATTATAACCATAGTGTTCTGCTATCTGTTTTAGATGCATATAATACATTGCGTATAATCCGGGTTTTGCTTTTACTGGTTTTTCCATTTTTATTATTTAAAATTTTGTTTCAACTACATCAATTCCCCCCTTCCCCCGAAGGGGGAGTATTAGTTCTGGTGCATTACTGCAACCTCAAAGACCTGAACCAATTTAACAATCTGTTTTTATCTGCTAAAGAATATCCCCATTTACCTGTAATCAAAAATGTTATTGGTAATACAACAATCATAAAAAGCATTATAACTAAAGCGAAGGGCAGTGTTAATCTCATCCAAAAATTGACTGGTGTTTTTTCTTCATAATAAAAATTCATATTTAACTCTATAAATCTATCGCAAAGTTCTTCACTATCGATTTTTGATAATTCTGGAAAAACTTTTTTGAAGTCCGGTATATAATTGGCGTATCCATTTGACCAAGTCCTTTTAATTTTTCTGTAAATCATAATAAATCATTTGTTTAACCGAGTATTATAGCCACTTTACGGCTACTATTTTTATACGTGTGGGATGGTAACGACATTCTTGTCGTTACCATCAATAATTCCCCCTTCGGGGGCCAGGGGGATTTAAAACGTAATACTCTCCAGTTCCAGTTCCGTATCAAAAAGGGCGGCGGCATTTTCTTTATAGTCAATGGCTTTCACCAGCCATTTTTGATTGTCCACGATAATCTTCATATAAGTGGATATTTGGTGCAATTCTGTTTTTGAAAACGGACCTTTTAAAACCACGTTCCCGGAATTCAGCCTGAAAAGCAGCCAAGGTTTGTGGAAGGTTTCAAATATCCCTCCAGCTCCCGGAATGCTCAGGGTTTTACTCATATAATGTTCAGAAATATCAGGGGCATTTACAGGATCGTAAATCATCAGTCCTACTCCGGCTTTATCTTCCACATCTTTTGACAGTTCACAGGTTAAGTGGCCATAGGGAATGAATTTAAAAGCGGTCTGGATTTCGGTGGTGTTTTCATCCCTTACGGCTCCGGCCTTAAGTGAAATAAAGCTGGTGGCATCAATATCATTTTCATATTTCAGTACATAACTTTCTGATTCCACATTCTTGATATCGGCGATTTCCAAAGATTTTGTGAGGGTGACAGATTTCCCGCCTATCAAATAGTCCTCTTCATTGAAATTGAGGGAAATGGTTTTTTCGATATCATCAAAATCAATCTTTAAATTGAACTGTTTCTGTATCTTGTTCAAGAAATCGATCACCGTCCAGTCCGGAATATACCTGCTGAAATCTACCGTGGGGTGCATATCGTAAAAATCCTGTTCCGGCAGGTCTTCAAGCCAACCTATCTCATAGCCTGGTTCTGGCATCTTCTTGTTGAAATTGTAATATACAAAGGTTACAGGGGCGTTTTCCTGTCCTGCTTCAACAGTAAAAAATAGTTTCCCTTCAAACCTTCCGGGAAAAGCACTCCCGCCCCTAACTGCCGATAAATTTCCGCCCTGAAAGATCTCCACTCCATAAGCGAGTGGATTCATATTTGCAAAAAGGACGGTCATATCATACCTCAAAATATAATCCCCGGCATTTGGCGGATTGAAAACGACTTCCTTTACATAACTTTGATATGGGTAATTTTGAAGGCCGTACACTTCTTTTTGAACCCAGCCCGGACTGGCAATATCCAGTTGCACCCCGGGTGGTTTTCTTGAAATCTTGACCATATTGTCATTGAAACTAAGCAGGAGCAAGCGTTTAAAAAAAGCGCTCACCACCACATTCCCCTGCAATTTATATCCAATACTTTGAAAAGCGTAAAACAAAGGCGCGAGGAAAAATACCTGAGGGCTCAAAACATTGTTGTTGTGCATCACAAAATAACTCGCGTTTGAAATAACCGAATTGGTTTCCAAGCCGTCAAGGTCCCGCCCGTTAAGATACCTCCTGTAATAGAAATGGGCATCCTCCGCCTTTAGATCTGTACCGAATTTATAACTATATCCCATCCTGGGCAATTGCCACATTACCTCCGGGAAAATTTTCCCATCCAAAGCAGCGGCCTGGACAACCCAATCTGGTTGATTGTTAAATTGATCAATAGCTTCTTCGGTATAAGCCACTGGGAATTCCGCATTGATCACACTATAAGCAGGAAAAAAGGAACTGATTTTTTTGTCCATGATCTTATTGACCTCACTTCCAAATTTCAGGTTGCATTTCCTGAACCCGCGAATGCTTTCCAGTTGGGTGATCACGGCGGCATACCTGGTTGCACCAATAACAACTTCCCCGGGGAAATACTTTGTTTTTTTGGCAGTGGCAATGGTAAATTCCCCCATGGCAGCAATTGCCGCGGCATTTTCAATGATCCTGATAGGCCGTGTGGTATGCTGCACCTTGATGGCATCAAAAAAAGAACTGTTCTCATTGTGGATCTGCGCATCATCACGCACGTGGTCTAATTCTATATTGTTGACAATAATTTTTAATGATCGCATTGGCTATATATTATGGGTTGCGGTTACCGTATAGTTTACGGGGTCTATTATCTGGACACCATCCACGGCGGTAATTTCTATGATAATGCCAACAGACAGCCCAGATGAACTGTTCAACTGGCAGGGAATAATGGCGGCGCCCGAAGCATCCAGAACAATTGTAAGCCCCGAAATAATTCCACCATACAATATTTCTTCCTGTGGAAGCTGATAATTATAGAGTACCCATCCACTTATGCCGATAACGGTAAAAGGAAGCCAAACCGTTCTTTTAAACGTCACCGTGCCAAATGCCTGCCCTCCGGAGAAATTGATGTCCACCTTTTTTGCAGATGCGGGGGAAGGCGCATATTCTGTTTTCAAGACTTTCACGCTGTAGGAGCTGGTACTTATATTGATGGTTTTCTCGGCAACAAAAGTGTTTGTGGTATCGGTGGCAGTGACCTTGATCTGGTAAACCGTATCATCTGCGGCACCGGTGAGGGTGATGGTTGGTTTTTCTATGGCATTGTTGTCGAATGTAATGGGAGCGCCGCCAAGGACCGTCCATAGAATTGTAAGTCCGTGCCCGGCAGCCACATTGATAATGGCATTTATAAAAGCAGATCCGTTATTGCTCACATCCAGTGCGGCATATTGCAGGGAATTTACAATGATTTCAGGTGGAAGGTCGGCATCAAGAATATCTATCACTTCAAAATTGAGTTGTGCCACGTTGCTCCAAACTTCACTGGGTCCCATCTGGAAATCGAGGGAATCTAAAGGAGATCCAGCAGCCCGTTGGTTTGGGTCATAGATAATCCGCACCAAACCTGCCAGGGGGATATCATAAGGCAAAATGGCAGGATCGTTCGCCACCATATCACTAAGCGGTACCACGCCCGTGCCATCTTCAAAACTCAGCAGGCCATTTATGGGAACTTCCCCTATCCTAATACGGGTTGCGGGTTGCACGGCAGAATAGGCAGTGAAAAATTGTGCCGGTAAAATTTCGAGTTGGGTGTTCTCATCCCCGGAGATGGAGATATCCACTATTTCGGGAATAAGCGCATAAGCGTTCTCATTGGTGAAATTAGGAATATTCAGCCTTGAAAATTTAAGGGCATCCCCATATATAAATTGATTGTCCACAAAGCGGGTGATCTTGGTGGTACCGCTTTTTACACGTTCCCAAAAACCATCCAGTTGGATGCGCACATCCACACTTGTGGCAATGGAGTGGATAAGGGAAGTGATATCCTTATACCCAAAACCGCTGCTCAATTCGAGTTCGCGTGTGTCTTCCACTTCATAAGTGATATCGGTGCCATCCAGTTGGGTGTAGCTTTTTGGCGAAAGCGAATGTTCCATGGCTTTTCTCCCGGTAAGGCAGGCGGTGACAAAAAAGCCCGAATTGTTTTCGTAAAAGATATTTTTTGGCGGAAAAATATTGGCATCCACAAAGATGAGTTTCTTTTGAACCGCATCCTGGGAGGTGGCGAACCTTATAAAAACATATTGATTTGCCGAAAGATCATAATCTGAAAACAACATTTCATATTGGGTGAGCTGTGTTGAGTAATTCAGAAGTTGAGTAGTGTACAACACCGCCCCCAATTGATCCAATATGTCCACGGTAAGTGCAGCGCCCGCTTTCAAAAAGAGGGGGAACACAAAGCCTGATTCCCTGTCCACATTGATGTTTTCCTGTGGCAGATCCAAAAAAGAAACCGTTTTGGAATCCTCGAATTTATAGGGCCTTAGGTTTTTTATCAAATAGAATTCCGGAAGGTTCAAGGTGGCAACGGGAACCGTCCCGCCCACCAAATATTCTTCGGCAATTATCTTTATTTTTTTGAACAAACCCGGCTTTGGGTTGAAACCCGTGGTAATTGCAGAAGAAAACGTATTGACAAAATACGAATAGTACAAATGCTTTAAATTGAATTCGCACAGGCCAGCATCATCCTTGCTCCATCCCTGCACCAGGAAAGGATCCGGTAGGTCATCCACATATATTTTGGCGCGAACAAAATAGCCACCGTTTGGGTTGGCCTGCAGTTTAATAAGGGTGTCGTTGCCATCGGCAATTACACGAAATCTATCTGGAACCTGAACTATTTCTATCATTGGGTAAGTTTTCCGTTATTTTTTGATGCTGCTATTTCTAGTTGTAAATCGTTGTTTTTTTCTGCCTGATCATATCCCCATACTATGTTTGGGGAAGGTGGGTTTTGCAACAGGTTCATCATTCCCACTATCATCATTTTAAGTTCCGGATCACTACTACCCCCTCCGTTTTGGCCGGGGTAGCTGCCGCTTTCATATCCTTTCACGTTATCCCGAACATTCATGATGTTATTGATGATTTTTGGGTCCAACCTTCTAAAAACATTGGTATCAATGATCATTTCGGGACCGCCTTCCCCGGTGAGGAAACCGCCGTTGTTTGAAAAATAGGAAGGTTCGTTCACTATTTGGGTACCGCTTCGCCCCATGTTACGGGCATTAAATCGTTTTCCATCTGTCCTGGTCACATCACTGTAAAAACCGTCCTCAAAACCTTTCACACTTGCTTTCCCTTTGGTGGTGGCAGATTTTATGGTGGAAAGAATTCCTGCAATAGAGGCCGCAAACCCAATTATTAAAGGAAGGTTGGCAGGAAATGGAGCTGCAGCCGCAGATTTCATAGCTCCCTTTGCGCCATCAATAACCGCCTCAGATCCAGCTACAGCAGATTTTGCGGTGAACAAGCCTAATTCAATGGCCATTTCCTTGGCGGCAAGGATTTGTTTTATGAGCAATAAGCCCTGTCCTAATTTAGTTTCTGCACCTACCGCCTGAATGGAGGCATCAAGACTTTGGTTGATGAGCGCAATTTTATTGTCATAAATTTCCCTGTCCGCAGCAATTTGTTTGTCGGCAGCTTCCTGTTTTATATCTGCAATTGCGGCTTCATGTGCTTCGGTAAGCAGTTCAACCAACTGGTTTTTTTCGGTTTCTGTAAGTAAAAGGGCATCCAGATCTTTCTGCAATTGTTCCTGATCCTTTTCAAATCTCAATTCTTCTGCCAAAACTGCCTTTTCAAGATCTGTTTCCGATTTTTGCATAGCCAGTTCATCTTCAAGGACTTGTTTTTGATTGTGGAATTTAACTAATCTGTCCTTTTCATCCTGCTCTTCCTTGGCTTTGGCTTCTGCTATTTTAAGATTGTGCTCTTCATTTATCAAATCGAGGGCTTCATTTCCCGCCCTTAAACCTTCTGCTTTTTCAATTGCACGGGCCTTGTCCAGTTCTGCCTGGGCAACATATCCAACGGCCAGACGGTCTTGTTTGTCCTGAATGTACTTATCCTCCAAACTTTTTAAATCACTTTGTCTTCGGGCTTCAATTGCAACGGCATCTTTTGCCCTTTTTTCTGAAGCTTTTAACAAGGCAGCTTCTTCCTCTGGGGTAAGAGCTGGACCGTCCGGATTATTAACGGGATCGGGGGCAAGGATATCCGCCACATCTGCAGGGTCAAAATAGGATTTTTTCAATGCATCCGAAATCTCAATTTTCCTGTTTTCCTGAATTGCTATTTCTTTGTTGATATCTATCAGTTTTTTCAATTCCTTGTTCCGGTTTGAAATACTCTCTGGAAGTTCCTGGGCTTTAAAACCGGCAGGAGCATATTTCGCGGCTTTTTCTGCGGCCGCATCATTTTCTGAAACAAGGCGTTTTGCTGTAGCCAAATCCTTCTCGACCCGTGCTTTATCTTTTTTCAGGCTTTCCAGTGCTTGTTTATTTCCTACCAAATCTGAGGCCAGTTCACTTGCAGAAGCATTGGCGGCCAGTCTTTTTGCGGTTATTTGTTTTTTAACGGCACCGGTATTCAATATCAAGGCCCCGGTTTCTTTATCTATGGCAACTACCGATTCCCCAAGGTTTTTCCTGAGGGTGTAGGTAATTTCATCCAGTCTTTCCTTGGATGCAATGGTGGGTTTTACGCCCTCTTTGGTAAGGGATTCATATTCATCCAACAATTTTGAACTGGTTTCGGCAAGGGCACGGTTAGCCTGTACATTGTCTGATTTTGCTTTGGTTTCATCCTTGAATGCCTGTTCCGCGGTTTTGGTAACACCTATCAATTGAAGGAATCCGGAAGTTACTTCGGTAAGCCAAAATGTAAGTGCAGAATTTTTGAAGTAATTGGAAACCGCATTTCCTATTTTTTCAAGGTTTCCCGCGAGATTGTTGTTTTTTGTGTTGAATTCTTCAGTAAGTGAAGTAGCCTCAATAATAGCTTTGTTGGCAATTTCCTGTTTTGCCCGGACTTTATCTGTATTGGCGGCAAGGGAAGAAAGAACGGCTACAGATCGGGCGCCCTCGAGTTTCAAACCTTCCATTTTCTTGGTCATTTGCTCAAAACCTTCATTGTTGCCATTCAATCCTTCAAGGAAGACAAGAAGGGCCTCATTGGCATCGGTTTTTAACAGATTAGAAAATTCTGCTGTGGAAACCCCGGCAATTTGTGCATATTCATCGGCATTTTTGTACATATCCACAATGATCTTGGACATCGTAGTTCCGGAAACTTCCACGCTTTGAGCAGATTCATCAAGGGCGGCGGCATAGCCCAATTGTTCATCTGCAGAAATATGGGTTTGGTTTGAAACCCCACTCAGTCGAGCCAAATAATCTACAAGGAAACCCGCTTGGTTTGAACCTGAAGCAGCTACTTCATTCACCGCGGATCCCATACGCTCCATGGTCTTCTCAAAGTTACCTCCATATTTAGCGCCAACCTGGTATTGTTCGGTCAATTTCCCAATAAGCCTGACATTTTCGGTAATATCCCCCTGGAGATCATCCCCAAGGGCCACGCTTATTTTATCAGCAGTGCGTACAAATCCTTCGATATCTTCTACCGATCTTTTTCCAAGCCGCCCTGCTTCTTCTGCCAGAGCTTCCAGCTCTAAAATAGGGGTTCTGGTATTGAATTTTTTGAGGGTCTTGGTGAGTTTTCCAACAGCTACGTCAGTAAGGCCTGTGGTTTTCTGGACGTTTGCCTGGGAATCACTCAATTCGGCATTTCCGGAAACCAATTTCTTTACGCCCCTCCAGGCTGCCATGATGCCTGCACCACCCAATAACAGAGAACCGAATCCGCCAAGGCTTTTTTGCATCCTGGACATCACGCCCCCGGTCTGGTTCATTTCCCCGCGAACTTTGCCCAGCCGGGCATTTGTTTCCCGCAGTTCAGCGTTCAGTTTCTTCCATTCAGGCGTGCCGGGAACAAAATTGTTCATTTGGGCCTTCAGGGAATTCTGGTGTTTTCCAAGTTGGCGCATGGTAAGTCCGGTAAGGCCCAACTTCTTTTGAAGTACACTTTGTTTCTTGGTATATTCATCAATGGCAACACGGTTCTTGCCCTGTTGCGCAGTGAGGTCTTTATAGGTTTGTGATTCCCGTTGTCCTTCGACAATAAGTTTACGTTTGGCAGCGGCCAGATCTTCATTTGCGGTTTTCAGGCCACGAACGGAAGTCTGGATCTTGCTGATCTCTGCCTGTGTCTTGTTAATGCCGTTAATGGACATATTAACATTTAAATCCTCATCTGTGATTTTCTTTCCCATTATATTTCGAGGTTAAGTTGCACGGCCATTTGTGCCCGCAATGTTTTGGTGAGTTCCACCTTGGAGCGGAAAATAATATTGTTCCAATGCCCGTAAATGATGGTATTGTGCACGGCAATGGGCTTTTGTTTCCCGTAGCGCGTGCGTTTCATATCTATAAAGCGTTCCTGGATGTTGTGGGTGATTTTGAGGCGCATATTGGAAACCGAGAAGGAGCGGGAATACCGAGTGAGATTGATTTTTTCGCTATTTCCTGCCTGGCTCAAAACCCTGTCCTGGGCGCGAAAAATATTATCGGCTTCTTCCTTGAGGATATTTTCTACAAAAGCTTTTTCAATGAGGCCGTTATTGTGGGATCTTCCAATCATATACCACAAGTATAGCGGAAGGATCGAAGTGAGAAAAGGACATAAAAAAACCACCATAATGGTGGTTTTTGACAGACGTACGCGGGCGGTGAGGCACCGGCGAACGAATCTGTATAACGTGTTGTAGGCGTTGCATATTTTCTATTTTGTTTTTAATTGGAATTGTATCATATAGCCGCAAAACCCGAAGTAATTGCTCACTGGATCTGCGGTGAAGGTTTCAAACTTTATTTCCTTGAATATTGGGGGACAGGGAAATTTATCGCTTTCAAGGAACATCCAGGCTTCAAACTTTAAAACCACCGCGGCAATATCATCAAACAACTGCATCAAAGCTTCTTCCCCGCTGGTGGTGTCGTATTTTTGAAGTATAAACAACTGCATTTTATTGTTGTGGCGGAAGTTATCCAGGTTTTGGAAATCAAGGCCCATGGAGGGCAATACGCCAACAATCACGATATTCCCACCGCTGGAGGTGACTGCCCTGGTGAATTTGGCCACATCTTCATCCTGGATCACCCTGAAAGATTGTTTGATCTCCGGCACGTTTGCAAGTGCCAGTTCCAGAAAGCTCTTTAATTTACTTGCGTTTAGCATTTCGTTTTTGTTCTAAATATTGTTCGTGCAATTGCACCATTCTTGATATTATAGTATAAACATTCTCCCTACCGGTTTCCCTGGCATTTCCAAAAACCCCGCTTTCGGCAATGGTAAAGATGATGCCCGCAGGGCCTATTCCCTTGGCTTTTCCCTGTGATGGGTCTGGCTCGAATAATTGGGCCACATTTATACTAGTACCGCCGCCTATATTGAGAGCTTTGGCCGTGGTGATGAATTTGTGGCAACTTGCAAAGAACAGGTACGCCGCAAACTTTATTTCCGGCTGCAATTGCTTGATAAGTTCCAACTGCTCTTCATAGGTTTCGGTATTGAATTCAACACGTTTTCCCTTGTGCATGGGGCGGTATAAAACAGCAACCAACTGGTCCAGATACCCTTCATCCCTATCATTTGAAAAATCCAACAGGGCATTTTGTCCGTGAACAAAAACCTGTTCATAGCTGCAATCCTGGAGCGCCGCATCTGGACCATATAGTTTTGTGCCTTTAATTTCAATGACAGGGATCAAATTCGATACAAAATTGAGGTCCAGGATGGTATATTTTTTTCCCTTTACAGTTTGAGTGGTGAAATAGGGTTGTACCAATTTCCTGAGATTGGTTACATTTTCAACCACCAACGAAGTTTCTGAAGCCCGGAGCATGTTCATTGCAAAATACACGAACAGCACCTCCAGTTCTTCCATGGTCAATTTTCCCATTTGGCGGTTCATTTCCAAAAATGAGAAATACCGGAATTGAGGTTCTGTCATTTCTGAAATGCTTTCAGGGAAATCGAGCGCTATGTTTCCGAATTTGATTTTATGCATTGATCAGTTTATTAGATTCCGGGTGCAGCCTAAAGCCGAAATATTTCATTGTCTTGCCAAATTTATCCTGCAAAAGCAGTTCTTTTTGAGATACGGTCAATTTCCTGACGTTCTTTTGGTTCAGGAAGCTGTCCATTTCCTCCTTTAACTTACTTTTTATGAGCTGTTTCTCCTCATTTACACCTTTCATATTGTCCAATGCGGCTTCATAATAAAGATTTTCCCGCCCTTTTGGGGTGAGTTTTACAAAAAATTTCCAGATAGCTTTAAAGAATTGTTTGAGTTTATTCATTAGTTGTTTGGTTAGAGGTTCAAATATTTGTTTTCCGGGTTGATGCCGTGGGTTTGATCTACCGAAAAAACTTCCAGATCAAGGCGTGCAAGGATGCTTTGAAGGTCGCGTTCATACACCTGAACACGTTTTAAATGCGCAATGGAGCGTTTTTCCCTAAGGTCTGCGCGGGCAGTGTCGGTAAGCTTGTAATTCACGGGTTCCCCCAACATTTCTTCCGGAAGGATGCTCCAGGCGCGATCAATGACCAGGTATGCGGTTATTTTTTGGCAATAGGAAGTCAGTAGCTTAAAATCGATTTCAGGAATAGTAGCGGGAGTCCCGGATTTTAATTCTAGGTATTTTACTTCTCCAAGGATGGCAAGGATGTTTTCCTGTTCAATATCGGCCATAAACGGCACTAGCCGGTAAAACAACTGTCCGCTGTGGTTAATGGGGTAGATTTTTTGAAATGAATTGGTGGTGGGAATGAACAGGGCTTTTGCCGCTTTATAAGGGGCGCTGGCCGTCCATTCTGGATAATCGGCTTCGGTAAGCAAATCAATGAGCAAATCAAGCGCTTTATAGGCACGGCGCTCCAAGGCCCCGTTATCGGCTTTAATTTGCCAATCCCAAGGGGTTTTTTCATTGGCCGCAAAGATGGCTTTACGCCCATTATTTCCGTGGATAAGATCACCGTTTGAGGCATATTCCAAATATGCTATTAGCAGAATATAAAGCTGGGCACATTTCAGGATGGGTTTTAAAACTTCAAATCCTTCAGCAGTTTGGGCAGATTCGTAAAAGGCCGCAATCTTGTCATAAACCGCCTGCCCAATAAAATGTACCAGGTAAGGTGTGTTGAGTTCAATATCTGGTTCAAGATTTTTGTAGGTGATATCGGCATTCATAAAACCCAGAAGGGCTTTAACTTCATCTTGACCTGCTTCGGCTTTATTGAATAGTATTTTCATTATACGGTGGTGTTTTTAACCCTTTTGGATTGAGATGTATCTTCCTGTTTTTGCGCCTGTACCTGGTAGAACCCAACCCTTATATTGGTGTTGAATTTGTGCTTTATAAGATCGTTAAGGGCCTTGCAAACAAAAAGTTCGGCTATTGGCAAGGCCGTGAGTTGATGGATCAGGTATGCGTACAACTGTTCGCTTCCCGAATCGCTTTTACCATCGGCACCCACAAAAGCAAGGGCGGCGTGCAACCTCAATCCGGCCTGCACGGCAAAATCAGACTTATTGGCCACGGCTATCTGGGCATCCACATACTCTTTTACCTCCTGTTTAATTGGGCTTATCTTCCAGCCTTCTTCAACTGCTTTTCCGCCAACAAAGGACTGTACTGTCTTATTGTGCCAGAATTTCCCAACATTTTCAACCCCGGAAAGCACATCAGAAAGGCCATCGAATATCTTATCTTCAAGGTCCTGCATCATTTTCTCTGTGAACTTAATCTTCTGAGCGGTGCAGTTTTTCATCATAATTGCACGCTGATCATCCCAAAACTTCTGTGGGGATGTGATATGAAAGCGGATATTCAAGGAATTATTGGTAAAAGCTTCAATAATCTTTGGCGCTATGGTAGATCTACGGATCCAATTGAGCGTGCCATAGATGCTTGGAAGCACATAATGCGGCAATCCAAAGGATTTAAAGCCAGTGATATGAATGGATATTGGGTAGCGGTCTGGTGTATTCTTGTCCCAGATAGGAAAAACCTCGAAATCTTTTTTATCTGTTGAGTTTTTCCAGTCCCCAACAATCACATGGGTAGGTATTTTCTTGAGATCACTCTTTTTATAAGCAAGGCGACAATTGACATTGCTCAGGGTTTCCACACCCGCCGCAGATACGTCTGTCCTGCCTATACGTGCTCCCATTCCGCGGCGGATCTTGGTATATATCTGCTCGGCATAGTAGTACTCGGTAGCATTCTTTATTAAGGATGTTTCGTAATCTATAGAATCCAACCAGGCTTGAATGTTAGCATTTTCTACAGGGATGCGGGAGAATTGTTTTCCGTCCGGTTTAAGCTGATACAGGTAAGGCCCTTGCCCAAACAACAACTCAACCTTTCTATCCAGTATGCCAGGGGCAAGATGATTGGGGAAGATAGTTTCTTGTAGTTCATTAGGGATATCATTGTTGGTTCCGAAAGGGATCACCTTATAATCTCCAAGGTTTATCGCATTGTCCTTCCAAGCGTTGAAGTCCTCGGTACTTTTGGAAGCATTGGCACCGGTTGCAGCCCTGCCTTGGATCTCGAAGTAATTAGCTTTGCCGTTTGATACTCCTAGATATTCGTTATTGGATAATCTGTGTCCTGTCATATTAATCGACTTTTATTCCGTTGACCTCTTTAATTAGTGGGATGTAACAGCTGCGCTGTGTTTGGTTGTCCTCGTTGGTAAGCTGGAGCTTGTACGCCCCGAATTTATCTGATGCGGTGGTAGCCATTGGCCTTAGACTACATTTACTTATGATGCTATCCCCCCCGCCTATCTTCCTGAATTTAATGCTGAAGGTCTTATGGAACTTAGAGAGGTTCCTCATAAGGGTGATCGCTTCCTCGATAGTGTATGTATTGGCCTTCATTACTTCAATATTAACGAAGTGAGTTTAGAGAGAAAAGGACACGCAGCGGGCCCAATCATATCTCTAAAAAGGGTAACAGAGGGTAATTACCATAACGCCCCTGAGCGTGGTGGCCTCTTCTGTGCAACAGATATAAAATCGCGCCTTGCCAAAGGGGTTTAATTGTTGATTTTCAAAGAATTACAGAATTTGCGAGGGAAATCAAGGCCATAAGTTGAGCATTTTGGGAGCAATGTTGTTATCGTACCCCCGGCAAACCGGTAAATTGAATCCTGTTACCTGCGATTTTTTCAAAATAGTGCGGCCGACATATATAATACTTGAACGCATCACTGAAGTTTGTCGAGCGCATTGGAAGGTGCTCTTCCGGTAATTTTTCTGAAGATTTATTTTTGTGAATTGATTTATCCCCGTTTGGAGTGACCCGAAGGATTTTCTCTGCTCCTTCCATGGAAGACTTCAAACATTTGCAGTTGTGCTGATCCATTAATATTTCCGGAAGTTCCGGATGTGATCCCTCCAGCATGATAAATGCCAGTTCAAATTCCGCTTGCTGACTTATGGTCTCCTGACCTTCATTCATTATGGTCACCGTCCAGCCTGTCGAATTTCCTTTCTTATCGTATTCAACAGCTTTCTTGAATTTTGAAGCATGGTCTTCCCCCACCTTTTTATATTGATGCGTGGACCTATCCGGATAAAGCAATAAATGTTTTTCCCGATGGTATTTATAGAACTCGACAAATTTCTCTCCCAGTTCCGGAATCCATTGCTGGGTAGTACCCGGAATGGTATAAAACTCTTTTAAGATCCTGTTTGCCTTCCCCTGGTCCTGACCAGTGAGCAAAGAACACATATTCCCAGTATCAAGTCCGCCCTCAATAGCTTGCTCGTGATTTATATATTTCAGGTCCAGGGATAGTTCCTCGATCTCTTCTTCCCAGGCAATTTGATCTACCCTGGAATAATTAAACCCATCCTTATAAAAATTCTTTTGGGAAAGCGTGGGATAAAACTGCTTTCCTTTTTCCAGTTTTGGAGTGATGGAAAATATGGAAGAGGCCACTTCCGAAAATATCATGGTCTCCAGCTGCTCCTTAAAATAATCGAAGCCTAAAAAATCAGCGTTCACAAGGGAACTGGCAATATAAAAGAAAGTGGAATTTTTCCGAAGCAACCTGAACCGCTCTATCCAGCGATCAAGCTTGTTTTTTGTGTTCTCGTATTTTTTGGCATCCTTGGAATTCTCCGCGTGGTAAAGCTCGATCTTGATCTGGTTAATGGTAAAAGCACAATGAAGCATCAGCGTTATTTGTTCCACGTTCATGTTCTTTTCCATCCGCAAAATCCAATCGTGTTCCCCGTGGTTTGTGTTGGGCATATCCGTCATAAAGGTCCGGCCTCCATAATACGGGGAATTCCGGTATTTAATCTCACCACCACGAACCGCCGGGGTAAGCTTGTTTATTTTCCTTTCCGATTGAAATTTTACTTCATCCCCAACCACATGCTGGTAAGAATCCCCTGCACCACCGGAAGGCCTGTCTTGGGAAATTACTTTAAGGTGGGTACCGGTATGAATTGTAATGGAATCCTTCCACTCAATTGGCGCTTTGTAAGGTTTATCGAAATGGGAAGGTGGCCTGCGATTATAAACGAAATGGTGATCTTCCATCCAGTCGTTTCGCTTCCATCCTTCAATTAAAGACGGAACAACATTCTTCCGGGCATTCATAAAAGTATCAGAGGAAAGGGCAATATAACATCCGGGCATATCGTAAGAGATATCCTGAACTCGTTGCGCGGCAATCTCCGTGGTTTTTCCTCCACCCCGGCCTGCCACTAATCCAAGATTTTTGGGCTGCAACATTAATATTGTTTGGGCAAGCCAGTTGGCATACCTCAATTCAACATCTATTTCATTCTTCGGGAGCGCTCTCTTTCTGGCCATTGAAATCCAATATTTCGCGGGGTTCTACTCCGGCATCTTGTTTTAAACGGATCTTTTCCGCTTCAGTAATATTGAAGGTATCTATCATTGCGCCCAGTTGGTTTCGGTCTGCCAGTTCTGGAAGGCCAACATCCGAAGTGTCCAAAGAGTAGATTTTCCATTTCTGCTTGAACATTTCTTTAGGGAATTCCTCGGCATCCGGCAAGTGCAGTTGTTTGGACTTTCCTGCCCGCTCCCAAATTTCGGAAGCGATCTTGATATCGGCTGCACACTTTGCGGTCTCCAAAACCAACTGCGCGGCCGCCATTTGCTTTTCATAATGGATCTGGCGGTAAGCATCCTTTTTTAAATCCCCATCAATATAAAAGTACTCCACGGCATCCCGTACGCGGGATTTTGTTTGCTTAACCGAAAGTTCCGGCCAATGAATCAGTAATTTTCTGGCAGCGATATTGGGAGAAGATGACGAATATAAAAAACCCCTGGCATATTCCAGTTGTTTCACATAATCCCCCATTCCCTCCGGAAGAACTATACTCTCATCTTCCACCCATTGTTCCAATAGGCGATAATGTTCGCCTTCAATTATTTTTTCCATGATCTTACTCAAGTCCGAATATTTCTTTTTTCTTGGTTTCAAATTCGGTTTCCAAAACCATCTTATCGTGGATCTGGATGGCCGTAATATTTCTGGATTTGACTTCCTTCTTTAAAGCCTTGACTTTTTTATACTGAATTGATAACCGCCCGCCTTCATATTCTTCCCGAATAGTAGATTTCTTGTCCCGCCAGATATTCAGGAAACTGGATTTGTTCACTCCCAGTTTCAAGGCAATATCACTGGGACCAAAATTGCAAGAAGCCAGCTTCCTCACATCTGCGAGGAGCTGGCTATCCAGTTCATTCAATATCACTTCTTTGGAAAGCATTGCTTATTTCTTTTTGAGCAATGATTTTACGTATTGAGCTTGCCAGCTATATAATTCCACGGCAGCATCATACTTCGCCTGGTCTTCCACATCATCTGCTGCTTCCGATTTCTTCTTGTTGGTAGAAATGTTTTTCCTGAGGGCACTGGCTTTCAAACTCAACTCTTCGGCATTTAAAGCATCCAGTTCTTCCTTGATTTTTTGCGCTTCAAAGATTGGATGGGCGCCAAGGATCTGCCCGTTGTTTTTATAATGCTCCAGTTCAGCAAAAGCCTCTTTGTTTTCGATAAAATTATCGACTATATCACGGGACAACAATCCCTCTTCTTCAGCGGTAAGCGAAGCGAACAACTGACTGCGCCCTGCCTTGTATTTTTCATAAGCAGTGATCATTTCATTGACCAAAAGTTTCAACATATCCGGACAATCTTTCTCCCTTAAAAACGGGAATTCTTCCCGCAGTTTTATGGTTTTCTTGACTTCAATAGGAACTTCCTTTGAAGTTTCAACAATTGCCAGTTCCCTTTCCGATTTTATAAAGGCAAGTAGATCTACCTTTTTACGGCCTTCAGGATCGCGTTCACTATCATCAGACAATGCGCCTGCTAATTCCTGTATATCTTTCCACTCTGCGGTAGCGGGATTAAAAGCTAATAAATAAGCTATGCCTGAAGAAATATCATTTGAAGGATCTACCACAACCATCTCAGGCTGCTTTTTATCTTCTTCAGGTTGCGATTGCACCTTAGTTCCCCAAAGTGCCAGCATTTGCCTTTCTTCAAGCCCTACGGCCTTGCATAACTCATAAGCTATACGCTTGCGCTCTGCCTCAGTGTCGTTCATCCGGTTAAAGCTGCCCAGGAAGGATAAAGATTTATTTGGAAGGGAATTGTAAAGGTTCTTGCCCCCGGTGAGGCTGCGGTCAAATTTAATGAAGTCGATCACACGTTGCTTGTGGCTCATAATGCTGATTTTTTAGATGATTTATTCTAATATATCAAACCTAGCATTTTGATCGAGGTAACAAAAGGACAGTTAAGGTAACAAGCCAAACATACCCCTCTCTAAAAGTGGTCAAAAAGCTGTGCAATCGTGCAGAAAAGTAAATATGAACGCTTAACGCCTGTAACTAAAGGGTTTCTTTGCGCACGGCAAAACGCACGACTTGCACGAATCAGGCTCCTTGCGCACGAATTTAATCCACAAAAAAAATCCGCCCTCATTGCTGAAAGCGGATTTTCTAACTAACTAACGAATCAAACAAACTTCTTATATGCTTCTGCTGTGCTCAAAGAACACAAACACGCCTGCGGCCTGTTCGAATGCTTTCAGAGTAATCCGTGCACCGGCAAGTCCTGTCCAATCGGTCGCTCCGGCAAGGATAAAGTTTCCTCCGGATGCTATCGTTGCAGGGTTGGTGCCACCGCTACCTATTACGGTATAAGTGCCATTGTGTACTGCATTGGTAAGATCGGCAATTGCCGTTGCCACAGTGTTGTCCTGAAGTTGGTATTCACCACTTCCCGCGGCAACATCAACAGCCATGGCATCGATCGCGACCAAAGTAGCTACATCAAAAGTGAAAGTACTGTAGTATCTACCAGGTAAGCTCTGACTTCTCCTGAATTGCTGAAACTTGATCAGGTCTTTCACGCCTTCGTTATTATCGGTCCCTTCAACCATAAGGCTCAAAGGGTTGCAGCGGCTTCCGTACACTTTATAGTAAGGAGCTTCGCTTCCGTCACAATCCCCAACTTCTACGGCCAAACCGACTGCCCGGTTGGTCAAATTGGCTAACATTTCCTCAAGTTCAACCGGAGATCCCGGATGAGTGAATTCTGGCAATGCCTGGAATGACATGGAATCTTCTTCTCCCTCGCTTGATCGGGGCAAGGAAATGGAACTGGAGGTAGCATAGATCTTGATTGCATATTTCCCTGGTAGGAAAACATAACTACCCAACATTTTTATTCCTTTACTGTCCCTGGTAGGGGTGCTTAGAACATCTGCCCAATCAAACAGGACAATATTGGTGTTTTTTCCCTGCGCCGCTCCGGCACCGGCAATATTGGTTTTTGGGATATTTACTTTTATAAATGACATCTTTTTTATGTATTAAGATTAATAAAAGCCCCCGGTTTCCCGGAGGCCTTAGTACTATCCTCGGGCAACTTCTATGAACTTGCTTCCGTTAAATTCTACAGTGATATATACACCCACATTAAGAGTAATAGCAGCAGAAAGGAAGAAATTCCCTGCGCTGGCTATAGTGGTCGCATTGGTAGCAGATCCACCTTTGATGGTGTATTGCTCACCAACAACGGCATTCACGATATCGGTAATAGCAGTTGCTACGGTGTTGGCAACGGTCACGAATGAAGTACCATCAGCGGCATCGGCTGTAGTGGCATCAGCGGCAAGTGCTATCTCCACAACAGGCGCAGCGGCTCCGGCAACTTTTCTGCTTATCTCAATGAATTTTCCTCCTGCCAATGCTTGAAGCACTAGTAAGGATCCATTGGTCAATGCAAAATCTCCAGATGCAAGAATAATGTTTGCGTTATTCTTAACAGTAGAAACCAAGGTATCTTGATTTCCTGTCACATAAACGCGGGATCCAACAGTGGCATCATCAAAAGTGGTGATGTCTGTTGCCTGTGTGTTGTTAGATCCTATCACAAGGCTATTGTGAACGGCAAGTGAAGGTGTGGCATCATCTGCGGCAACCGGTACATACGTAGTTGTCAATGCTTCCACATCGTTAGAGAAAAACAATTGGTTTTCAAAACTATCTGCTGCCAGATCCAATTGCTTACGTCCAAACACGGCAATAAAAGTACCCAGTTTGTAATCTCCAAAAGCTAGGATGTCCCTTGGATCTGTTCCGCCTTTTTGAAACTGGATAAATCCATCTTCTCCCGGCTTATCGGTCAAACTATACTCATTGTCTTTTGTGGTGATGTACATCAAATCTTCGCCTTCCAACTGGTCATAAGTAACCAATTCGATGTTGGCAAAATTATCTACTGTATCTGTATCACCTGTATAATTGGTATTTCCGCCATAAATATTCTTCCTGGCTTCGTTGTATTTGCGTTTCCAGAATGGAGAGATAACATATTGCAATTCGGGCAGGATCTTCACATCATGCGGCAATAGCTCGCACATGGTATTCACGTAATCGTAAATATTTTGTGAAGTAGGTTTTCCAACAATAAATGCATTGTATTTAGTACCTCTTGCTCTCAGGATCAATTTAATGAAGCCGTCAAAGTTGTTCATAAAGCTGGCAGGAGTAGTTCTGGCTGGATCACTGAAGTAAACTCCACGTCCCATGACAATTTTATCTTCCTTGCGCGCACGCTTCATAATTTCGGTCACCACATAATTTACATAAATAAGTTTGTGAGGGTTGGAATCTGTAATTCCCAAAGCGGCAATGTTTTTTAGGTAGGATTTTTCAAGTTTCTTCAACTCATATCCTTTAAACAACATGTCTATTTGGATATCCCTTACTTTTCCAATTTCTGCCTCAAACTTCGCTTTGTTCTTTGGAAGGAACGTGGATTTTAAGGTTTGAGTGATTTCACCTGTTGCAATGGTAGTGTAAACATATTCATCACTTACCCCACTTACAAGCTCCACATATTTCTTCATTTGCAACCCGTCAAGCAGGGTGGTATGAATCAACATAGGATCTTTGCGGAAATAAGCCTGGATATCAGAATTCAACTTATCGATGTTGGCGGTTTCTGTCCAGTTGGTGGCTGCAGTGATGGTTTCACCGGCCATTGCTTGTCTGGCTGCTTCGTTCCAAGGTCTGCCCGCAAATTCGTTCCAGACATCATTGCTCGCGAACAAGTGAGTCTTGGAATGCGCGATTTTTGAATTCTTCATTGCACTTCCTTTAATTATTTCAACCGTTTCATCGGTTTCCGGCTTTTTGGCCATTTTTTCGTTTTCTGCCCTTATAACTTTCATTTCCGCTTCCATTGTGGTTTGTCGTGAAATAAGTTTTTCCACATCGGTAGATGCAGTTGTTTCAGGAGCTTGTTTTCCTTCTTTTTTGGCATCAGGATCTTCTTCTCCTTCTTTACCTTGCACCCCTTTCATATAGGCACTCACAAGCTTCAATGCCTTATCGGTGTCTTCACTGGCAAGGGCCGTGTTGTAATCTGTCATAAACTTTTCTGCGAAGCCTTCAATTTTCGCGGCCGCATCAAGTTTAACTTTGTCCTCTGCGGACAATTCCAGGGTTTCCTTGGCGTTCAATTTGTCCTCCATGTTGATGTTCAGGAAGGCAAAAATCAGCGGGAACATTGCTGCTAACTTTTTCATTGGTTTTTAAGTATTTGGTTATTGAAACATAAATGATCTGGCATTTGCCAGAAACTTGACCTGTTCTGCAGCTTCTTCAAAATCTTTTATTCCGTCTATAATCCCATATTCCTCTGCTGCTTCAGCATAGAACATTTTTCCTTCTAGGATGCCTTCCACGTCTGTCTGTAAGTTTGGGCGGGATTGTTTAACGAAATTCTGAAATTGAATCGCGAGCGGATCCAGGTGCTCTTTTCTAAATTCCTCATAGTTGCCTTTAAGGGCTTCTGTGGAACTTTTATTTTTAAATGAAGACACACTAGAGTAGATAGCATGTTCTTCTACCCCCATTTTTTTTAGATATTCGGTATAATCAACAATTGTGGCCATTACCCCAACACTCCCGAACATTGCAGAAATATTGTTCCGGGCATATAGCTTATCTGTCGCAACACCTACATAAAGGCCGGCACTGGCGCAAATATCGGCAAGGCCAATAACAGGTTTTGATTTTTTCTTTAGGAATTCCAGATAAGGGGCAATAGAGGTCATAGTTCCCCCGGGGGTTTCCATCAGCCAGATTTGTCCAATAATATTGGGATCACGGTCAAACTGTTCAGCAAAAAAAACGAGTTCATCAGATCCCCAATTGTACCAGGAACCATATTTCAACATAGGCCCGGCAATTTGAACAACGCCTATACTGCCCTCTGGCGTATTGGGATGTTCATTCCTGTTTATATAATCCCCATTTCCGTCAACAATAAATCGGCGCATTTCAATTTGCGATTCCTTGGTGGCCATTGTTGGAGATTGTGGGAGTTGTTTCCCCTGGAGGATTTTGGCAACCATAAACAACCAGGCTTGCGCATGTTGTTCAGATAGTGCCCAGGTAGATGAAATAATTTCAGAATCTGAATGAGAGAACATTGTTCTTCTTTAGTAATGAGATTCAATAATAGTGTATAGGAGTTCCTGATAAAAGGACAATAATTAATGCAAGAATGAGATTGGGAAAATTTTCAAAGGCTTTTTGCCTTGTTATTTTGATAAAATGAGGGCAAAATCCCCTAAAAATGCCAAAATAAAAAGGACAAAGCTTCGATAAATCATGTGAACCGCTGTAATTGCTGGCGTTTCGCCTTTTTTTCCCGGTCATAATACTTGACAAAGGTGTCAAATTTTGTTTTTGAGTCCGAAATTTTGTAATAATCCATAAACTCCGTAATGGAGGCGTGAACAATTCCCTTTTTTTTTCCGTTGAAGGTATGCGCAAAAACGGCCCCATCTACAAAATGGATCAGGCAGGTTTTAAACCAGGCATCAAATACCGAAATGATTTCTTTTATTTCCTCCTCTCCAAGGCATAAAAACGAATATTTTCCCCCGGGAACAGCTTTGTCATGATCCCCGGCATAATTTGAAACTGCCAGGTACATCGTAAAGCCTTCCTTGACAAATGCCGGTTTGTTTCCTTTTTTTAGGCAGCGATGTATCAACTTCCCAAATTCACTGTCCCGTCTAATATGTAGGGCTTTTGTATGGCTTCCTTCTTCCAGTTCCTGAACTGGAGTATTCATCTGGGAAATCACGAATTCGTTCAAATGCTCAGGGAGGGGGAAGGGAATCAGCTGTTTGTTCAAAGGGGGTTGTTTTAACGAATATATAACATTTTATACAATTTGTTATAAATAAGTGTTAATAATTACTCAAATCCCCCTAGCCCCCAAAGGGGGAATTACCCCTTTGGGGGCTAGGGGCTATGGGGAAAGGGCTGCACCAATCACATACCCAACTCCGGCGGCTCCTATCAAAATCAGAAAGCGCTTGAACCAACCGGGTTTTTTGTCTTTTTCGGCTTTGAGCTGCGTTTCGGTAATGCCAAGGTTTTTGAAGATGAGTTGCAATTGCTGTTCCTGGTCTGAGATGGTTTGTTCCTGCAATACATCCGCAGACTTATATTTACTGATTATCAGCGTATTTATTAAAGTAGTTGCCCGGAGTTCATCCAGTTCTACCAAATCCAATGCCACCCGCTTCGCGATATCGAACGGAAGTTTAACGGTATCTTCTTGAGATAAGGCGGGCAAGGCTGTCAGCATTGTGAGTGCTATTAATAATAGTCTTGTTTTCATTGCTTTTATGATAAATTGCGGTTTTTGAGTTTTCCAAATCAAGAATATCAACTTGCAGTTTTTGGGTCAAGTCAACCTGCGAGTTGATTTTTTCTTCCAAAACCTCAAATGCATTTATATTGGATTCCTTCTGGTCGTTCAATTCCACATTCAGGGTTTTAATGGATTTATTAGCACCGCTTAATTCAGAATTCAGGGAAAATATAAAATAACCGGCAGCAACCAGGAGCGCAATATAAATAATGTCTTTGAGTTCTAATTTCATAGTTATTTATTTAGGCCTTCCAACCGCCACCTTTACCTCCAAAAATCCACCAGAATAATCCAATGGCCCCCACGGCAATTGATGCAATTACAATTAAAACGATCCAGTACCATTCCATAATTTTTATTTTTAAGAGTTTATACTCGTTTATACTCTTCTCATCCAGCCGTTGAAATACTTCTCCTGGCGTGGATTTTTTTCACAAATTGATTTGTACCTCTCAAATTGAAGTCCGTTCAAAACTTTCAGCAAAATCCTGTCATCGACTTTCCTATATGCCGAAATGGTGGCGGGTCCTATCTGGCCATCTACTTTAAGATCCCTAAAATTTTGGCCGTTCCGGTTCATAAGGTTCAGGGCTTCCTGAAGGAAGCGTGAAGCAATGCCCACTCCCATATTCACGCCTGTATCAAATAGTTCGAGCGCCACCTCATAATTTATGATGTTGTCAAGGCCGTTGGACTTCCAATAATCGCCGTAATAAATTTCCTTGGCATCCTGAAGGCTTAGGTTCCTTATGTCCAAATTTGGGTAAGAACGTTTGGAAATGCCGTATTTGGTTTCTCCACCGCGATCTGTGGGATCGTTCACGTAGCCGCCTTCAATGCCGATTAATTCGATAAAGGCTTTTTCAAAATTCTGGTTCATTGCTCTTGATTTTTTTTGTCCGCATTGCCATCTGCCGACGTTTTATATTCAAAAATTTCATTTTGAAGTTGATCCAGTAAATACACATGCTCCGGGAAATCCTTCATAATAATGCGCATTAGGGGAAGCATCGAGTTTAAAATGGTGTGCGTTCTCAAAAGCCTAGTGCGCTCTTCCTGAACATCTTTTTCAAGCTCGTCTATTCTCCGGTTCAATTTTTCTATTTGGGAATGTTTATAGGTGGCTTTATCCGATTTTAGACGGTTCTTTTCTTTGACCCATTCCATAAAGGTCGAGCCCCATTTGTTCGCACCCAGAGCCAGAAGTATTGTTCCGGCGCTTCCTATAATCGCGATTACAATAGAGTTGTCCTGATTTTCTATCATAATTTTATGATTACCCGGTGTGCCAGCTCTTCCGGAATTGTGTTCATATCTCGCTGCGCCTGGTTGGGCGTGATGGAGTACCACACCACCACGGCTTTTCTCATGTTGCAATGCCCGCAATCAACAATTTCCAGCAAAAACAGATATTCCTTGTAGATCTCCAGTTCCCCGGCAAAAGCCTGGTAATCGAAATCTTCCGAAGTGTCCAGCACGGCAATATCATTTACGATGGTGCTCACGGTTGCCCTGACTTTTATAAGGGGTTTTTGGCTCACCTGCGCAATGCCGCAGCCGGAAAGGGAAAGGCTTAAAATCAATAAGAGTAGTAATTTTTTCATTTTGTGGGGGAATTTTGGGTTAATAATTTGATGGGCAACATATATTTATTTGGGGGCACATTTTTTATTTTCCGGAACAAGGTTTCAATTTCTTCGGCTGTTGGCGCGTATTCCTCCAGCAATTCTTTGTTCATAATACCAGGCTCCGTATTGTCATGCTCCAGCCCGAAAAAATGACCGAGCTCGTGAAAGATGATGATCCTCGCCACCGCTTTGCGATTCCTGTATTTGCTGTTGACCAGCATTCGTCTCTGGTACACGTTCAAATTATAATTGACACGCAGCCCAACGCTGCCATCTTTATTTGGATCCTGTGGAGGGAGTTTCCTGAACTCATCTGGGGACATGAATTCTATGGAAGCCAAATTATTTTCTATATGGTAGCGGGCATAAAACCCATTGTCCAGGCCAAGCTGAATGAATTCCTCCAGCACGGCATTGGTGAGCTCCTGATTATTGGACGGTACTTCCTGCCCGGAAGAGGTCCCGAAACAGAAAATGAGCATTATGTAAGCCAGCCACTTCATTAGTTATATTTTGCCATAAATTCCTTTGTGCCTTCAATGGTTTCGTATTCAGATTGAATTTTCTTGTATTTGTCGATGAAATTCAAGGCACGGTTCATATCGTGCTCCAGGGATTGCTCGCAGTGGTCAAATTCCAAATTGTTTAAATCGTGCCTGAAATTCAAGCCCCATTCGTTCAGGTTGTCCAGCTTGAAATTCAGTTCGAAGACCGTGCTCATTTTTTCGCCCGCTATCCCAAAAGGGAATTGTGATTTCTTTTTCAGGAAAAGCCAGTTGAAAAATTCCGCGCCAACGATGTTGCCTAAAATATCATAGCCAACTCCTGTCTGCTTCGCTTGCTCCCCGTTTTCTAACAGGATTTCACCTATGTTTTTCCTTCGTTTTTTCAGGGTGGCTAAATAGTGGATGGTTGCGGCCAGGGAAACTATTGGCAAAAGAATAATGCCGATGAATTTCAGCAATAAGCCGATCAGGAAACGTCCTATGTGGGTGATGGCTTGTTTCATACGATATCTATATCCGCTTCCCAATCGCTTGGAGAAGTGCCATAGTTCTCTCCTATTTCTACTTCTTGCTGCAATTCTGAAAATTCTTCCAACCGTTGCATTATATTGTCATACAAATTAATGTTGGAATTGAGCAAAGGAACCATTCCATTGTTTTCAATTTGGATTATCATATCCCACGACTTTGGGGCATTGCTTCCTAATCCATCCAATTTTACTATCCTATCAAATTCATCTTTGTAATAGTAATATCCCTGTGGCGTGATTCCGTTCTTGTCCGCGAAAAACCCGTCAATTATGAACCTTACAATTACATTGATAGGGGTTCTTGCCTTTGGAGGCACAACCGGAAATTCTGTTTTTGTTCTTAGTTTTAGCATAATTTTTTATATTAATGATTGTCCGGAGTTAAGTTTTGCTGTGATTTCTGAAATTTGCTCTTCATTTAAAATTATGTTAAAAAAGTCTGCTTCATCAATTTTCCCGGCTGATTCTTGTGTTGCAGCGTTTTGCCCTATAAATAAATTACTACTTTGGTTTGATATTATAATTGTTGTCGATAACACAAGCTTACCGTCCATGTATATTTTAGTACCATTTGTGACCCCACTTTGAAATGTCATAATTATGATATGGTCTAACCCGTCATTTATATTTATTCCAGTTGACTTAAACCCTCCTCCCCCGAAAGAATATGTTCCTAAAACACCTTGACTTGTAAGAATACTATATGCGGTATTTTTAGATAAAATTCCGCGATATGCAGATCCTATATTTGACGTTTTAACAATAACTACCATAGAGGCAGTATTGATTTGTAAGTTTGCGGCATTCCCACAATCAATTTTAGAAGTAGTACCGTTAAAGATTGCCCTTTGTCCGACCATCCCCGCTTCATATGTAATTGCCGTGGCTGTTCCGTTATTAGTTCCTTTACTGTCTAATGCATTGCCATCCAATTTCCAAGATGAAACTAAATTGGTAGTATCAACAACATAAGTGATAGCTGTTTTTTGTGAAATTACATTGCTTGTGGATTTATTATAATAAATATCCGCTGGTTTTACTTCAAAATTATAAGTTGTATCTAGGTTTAATCCCGTTGCATACTCCCCACTTATAATTTTTTTCTTATAAACCCCGTTTACATACAGTTCATAAAATGAAATTGCATTTGCGCTTCCCGTGGGGACCGTGAAATTAAGTTGTACCGCAGAACCGTGAACTGTGCCAACTGCTAAATCGGTAACAGGGTTTGGGATTGTAAATAAATTGACAGGTTCTACTTGGCTGTAGTCAATAATCGCAGCTTTATTTGCCCTTGCCCAAGCTAGATCAGCATTTTCCGCGCCTCCGTTCGATGTTTGTAAAGAGGGGTGCGCCCAAATTTTAACTCCGATAGGGCAATCCCCGAATATAGTTTGATTGGTGCTGCTATTAGTTCCTAAGATAGTACACTTAGGCATAAATATAGCTGAACAAGCCCCTAAAACACGTTCTATTCCTGCTGGACCTTTAATTTCCAAAAGTTCAGGGAAATACAATAAACTTGTGGTCGTGTCCGTAAAAGTCCTATACGAAATAATGGTGGCACCATAGAATAATCCTTGTTTTAAGCCTGAATATCTAAAACATTCGGTTAAAATACTTAACCATTTTAAACATTTAATTACTTTTATAGACGCACCAGTAAATAAAGATAGGTTAATTGAAGGGTCTTCAATTAACCTACCTTCTGTTTCTTTATAATATGTGATATTGACATCATTTGTGAAATCAACATAACAATCTACATCTATTTTTGCTTCAATATCACTGCCAATAACAGCAAAATAGGATATGTTTGAAGATGAAATGTTGAGCTTTATAGCTAAAGCTTCTTTGCTATTTAGTGTACTAGCAATTCCACCAATGAACGTGTTTGGTATAATTGCAACACCCCTACTTTTTCCATATTCAAATAACTGTATTGGGTTCATATTTATACCGCGTTTGAAATTCGTAATGAAATGACCGTACCTATAACCGAAGCCGTTGCAGTGCTTCCAACCGCCCCGTTCATAATAGCTGTGGCATCTACCGGTCTTATCGTTTTTCCTGAACTCGCTAAAAATGTGATGGCTCCCGTGCCCTCTTTTTGAAAGGAATACACCCCATTAACGGTTGCGCCTACCGTGATGTTGATGGCATTGGTTCCGTTCTGGATAAGTACGTTCTTGCTATTTTGGGAATAACCTCCATCGCTTGCTAATTCAGTGTTAAATGATACTGCTGTGGTGACTGTTACCTGTGCGGGTTCTGTAGTATTTCCAGCAACATCCATACTCTCTTTCTCGCTCAACTTCCTGTAATCTCCAAGTGCGCCTGTTTTTGCACCTAAGAGTTCATAGGTTGCCCATCCTGTTGTAACAGTGGCATCTATGGAAGCATCCAATACATGCTGTAATTTCCCTACATTTTGGCTGGCTTGGTTTGCGAGTAACTCTGTAATTGTAGGATATTCGTTTTCTTTCCAGGCTCCACCTCCAATAACTAAACTATCGGAATAAGCTTTAGCTGCCGCAAGTGTTTCGGCATCTTTTGCATCCACATAATTTGTAGTTGCACCACCGCCAACTATATTCCCGCCGCCGGTAACCAGGCGCACATCATCAAGAAAATATTCCAACCCATCAACATTGGCCATCAGGCTTATTTTTGTAATGGTTGCCAGCCCGCTTGGAATAATAACGCTCAAAGGTTGATATACCACTGAAGAATCCGAATAATTTAAAGGTGGGTTTATCCAGATACTGCCCGCTTTTCCGTTGGATTTTAACCCTGCAATTAACCATCTGTAATCGCCGCCTACAATGTTTTTTATTTGATAAGATATTCCCATTCCATCAACCCAAAGTACTGGCGATGGAGGTATAAAAGGCAACGCCTGACTGCTTATTAACGGAGATATTACCTTGATGGCATAGGTGCCACTGGAAGGACTTTCAATATTGGCAAAATCAAAATCGGGGCCTGCACCGGTGGTGAGCCATTCGGCACCTTCCGTCCAGATATCCGTTGCATTTATGTTTTCGGGTGTGGTTGCCCCGGCTTTGATGCTCACAAAATTCGCGGCCAGATAAACCAAAGGATCATACGATGGTTCCACCGCGGGATTTGCTGGAGTGCCTTCTATAATTTCAATTTGATCGGTTGTAAGATTGATGGCGAAAAGGTCAAACCTATCTAAAGTAGCATCTGCAGCGGTTAAAATCACCTGCCGACTATCATTTAAGGTTATTCCGTCCTTTGTCCAGGTGGCAGATGGGAAAAATGTCAATCCAGACTGCCAGTTGGGGGAGAAGGATAAAATTTCGGTAGGGGAAGGGGCGGCGATGGCGCCTGCTCCTGCCGGACCTTGCGGACCCACCAGGGTGAGGAGCCAGGAAGGCACATCGCCCACATATCCATTTTGCACGGCCAGTTCATAAGTTGAAAACCCCGCGCTCTTTTTCCAACCAACACTCACACAATGGTAATGGCTCCCATCCAGCAAATAAGCAAAAGCGCCTACCGGTGGATTTGGAAAAGCGAGCTGCAGGGCAGAAAGAGTTGCGTGCGTGTCGTGAAACAAGGCGTTTTTGTTCACTTTTTCAAATACCTCGTTGGCATTTTCGGCAGAAAATTGCCCGTTGGGCTCAATAATTGGCCTTAAATTATATTTTGGGGCAAATGTTAATTTTTCGGGATATGCCATTACGCCAGGTTAAAGGTTAAGTAATACGGGAAGCCAATTTCGGCCGCCGCTTCTTCGGCAGAATTGCCTAAATATTGAATGGGTTCTATTGCTGCATGGGAAAAATTGATTTCGGTAGCGCCGCCGTTAAAATTGGCTTCCACTTCCATCGGGTTTTCATCACCCGCCAACTGGTACCGCTCCCCGGTATCGGTTATCACCCGAACCTGGTAAAGGCCCCGGATAAATTTATCCAGTTCCAAAAACTGGGTTTGGGAAAGCCCCGGATATATAATGCTGAGTTTGTTTTTGTACAGGGTCCCGTCATTAGTAGTGGTGGGGTTGGAACTCCACTTGATCTTGGACAGGCTGGTATATATTTCGGCAAGGGCGGGAAATGTAGATCCGTGGGCGCTCTTGAGTTGCACCTCGCAAATATTGATAATGAGATTTGAATTCCGGGTTGACAGCATATTACAAGTATAATCCAGTGTTTTGAATGAGAAAAGGACAAGCCCGGGAGTGGTTTTGGCAGTTTGGTTGTACGCATTTACTTTAAAAAATGTTAAATCGTGCAGATAGTGCGCAAATCGTGCATCAAAAAAACGAGGGTTTACAAAGGCTAAGCGAAGAAGCGCACAAAAGCACAGTCTTTTATTATATATCCTTAAGGTGTTTTTAAATAAATAGTATTATATATGTAGTTTTGCACATAAGCACTATTGATTCTTTCTTGTAAATGGGAGTCAAGAGGGAAAGCAGGTCAACGGCTACGCCGTTGACAAGTACCAGAGAGTACGCAGCCTGAACCCCCAAAGAAATAAAAATAAAGGAAGTGCTTTCATTATCGCTAACGCGATAAACCCATTAGGCCAAGGAAAGGAGATAAGGCAGGAGAGGGGCTTATTTGGATAGACTATATTAAAATTGACTTCAACATGAAATATTACCTAACTATTATTATTTTTCTACTTGCCTTTACTGGTCATCCCCAAAATTCTCCAATTAATGACTCCATTCATTTCGAAAATAAAATAGGCGAGTTAACTGAAAGAATTGAAAGTTTACGAACAGGAAATTCTACTCTGGAAAAAGATCTTCTGTATTATAGAGCAAAGGAGGATTATTATTCTGCAGCCTTGGCTGATCAATCTACGAGATTTGCCTTAATAGCCAGTGGATTATTGTTGGCATTCTCATTCATTTCCTATGCGGGTTTCCGGTATGAAATTAAGAAATTCAAAAAGGCTTCTGATGAAAGGATTAAAAAGGTTTCTAAAACATATAAAAAATCTAAAGCCAAATTTGATAAACTAAAAACACAACATTTTAAAAGTGAAGGCAATTTAGCAGCTACTATTTCTGGCAGTTTGAGAGAAAAGGAAATGATATTTGAAGCAGCGTACTATTCTATGGTAGCTGCAGATGCTCACAATTCTCATTGCGAACGGATTTTAAAAGAAATGACAGAGGAGGAAATCAGTGAAAGGGAGGACATGTACAGCGCCGTATTTGGAAATTTAAAAACTGCAATAAATACTTTTAATGATTTGGTAGAAAATGGTTCAATTTCCAAATATCAAATAAAAGATTCTGAAAAATTTTTGAAAGAAATTTTTCAGAATCTTTTGAAATCCAAAAACCAAGCTGTAATGGAAAAAACAGCTGAGATTTATATTCAATACCAAATCTTATCTAAGAAAAGCCAAGAAGACTCTAAGACTGAAAGTGACTAAGAAAATTCAAAACAAACTTAATTTCTGCTTAGGATTGCTCAAATCATAATTTGCAGTGATCACTTCGGTTTTTTTCTTACCGGGCTTACCGTTGCTGTTGGAAACGCTCACCGTTTGCTCCACGGTTTTCTGGCTCCAGTGGAATTCTTTGACATATTGCTTTAGAATATCACTTGGATAGCTGCTCAATAGGAATTTCCCCTTTATTCCGGAAAGCGCCTTCAGGAGGTTTTCAAAGTCCTGGAGGCTGTACCCGTCATAGTGGCCACAATCTGAATTGAAATATGGCGGATCGCAATAAAAGAAGGAATGGAGAGTGTCCCGGGAGTTGATGATCCGCAGGGCATCGGTGCATTCCACTTGCGTGTTTTGCATCCTTATGGCATAGGCTTCGGTAAAGCTTTCGCGTTTGTTGGTGATCTTTTGGGATGTAGTTCCTTTGGCCTTATCATATCCCCAGGAACCGTCCAGCATTGAAGCGAAGGATTGTGAAGCCAAAACCCAAACTGCCCATCCCCGTTTTATCCTGGTAAACAAATGCGGATTATCATAAACCACCCATGCATCTTTATGAAGGGACCGGGAATGAAGCGAAATCCTGATCATCTTCTCGAGATCTACAAAATCATTTTTACAGACTTCATAAAAATTGATCAGTTCTTTGTTGGTGTCGTTGATCACTTCCACTTCCGAGGGTGGCTTGCTCCAGTATACGGCACCACCGCCAATAAATGGCTCAGCATAAAGCTTGTGATCCGGAAAAAGAGGTGCCAGGGTAGTTATGAGGTTTTGTTTTCCTCCGTAATATGAGATTGGGGTTTTTAACCCGGTAAGAATATCTTTCATAATTTCAGTAAATAATTTATCTTTGTTGCTCTCCAAACCGTTAAACGCCGATATGCGTAGTCAAAGGCTTAGGCCCCCGATCTACGCTTATCGGCGTTTTGTTTAGTACGGTTTGGAGAAACTATTACTGAAGTCGGGGGCTTTTTTTTATCAGCTCCCTTTTTGATATCTTCAATATTAATTAAATCCCGATACTGGGAAAAGGACAGTCCTCCCCTACTTTAAAACAATCTACATGTCATTATTATCAGAAAAAGAAGAAGCGCACCGGCTTTACAATATGATGCGATCGCAACTAATGGATGTTGTGAAGAAAGAAGATCTGCATTATGCTGTTAAAGCCTGTTGTACCATTTCCATTGATCTTGCCAAAAGATCCGGGGATGATAAATATTGGAAAGCAGTCAACCTGGAGCTTTCAAAAATTCCCTTTGAATAACAACCAGAAATCTTCTTATTTCTATTTTTGTTAAATTGCCATAAATTAATCAGCTTAATCACTCCGATATGATCAAAAATTTTTTTAATTCTATTTTCCAGATATCTACCGAAAGAATGAAGAACCCGTTCATCTCTTCCTTTCTAGTTGCCCTTATTATCATCAATTGGAAAGCTATTTTAGTAATGTTGCTTTCTGATTTAAAAATTGAGAACAGAATAGAATATACCACAGGGAATTACATAAATATTTATGATTATTTGATTCTGCCTTTAGCAATAGCAGTCTTCTATACACTTGTTTTACCATACATAATGTACGGCATCGATCGATTGGTGAAATTTGCTGATGATGAAAAGTTAACCGGCTATTATGACAGAGAACAAAATAAAATGGGTAGAAGAATCGAACTGGCCAAGAGCGAAGTGGAACTGGAAAGAACCCGCGCCAATTCCGAAGATTTATCTGACCTAAATCAACAAATAGATAACTTAAAGAATCACAACAGGCATAAAGATGATTTAATGCAGAAAATCCAAAAGGATTTTGAAGATGTGAAAATAGAACTAGATGAAACCAGGCATAGATATATGGCTTCGAATAATAAAATATATCCAGAGGTGGGCGCAGATGTCTTTTTGAAACATTTATTATATAATAAAGAAAATAGATCCGTTTTTGAAGAATTAGGATTAGCTTATGATAGTGGGATTTTACCGATTACTTTGGATAACATTTCCTCAAAAATTGATAGATTCCTAAATCATCTTAATGATCTGGAAATTATTGAAATATATGGGAATAAAAATCAATTGAACCAAGGTTCTAGAGCAAAAGTAGGTTTTACCAAATATGGAATAAGTATCTGGAATGAATATAAAAAATCCCAAATTTTCAAGGATAAGAATTAGCGGAGCCTAACATTTCTCAGACTTCACAAACACCGTCTTCTTATTAAAAGCCGGCCCTTGGTTTCAATAATAACATGTTGCCTGGCTTCGATTTTGTTCCTGATATCTGCTGCCGCTTCGTAATTTTCATTGCGCACCGCCTGGTTAAGGGAATTCTCCAGGGCGGGAAGATCTAACTTATCTTTTATTTTGTTTTCCGGCTGGGATTCGAATTTATACTCGGCAAATCTTTGTGAACTAATATTAGCAGCCACAGCCAGGGCATCTATCATATCATCGCTCAGTTTTAATTTTTCTGAGTATGCAGGTAAGGAATGTACAATGTCTGCAGCAATTAGTATCTCCCGGTAAAGCAGCTTGAAGGCGATCCATTCCAGGCAATAAATTCCCTTGGGCGAAAATTCGTTCACCTCGTTGTTGAACAGGAACGGTTTCCCTTTTTGCCAGTACATATTGCCCAAATAAATAAAGCTGAGGGGCAATACGGCCAAAGGGCATGTACTTTTTGTAGTGAAACTTTCCGTCTCCAAAACAGACCTGAAAATAAGCCTTGCCAAAACCTTGCTGGTCCCGGGGAAATGAAGTTCGATATTTGGTAGTAAGTTGGCCATAGGTTTAAAAGTTTATGGTTTGTGGTTTGTGGTTTGTGGTTTTAATTCCAATAATCCGTAAAATTCATTGTGGCCACATTCAGGACAAATGGATTCTGTCGAGTATTCATTAATTCTTTTACTCGCTTTTTGATTAGCTGTGCCTTGCCATTTACATTTTGTTTTGGTACACTCAAAAGCTATTGGAGTTTCACCCATTCTTGTATATTTTCTTTTTGCCATAATCTTGAATCTTGAATCTTGAATTATTGAATTATTAAATTGTTTTTTACGTAAGCTGAAAAACGTGTCCAACAAATGAATTTAATTGATAAGTGCCTAAAAAATCTCTTGGGTCAAAATCATTATCACTGATAGGATTTCCTGTTCCTATGGTTCTTAATCTGATTATTTCTTTTTCAGCTTCTGTATTAAAAACTAAGACCCATAAACATGGGATTTCGTTTTGAATTTGAACAGATAATAAAACTGAACCGACAGGAGTTTCAATTTCTTGAATATCTGTTACTTTTAAGGGGAATTTCCAAATTACTGTTTTCATTTTCAAGTGTTTTTTAATTGATTATTTATTTTTTTAGCGGGATATGCGCAATAAGAGTTGTGTATATCCTGTAGTTGGCAGCAATTAAACAACTTGCACAGGAGATAAACATCTGCCATCATCTTCTGCTAATTTATAATTCGTGTTTTTTAGAAAATGTTTCAACACTTCAATTGTATCGCATTCAAATAACTTTTCATTATCCCAAAACTCTTCGGTTAATGATGAACCATCGGAATAAAATTGTACCACTATCGAAAGATTGTTTCTCTCTTCAAAATCCCTCATTAATTTAAAAGTTTCTTCCATAATTTCTATTTTGATTAAATATTACTAATCTGATTTTAACCGCTGCCAACATTTAGCAAACTAGCAGAAAAAAGCGTTTATACATTCCGTTACTTAAATATATCAACACCTATTCCCACATAACCACTAAAAACAATCTGCTTTAGATCTCCCCGATATCTCCCTTCATTTCTTATATAAAAGAAAACTCTCTGGATATGATATTCTATTTGTGCCGAAAGTGAAACGGAAACATTCAACCTCTTCGTCCAGGTAACATTCCTCTGGATATAGCTTATTCCCAATAAAGGCAAATAATTCACGTTCCCTTTATGGTTCAACACCATTCCAGATTTTATCCCGAAAGAATAAAAATCTATTGCTTTGAAATTTTCATACGAAGCCTGGATCTGAAAATCATCAGATCTAAATCCCGCATTCAAAATTCCGTCGTATGCTGCTTCATTGACTTCACTTCCAAATACTGCGTTCCTGGCATCAATTCCGGTACTGATAAAGCCTTGAGCAAAAGACATCCAAGGCAATAAAAACATAAGATATTTCATTATTTTTAGTTTTTAGTTTTATTTATTCCCCCTTTGGGCTTGCCTGCCGGTTAGGCAGGGGCTAGGGGGCTTCACCCCGCAATAAGGGCCATGGCAAACCACAGTGCTACCCATAACAGGGCCTTGTAAAATGATTTCATTGGGGTTGATTTTTTGGTTAAAAACATAGTTTTGAATTTTGGATTTTGAAAAGCTTCTTCCCGATATTCAATAGCGAATTCTAAAAACTCTTTCATTTCCCGGCCGCTTAGGTTTACATAAGTCACCTGCTCTACCTTATCCATTTCTTCTCCTGAAAATTTGGATTCTATTTCGCAAAATTGTTGATCGTTCATAGCTTTGGCTTCTGCTTTCATTTCAGTTTTTTTAAGGAATTGATCTTGCCGTACATCGGGATGCTAAGGTCGGCGGCGAGCTTCATTTCTACTCCGGCACCAGGGGAATTGGTAGCGCAGGGCAAAATATACATCGCATCACAATCCATTAAGGCTATTACGCATTTCCGAAGGGCAGCATTCCAGGTAGAATGCCAGTCATTGACCACCTCCAACGGATTCACGGCCACAAATCCCAAAGCTTCTATTTCCTTTTGAGCGGTCCCGAATTTCATGGTGCACTCTCCTATTTTCGTTCCGGTGACTTTCCCGGCTATGTAGATTTTTTTCATAATTAATTTATAAATGAATTTTAACAGGATTCCCTGCATTGACCTGGGCAATTGTGATTGCATATTCCCCTGGTTTTATAACATATTCTGGTTGGAAGCGGTTTTTCCTCCGAGTTTTCTTGAAGTTTCTCCTTGTCCAGTATCCTGTAAATTTTTAAATATTTATCCAGCAGGAGATCCAGTTCCAATAATTCTTCTTTTGAACAGGCACTTAAATACTGCTCTGGAGTAATATCTATATGAAATTGTTTGGTAATGTTTGGCATAGTTCAATTTATTTATCTGTTAATTAAATGTTCACTCCATTGTTCTGCCATAGCCTTTGCTATGCCCTGGAAAGTTTTACTTTTTTCTTTTGAATTTTTCAATTTTCCATTCACAAAACAATCAGAAAAATATCTTTTTTTAAGTTTGCCTGTTTTTTTACGGATTGCAACCTGAACTGGTTCTGGTTTATTCGTTCCAGTTCTTGCCCCAAATAAATCATCCTGTAATTTGTATTTCAATGCTGGTAAATTTTTTAACCATAGAGCTGTTCTTTTCATCTCCGGGTCACCAAAATAATATGGATGAACAATCTGAGTTGGATCTAAAATATTAGCTGATATATGGCCCAAAGGGTTTTCTAAACAGATAAACGGAATAGGTAACATGTATAAATCAAGGAAAAATTCGATAGCTTTATTTCTTTTTTTAATTCGCTCTACAGCCTTGATACCGTGTTTTTCTATATTACAGAAATGCAAACCAGCACTGGACAAATAAGTACATGGAGGAAATGCAATCATCATATCCCAGTTTTTTAGTTTTGCAGCTTCAAAAACATCCATCATCAAATGCCATTCAGAATGACCTCCGGAGCATTCCATTAGATCACAATTAAAGGCTTCATGTCCTAGTTTTCTTAACTCAATAGTCACGGCTTGACTTTCCTCACAAGCAACTAATACCTTCATTGATTGATTATTAAATTTCAGTTTGTTTATATGTTAATTTCCCGCACTCGCTGCATTTTTGGGCGGTTTCTTCTACTTCTCCGGCGGCGTGAAGCACTACCGTGGTTTTGGTCTTGCACCCGCAGAATTTTCGGGCAGCTGCTATCAGTTTTTCAAAGGCCGCCAATTCTTTGGCTGTGGGCGCTTTTTTCCCGCTCCAGGTAATATGCCCGCCGGGGAAAGGAATGTGGACGTGTTTGGTCATCGTTAGGCTGTTGTTTATTTTTTTTCTGTCATTGAAAACCCTTCGCTTACCCAGCTTTGATCCTGGATTAATCTGAAGGTTTTTACAACTGCAAAATTTGTAATCTTGAAATATTCATAGTTCAGTCCGTAATCATCGGCTTTAAGTTTATCCAAAACCTTTGTTTCCAATAATCCCGGACTTATCTCTTCCGCATTTGTATTGTGCAACACTTCAGCAATTGAACTCATTGCAATATTTTGAAGTGTCATTTCAGGTTTGTAAAGGGTTTGATATAATTTTTCAATATTAGAGATAGAATATCCCATTGCACTGTTAAGGGTGACTGTTTTCAGGTCTTTAGAGGTCAAAGTTTGCATAGGCATTTCCCGAACTCTTAACCTTATTTCCTGAACATACACACTATCGAAATAAGGGAGTTTAAAATAAATTCCCTGGGAGAGTTTTTTGATATGCTTCCCATTTCTCACTCTAAGACCTGCTTCCCAAGGCTGAACAATCACCCATATTTTAAAGGCGTTGAAGATGTATTCTAAAAATTGCTGTACCTGGTTCATTTATCTTAAATTTTGCCCCGATGCTTCGGGGTGAATTATTTGTTACGCTGCTGATTGTCTTTTTTCTGCCTGGATATCAATATCACTGGCCGGTACATACACCATCTTGTTCTCTACCCAGCCCTTGAGCTCTTGGCTGTTGGTCAATTCGCTTACCAGGTAGGCTTTATTGTCGAATTTTCCTGTTTCCAGGCTCTTTAGCCAAAATGGCTGTCCTATGCGCTTTTTCTGGGCAGAGAAAAAAACATCCCAGAAATCTGCTGGTCTTAAAATAATCGTGGCGGGTACTGTTTCCATGGGTTTTAGTATTTAGTATCTAGTAATGAGTATTGAGTTGATTTTATGTAAAAGGAATATCTTCCTCGTTATCATCATCATCCTGGGAGGCTTCAAAATTTTCTTTTTTAAGGTTTTCCATTTCGCCCGCGGGAATGAATACTTCTATAAATTCCTTTCCCCCGGTTTTAATATCCCTGCCGGGCTGTGGTTTGGCACTGGGGTTGAATTCCCATCCCTTAAAGCGGCAATAGGCTTTCATCTTGGTTTTGAAGGTGGCAATGCTGCACCACTTTCGCTGCATCGGAAATTTGGTGATGAACCCATCTCCGTGGATCTTGCAATCCACAGCGGTGGCAAGTCCATCGTACATAAATTGTTTGTAGATCCTGCTGTTCACGTTTGCTTCCCGTGAGAAATATTCTTCGGCCCAGTCCAGGAAGCTTTCCCCAATCTCCTGGCGAAGTTTCCTGTTGATCAGTTTTTCGGTTGGCGCGGCAATAAGGCCGTGTTTGAAATACAGGTGCAGGGCGAGCGCGGCGAAGTTGTAAAAGCGGTTCCATTGCGGCTCATCCCATTCGTCAAAAAACATCACCTTAAAATCATCTACCGGTTTATGATGCTGATTGTACCAATCACTGAACCCTATCAGGAACTGCCTGTCCTCAAAGCTGCCCCCATCACCGCTAAGGGCGTGGTTGGTGGCTATAAAGAACTTTTGAACGAACTCCCGCGGCAGGGTCATTTTCCCGATCCCTTTTTTCTCAAGGGTAAATTTCCCGGTGATGTAAGGGAACAAAAATTCGAAGTCGAAATTCACGCGCACATCATCAAAAAATATAATGCCCGTCCGGGAATCCACTTCTTCAAAAAGGAACTTGTCATCCAGCAGATCTTTCTTTTTCCCCGGAATGGTCACCGTGGGCGCCAGCTGCTCCAATGCCACTCCAAATAATGATTTCCCGGAGCGGCCGTTACTTTTTCCAACCTCGCTCATTTGTCCGTCCATCCCTATTATTGCCCGTTCGCTGTTGGGATTCCGGAACCGGTGCAGCATATATCCAAAAGAGGTGACTTTTGAAAGGAAGTGGCGGGAGGTTTCGAATTTTTCTGCCCAGGTAGCCTGATCTAGTCCGTAGTTTTTTCCGAAGAAAATTGAGGTGTTCAAAAGAAAATGAAGGAAATCGCACTTCATGGCATCTTCAGAAAAATCGATCAAGTACTCCCCTTTATAGGTTTCCAGTTCGGGATCTTCTTTTATATCGGCGGCATCTATCTGGTGAACTTCCTCGATCATTTTAGGCATCAGGCTGGGCTTGAAATCCTTGATATTATCCTGCCACACCTGTCCGGTTAGGTTTTTCAACTCTTCCATTTCAATGCCTTCATCGGTGACCTTGAAGTAATTTTCGGAAAAATATAGGTATTGCATGTTTTTGGAAGGCTCGTGAAGCTGAAGGGCCGTATATCTTAAATTTCCAAGGCTGTCCCCTCCCAGATATTGCTTTCCGCCGCGGTACAACATATTCTCCACATCTTCCTTATTGAGTTGGGAAGTAAAGTCTATTACATAATCCTTGATCTGGTGGGGTTCCACTTTTTTGACCACATTGCCGTCAAGGTGGATCCAGATAAACGTGTTTTTAGGTTGATCCAGTCTAAAATAACCGCGATGCTGCAAAAAAGTATAGCAGCGTTTGTGGTTAAAGGAATATTTACGGGAGATTTCCCTTCCTTCGGCGTTATGGTTCACCTCTTCGTTCCAAAATTGCTCTTCATTATGAAGCGGCTGGGCAAGTTCCAGAACCCCTTGCTCGTTGAACCGCCACTCGATGCCCTTGAATTTGAACTTCGGAAGGTCCTTCAGGCGCTCTTTATAGTGGTTGGCAAATGCATCTTTATCTGTAAGATGCCAGTATTGCAGTATCTTATATTCCGATACCGTGGTGATGTTGTAAAACTGCAACCATTTTGCATCCCCTTTAGGCTCCAGGATCGCTGTATTGCATAAATCCTTGAGCGTGTCCTCTTTTCCTTTAAGGGAGTTGGCCAGCAAATCATCTATTCCCTTATCCCCTTGCGGAACGTCATTTACATGGGCGAAAAATATCCTGAGGTGAATGTCATTGTTGGTGAAGGCGTAAAAATGGTTCTTGAAATTGACCACCGCGCGAAAGAAGGACCGCGGACGGTTATCTGCAGGGGAAGTGCTGTCAATCTTGTTCGACAGGTTTTGCCAGTCACTGTCCAGGACAAATACCACATTCTCCACCTGGCAGCGTTTGATTATCAACTCTATTTCTGGAGGAAGGCGCTTGTTATAGGCAATATTGTGAATTCCCATGATACCAAGGGAGATCATTCCGTGTTTCGTGGCTTTATCTGCTTTCTTCTCCCCTTCCTGAAGGTACAGGGTAGTGATTTTTGAAGCTTTTTTATACTTCTCCCGCACCCATTTGTTGATATATATCTTGGTATCGCTGCCAAAAGGAGAGCGGTATTTAACCGCATTTCCGTTCTTGTCCGGGTGAAGTTCCGGAGTCTGGTACCGCACGCGGTAAAATTCTTTCCTGGCTCCTACTGCATTGCCTTTTCGGTCCCGTTTGTAATAATACATCGGGCGGCCATCAAGATCGTAATAGCGAATAATGACATCATCGCCCCTGGTGATCTCAAAGGCGCTGTCAACAGTTCCCTGCTGATATACTTCCACCTCTTTTTGGGTGTCATCATCCACCAGCACCATGGCCTTTACATCCTCGGTGGTAAGTCCGCTTTCGGACAGCATTTTTTGCACGTAGGGAACTTCGGCATCTTCATAGCGCTGGCGTTGGGTTTTTCCTTTTTTGGCTTTTTTAGCGGGTTTTTTCACCTCTTCCTTTACAAGGGTGGAAATTCCCTCTATCCTTGCCAGTTCCACAAGTGCTTCGGGGAAGCTGCGGCCCTGGAATTTGGTAAGATAGTTCACCGGGGTTTTTACCCCGATATCACATTTAAAACATTTGGCCACGTTCTTGGATTCCGAAAATTCAAGTTTATCGGGAGTTCCGCACTTTGGGCACTCCATGACAAATTGAGTTCCTTTTTTCTTGTGGTAGTTGTGATAGTCCTTCAGGACATTTGCAAGGGTAGCTTTTTCTAATATTTCCTTTGTTATTTCCGGGGAGATGTGCTTCATTTTTTATAGTGCTTGAGCGTTTTTTTAGATTGGTTGGTGATTTATCCTGTAACCGTTTGGGGTTCGATCACCGGAATATTGAACAGCTTCAATTCATCCTCAAGCTGTTTCAGGTCCCATTTGTATTTGGGCTCCAGGATCACCCTATCTTCTTCAGAAAAAGGAGGCCGGTGAATTGCTTCCAGATTTCCCCTGGTACGAATGATTTCATTTTCTATATCGGTGGTGGTACGTGTTCGTAATTTCATAATTGATTAGGTTTTTGGTTGGATTCCGCAGTATCAAAGGCAGCCCATCGGCCAAGCCAGAAAATGTCCTCGGGCTTTATTTTTCCTTCTTTTTCGGATGGCTCTATTGCCGCAACTGAATAGCTATCATAGTGATTGACATTTTTTAATTTTAAACTCCGCCCTGCTGAATAAACGCGGGATTTAAAAAAATTTTCAATTGATTCTATGACCTCCTTGGTACTTGTTATGGTGAAATAATTCATTTGTCAGTTTTTTGGTTGGATTTGGTTTTTAAGAGATTATATAA